>Ga0153989_1000394_pt1 | contig 11649 bp, 8 predicted proteins | sample TSNC073MetaG_FD_104701 | JGI IMG/M metagenome (GOLD analysis project Ga0153989, IMG submission 104701) | Attine ant fungus gardens microbial communities from North Carolina, USA - TSNC073 MetaG | ecosystem: Host-associated > Fungi > Mycelium > Unclassified | place: USA: North Carolina, Jones Lake... | reverse complement strand
CAGCTCGACGACGCGTTCGGCATCACCGACACGGCGTACCGGAACACCGGGTACGACCGGCTGAGCGACGCCGAGATCGACGCACACCGGATCACCCCGGGCTACGTCACGTTCCTGCAGACCACGCACGACGAGCGCTCGCGCCGTCCGGCGGCCCTCCGCGACGTGCTCGCGCTGCCCGCGGACGTCACCGGCCTCGACACGGCGGAGGACTTCGCCCGCGAGCTCGGCCGCTTCGCGACCACCGGCAACGCGAGCATCACGGTGCGCGGGCTGTCCGGCTCGCGTCCGTCCTCCTCCGATGACCTGCCGGGAGGCACGGAGCGCTTCCGCCTGCGGCTCACGTCGACGGGGACCACGGGTGCACTGCGCCACGCGGCCCTCGCGGACGGCCTCGCGCTGCTGCACCCCGGCCAGGTCGACGTCGACTCCGTCGACGCGACCCAGGTGACGCTCCGCGCCACCGGCACGGCGGTCGACCTGCTCGCACTGCTCGAGAGCGCCCCGGACAGCGTCGCGCTCGACGAGGTCCAGCCGGCGCACGAGATCACCCGGACCCTGGCGTCCGGCGCGATGAGCCACGGCGCGCTCGTCGCGACCGCGCACGAGGCGGTGGCGCACGGCACGAACATGGTCGGCGGCATGTCGAACAGCGGCGAGGGCGGCGAGCACCACTCCCGGTACGGCACGATCCGCGGCTCCCGCATCAAGCAGTTCGCCTCCGGCCGGTTCGGCATCTGGGCCGGCTACCTCGCCGACCCGATGCTCGAGGAGCTGGAGATCAAGATCGGCCAGGGCGCGAAGCCCGGTGAGGGTGGGCAGCTGCCCGCGCCGAAGGTCACGGTGGACATCGCCGCGGCCCGTGGTGGCACGCCCGGCGTCGAGCTCATCTCGCCGCCGCCGCACCACGACACCTACTCGATCGAGGACCTCGCGCAGCTCATCCACGACTGCAAGGCCGCCCGCGTCCGGGTGGTCGTGAAGCTCGTGTCCTCCGAGGGCATCGGCACCATCGCGGTCGGCGTGGCGAAGGCCGGCGCCGACGTGATCAACGTCGCGGGCAACACCGGCGGCACCGGGGCCGCGGCCGTCACGAGCCTGAAGTACGCCGGCCGCTCCGCGGAGATCGGCGTCGCCGAGGTGCACCAGGCCCTCGTGGCGAACGGTCTCCGTCAGAAGGTCACGCTCCGCTGCTCCGGCGCGCACCAGACCGGCAGCGACGTCGTCACGAGCGCCCTGCTCGGCGGCGACAGCTTCGAGTTCGGCACGACCGCGCTCATGATGCTCGGCTGCGTGATGGCGAAGAACTGCAACGTGAAGTGCCCGGCGGGCCTCACCACGAACGCCGAGGCGTTCGAGGGCGACCCGCGTGCGCTCGCGCAGTACCTCCTCAACATCGCGCACGACGTGCGGCAGATCCTCGCCCGCCTCGGCCTGCGCTCCCTGCGCGAGGCCCGCGGCCGCACCGACCTGCTGCAGCTCCTCGACCACCCGGCGAGCGTCGGCCGTCTGGACGTCCGGGCGCTCCTCGCACGGGTCCCGGAGAAGGTCGTCGCGGACCCGGAGTACCTCGAGAAGGACTTCCACACCGACGACGCGCTGCTCGACCAGGTCCGTGCCGCCCTCGTGGACGGGCACGAGCACACCGTCCGGATCGACGGCGTCACCCTCGGCAACAGCGACAAGTCCGTCGGCGGCCAGCTCGGCATCGACGTCGAGCGGCTGCTCAACCACGAGCTCCGCGGCACCGACCTGTCCGGGCACCCGGCGATCACCACGGACGACCGTGGCCGCCGTCGCCTGGTGGACGGCGCCGTCACGATCCGCACGGTCGGGTCGGCCGGGCAGTCGTACGGCGTCTTCACCAACGACGGCATCGTCCTCGACCACACCGGCACCGCGAACGACGGCGTCGGCAAGAGCCAGAGCGGCGGACGGATCATCGTGCGGGCCCCCGGCGGCGGGAGCAGCGGGCAGGGCGGCAACGTCCTCGTCGGCAACTTCGCGCTGTTCGGCGCGACCGGCGGCCGCACGTTCGTCGAGGGCGAGGCGGGCGACCGGTTCGCCGTGCGCAACTCCGGGGCGACCGCGGTCGTCGAGGGCATCGGCGACTTCGGCTGCGAGTACATGACGGGCGGCGCCGTGTTCAACCTCGGCGGGTTCGGCAAGGGCCTCGGCAACGGCATGTCCGGCGGGTTCCTGTACCAGTACGACCCCTCCGGCGAGGTCACCGAGCGCGCGAGCACCGACTCGCTCCTCGTGTTCCCGGTCACCGACACCGCCCGCGGAGCGTTCCACGAGGCCGCCGCACGGCTGCTGCTCGAGTGGCACGTCGAGGCGACGGGGTCGGCGCTGGCGGAGCGTCTGCTCGCCGAGTGGGAGACCGCCCGTCGGCACGTCTACGTCGGCATGCCCCGAGCCTTCCTGCTCACCCAGGACGCGGGCGAGATCCTGGCGGCCTCCAGCCGGAACGAGCTGCTCGACGAGCTCGCGACCTCGATCGCGACGGACAAGCTCCGCGCGTTCAAGGTCGACTACCGTGACCAGCGCACGCTGCTCGACGGCCGTGCGCCCGCGCTCGGCGACCAGGGCGACGACATGTTCTCGCTGCTGTCGTCGTACACGGTGCTCGGCGTCGCCCAGGACCTCGCGCTCGAGCGGGTGCCGGGGGCCGCCGGCCCGAACGACCCGCGGGTCGCCGAGGCCGTCAAGAACCTCGTCCTCACCGAGGACTTCTTCGTGAAGCAGCGCGTCGTGAAGTACCTCCGCGGCACGCTCGACCGGTTCGCGGACGACCAGCTCGCGACCCTCATCGCGATCAAGCGCCTCGACGACTACAAGCGTGCGCTCACGCAGCGGAACAACCGCAGCATGGACGCGCCGGGCACCACCGGGTGGATCATGTACCAGAACGCCGCGAACGACGGCCGTGTCCGCGAGGCCCGCTTCGACGAGCTGCTCGCGACCGCCGCCCTCGAGGACATCGCCCGCCGTGCGCCCCTGGCGCCGACCGAGGCGGTGTCCGCGTGAGCCTCCTGCCCCCGACCGGGTCGCTGATCCCGGTCGACGCACCGTTCTCGGCCGCCCAGGAGTCCTGGCTCGCCGGGTTCATCGCGGGCATCGCCGCCGCCGGCAAGCGCGCTTCGGGTGGCGTTCCGACGACGACGATCGACGTGCTGTTCGGCACCCAGACCGGGAACGCGGAGTTCCTCGCCGACGAGCTCGTCTCGGGCGCGAAGGCCCGCGGGCTCGGCGGCCGGGCCACCGCGCTCGATGCCGTCACGCCGGAGCAGCTCGCCGGGATGTCGCACGTGCTCGTCGTCACCTCGACGTACGGCGAGGGCGAGATGCCCGACAACGCCGGACTCTTCTGGGACGCGATCCAGGCGAGCACCGTGCCGCGGCTCGAGGGGCTGCAGTACGCCGTGCTCGGGCTGGGCGACACCAGCTACGACGAGTTCTGCCAGGCCGGGAAGCTCCTCGACACCCGCTTCGAACAGCTCGGCGCGACGAGGATCCACGACCGCGTGGACTGCGACGTGGACTTCGAGGACCCCGCAGCGCTGTGGAGCGCCGCGGTGCTCGACCGACTCGCGGCGGAAGCCGGCGCGCAGCCCGGTGCGTCCGGTCCGGCCGGCGACCCGGCCACGTCGACGACGGCGACCGGCGGGGCGGGCGCGGGCCGCGCCTCCAGGCCGGGTTCCCGGTGGAACAAGCGCAACCCGTACCCGGCGGCACTGGTCGAGAACCGGCTGCTCTCCTCGCCGCGCAGCGCGAAGGAGATCCGGCACTACGAGTTCGACCTCGGCGACTCCGGCATCGAGTACGCGGCCGGCGACGCCCTGGCGGTCGTGCCGGTGAACGACGAGGTCTTCGTCGGTGAGCTGCTCGAGCAGGTCGGCGCGAACGGCTCGGAGTCGCTGGACGGTCGACCGATCACCGAGGTCCTGCACACCGACCGCGAGATCCGGACGCCCTCGAAGGACCTCATCGCCGACCTCGTGCAGCGCGCGCCGTCGAGTGAACTCGCCGCCGTCGTGTCGCACGGCGACAAGCACGAGCTGGACCGCTGGCTCTGGGGGCGCGACGTCCTCGACCTGCTCCGCGACGCCGGACCCGCGGCGCCGGGACTCGACGAGCTGCTGCCGAACCTCCGACCGCTGCAGGCGCGCCAGTACTCGATCTCGTCGAGTCCGCTCGCGCACCCGGACCGCATCCACCTGACGATCGCGTCCGTCCGCTACGGCGACCCGCACCGGATGTACGCCGGCGTCGCGTCGACGTTCCTCGCCGACCGGGTCGCCCCCGACGGCACCGTGGACGTGTACCTGCAGCCGAACGCCTCGTTCGGGGTGCCGGCGGACGACAGCGCACCGATGATCATGATCGGTCCGGGCACCGGCATCGCGCCGTTCCGCGGGTTCCTGCACGAGCGTGCTGTGTCCGGGGCGACCGGGCGGAACTGGCTGTTCTTCGGCGACCAGCACCGCGACACCGACTTCGTGTACGAGGACGAGCTCACGACGCTGCAGGAGCAGGGCGTGCTGGACCGTCTCGACCTGGCGTTCTCGCGCGACCAGGCCGAGAAGGTCTACGTGCAGACCCGGATGCTCGAGCAGGGTGCGGAGCTCTACCGGTGGCTGGAGGACGGCGGGCACGTGTACGTGTGTGGCGACGCCTCGCGGATGGCGAAGGACGTCGAGGCGGCGCTTCTGTCGGTGATCGCGTCGCAGCGCGGCCGCGGGGAGGACGACGCGCAGGCGTACCTCGCCGACATGCGGCGCGGGAAGCGGTACGTCCGCGACGTGTACTAGGCGCGGCGCCGCCCCGGTGCGGAACCCGAATCCACGCCGGGGCGACGGTGAGGAGGCGCGGGACGGGAGACCCCTGATCCGGGACTCCCTCGCTCGTCACGTGGTTCCCCCCTCGACCGCTGCACCCGTTCCGGTTCCCAAGGCCGGCTCGGACGCGAGCGGTACGGCCCACCGTACGACGCGCTGCCCGGGAACGCGAGGGTTGACCCGTCCGGACGGGTGTGTTAGCTGAGCGATCCTCCGGACAACCGGGCGGCCCACCGCGCGATCTGCTCGTCGAACCACACCGCGTCGACGTTGCGCTCCCACCCGTGCTCGGCCGGCTCGCTCACCGCGAGCGTGACCGTGTCCGGGTGCTGCTCGGCGAAGGCACGACTGACGGCGAACGGCACGGTGCTGTCACCCGACGAGTGCACGAGGAGTGTCGGGGGCAGCACGGGCGGTCGGCGCAGCCAGGACAGCGCCCGGACGTCGACCGGGGAGCGCAGCCCCACGAGGCGGCACACGACCGGCGAGGCCATCGCCCGGATCGCAGCCCCCACGACGGCCCCTGGTACGCCCGAGCGCGACGCCTGCGACCGGACCGTCGCCTCCCAGTCGAGCGCCGGCGAGACGAGCACCAGCCCGGCGACCCGGTCCCGGTGCGCCGAGCGCGCGAGGAGCTCGTGGGTGATCGTGGCGCCCATCGACCACGCGACGATCACGATCCGTTCGGCACCGTGCACGACGGCGTGGTCGAGGGCGGCCTCGACGTCGGGCCACTCGCGGGCGCCCAGGTGCGACGCCCGACCCTCCGAGGGGGCTTCGCCGTCGCCGCGGAAGGACGGCACGATCGAGGTCCAGCCGAGGCCGAGCGCGGCCGGCACGGTGCGGAGCGCGGTGACCCGGGTGGTGCGGATCCCGTGCACGTGCACGGCCCAGGTGGCCGGTGGCACGGGCGCGCCGACCGGTACGTCGTCGACACCGGGCACGTCGCCGACACCGGCCGCCTCGTCGACGCCGGGCACGCCGTGCACGCCCGGCGTCCGCTCCGGCCGGACGACCCAGGCCGGCGCGGGCCCGACCGGCGTCGTGATCGCCACCTCGGACCAGTCGACCCCCATCGCCGCCGGGTCCGGGTACACGTGTCCGCTCCACCGCACACTCGCGGGGACGTCGCCGCTCGTCCGCAGGACCGCGCGACGGACGGTCCCGCCGGCCTCGTCGACCTCGAGCACCGGGCCGACGGTGGTGTGTCCCGCGGCGTCGTGCCACAACCCGTACTCCCCCGCGCGGACCGTGTCGTCGGTGAGCGGGAGCCGGATCGCGTCCTCGGAGACCTCGAGCACCGGCGTCCACCGCTGCTTGCCGGGCAGCACGATCCGACCGACGACCGCACGGACCACGACGAGGAGCACGACGGCCACGAGCAGGGCCACTCCGACCAGGGCGCCGAGCACCCACCAGACGATCGTCACCGGCGTCAGCCTCCGAGGTTCCTGGTCAGGGTGCGTTCCGCGGCGCGGACGTGCACGAGTTCGGTGTCGTCGAGGGCGCTGCCCTGCACCTCCGCGTCGCGGATGGCGATGACGAGGTCGTACGTGCGGACACGGACGTCACCGGCGCGTCGGACCGGGCGGAGCTCGTGCCGTCGGGCGATCCGGCGGAGCCGGCGGTGGTGCCCGCGACAGCGGAGGTCGCGCGCCCAGCGCCGGAGGGTCAGCGAGGCCATCGCGATGACGACGAGCACGATGCCGAGGTAGAACGGCGGATCGAAGGAGGACCGGAGCACGTCGCGGACGAGCGGGCTCCCGAGCGCGAAGTGGTCGGCCGTGAGCGAGACGACCTCCTCGATGCTCGCGGCGGTGACGAGCACGAGCCCGACGCGGAACGGCACGAGTGCTCCGCGGCTCGCCGGGACGCCGCGGACGAGCGTCACGGTGGTGAGTGCCGCGACGCACACCATGTAGACCGAGGCGTAGACCCACATCGCCGGCTGGTCGATGCCGCGCACGATGAAGTGGAAGTCCGTGGTGCCCCGGTCGCGGACGAGGGAGAACGGCACCGCGAACGCGACGACCATCGCCACCAGGGCGGTCGGCCGGGCGAGCAGCGGTCGGACGGCCAGGTCGGAGGTGCTGGCACGCAGCATGCACCAGAACGCCGCGGTCGCGCAGACGTTCTGGACGAGGTTGATCAGGTTGGTGCCGCCGAGCAGTCCGTCGAGCGTCGGTTGCGGCACGACGCTGCCGAGGGTGAGCAGCCCGAGTGCGCCGACACCCGTCGCGGCCCAGGCGGCGCGACCCCGGGGGTTGCGCAGGACGTGCGGGGTGCGCGCGAGGAAGATCAGCGCCGCGCACCAGAAGGCGACGGCGTGCAGCGCAGCCATCAGCCGTACGCCCGCTCGTCGTCCCCGGCGCTGCCCGCGAGCACGATCGTCGCCATCTCGTAGGCGAAGCGTTCGGCGAACCGTTCGTCGCCGCCGGACGGCCCGGCCAGACCCGGGTCGGCGTCCAGCGACCGTCGGCAGACGTGGCCGCCGGCTGCGAAGGTCGCGATGGCATCGGTCGTCGGGGTGCCGGCGTCGCCGTGCACGAGGTGTCCGAGCTCGTGCAGGACGCAGTGCATCCGGTAGAGCTCGGGTGTGCCCGCCGGCACCAGGACGAGGTTCTCGTGCTCGAACTGCGACATCAGGGCGGTCAGGGTCCCCCAGCTCGGCCCGTCCACCTCGACGACGCGGGTCGGCGTCCCGACGAACCGGCCGACGCCCTGGACGACGTCCGCGAGGCGTGGTGACCGGGGCAGCGTGGCGACGAGGTCGCGGACGACCGTCGTGGCGTCCCCGCGTCCTGCCATCGCCCCTCCGATCCTCGGTGGAACCCTATCCCGAGGGAGGGGTTGCACTCGAACCCGCGCCGTCGTAACGTACAACCAAATGGTTGTACGAATCGAGATGAGCGACGCCGAGGTCGACCGGGTGTTCCATGCCCTGGCCGATGCGACCCGGCGCGACATCGTCCGGCGCACGCTCGTCGGCGAGGCGTCGGTGAGCGCGCTGGCGGACGCCTACGCGATGTCGTTCGCCGCCGTCCAGAAGCACGTCGCCGTCCTCGAGGGAGCAGGACTCGTGACCAAGGAAGCCCGGGGGCGCGCCCGCATCGTGCGCGCGGATCCGGGACAGATCGACCGGGTGCGGAGCCTGCTCGACGCCTACGCCGACCTCTGGCGCGGACGGATCGACCGCCTCGACGCACTGCTGGGAGAAGACCGAGAGCAAGGGAGCCGCTGATGCCCACCACGTCCGTCCACACCGATCCCGAGGAACGCACCATGACCCTCGTGGCCGAGTTCCCCGTCCCCGTCGAACGACTCTGGGGCGCGTTCACCGACCCCCGACAGCTCGAGCGGTTCTGGGGCCCGCCCGGGTTCCCCGCGACGTTCACCGCCTTCGACCTCCGGCCGGGCGGCCGTGCCGACTACCGGATGACCTCCCCGCAGGGCGAGCGGTTCCTGTCGCTGTGGCGGATCAGCGAGGTGGTCGAACCCGAGCGCATCGTCTTCGCCGACCTGTTCTCCACCGAGGAGGGCGCCGTCGACGAGTCCATGCCGGCGAGCGAGACCGTCCTGTCCTTCGAGCCGCTCGACACCGGGTCACGGGTGACCGTCGTCACGACCTTCCCGTCGTCCACCGACCTCGACCGGATGCTCGAGATGGGGATGCTCGAGGGCTACACGCAGGCCTTCGGGCAGCTCGACCGCGTGCTCGCCGACCTGCGCGAGACCGCGCTCGGCACGGGGACGGTCACCGAGCTCGTCGACGACACGCACGCGCGGATCACCCGCGCGTTCGAGGCGCCGCGGCACCTGCTCTGGCGGGCGCACACCGAACCGGAGCTGATGCGCCGCTGGCTGCTCGGCCCGGACGGCTGGGAGATGACGGTGTGCGAGAACGACCTGACCGTCGGCGGGGCGTACCGGCAGGCATGGGCGCCCGTCGGCGACACCGAGGGCGAGCCGTTCGGCTTCGAGGGCGAGAACCTCGTCGTCGATCCGGAGCGTCGCATCGTCTCGACCGCGCGGATGACCGGTGCGCCGTACCCCGCGAACGTCAACGACCTGCAGTTCGACGAGGCCGACGGCGTCACGCTGATGACCCTGCTCGTCACCTACCCCGACCAGGCGCAGCGCGACATGGTCCTCGCCACCGGGATGACCGACGGCATGGAGACCAGCTACGCACGTCTCGAGCGCGAGGTGCTGGCCGCACCGGCGTGAGCCGCGACGGACTGGAGGCGCGGGGCGGCCCCGCCCCGCGCCTCCAGTCCGTCTCCGGTCGGGTGGACCCGCGAAGGCGACAGATCGCGCGCGCTGGCCACGTCCGGTCCGCGAGAGCGACAGATCCCCGCGGATGTTCCGCGGCGATCTGTCGCTTCCGCGAGGGTCGCTTCCGCGAGGTCGCTTCCGCGAGGGTCGCTTCCGCGACGGGGCCGCGTCAGGCGGACGCCGTCCGCTCGTAGTGCCGGGCGCCGCCGCGGACGCCGGCGAACCGGAACGGCCCCGCGGTGACCCGCGGCCGCTCGACGTCCTCGCTCGTCGCGGCACCGGCGGCGTGCAGCTCCCGGTACGCGTCGACCGTCAGGGGAACCCGGGCGTCCAGGAGCTCCCGGACCCGACCCTGCCGGCGGTGCTCCCGGTACGCGGGCTGCACGATCCCGGTGAGGAGCTCGCCGACGCTGCCGGAGCCGTAGCTGAACAGCGCGATCCGCTCGCCGGCCAGGTCGTCGTCGAGGTCGAGCAGCGCCGCGAGCCCGATCCAGAGCGACGCCGTGTACGTGTTGCCGGTCTGCTTGTTGTAGGTGAACCCGAGCGCCAGCTCGGACTCGTCGAACGGCACGCCGACGTGCTGCGTGAGCTTCCGGTGGGCCTTGAGCGCCATCTTCGTGAACGGCTGGTGGTGCACGAAGCGCACGATGTCCTCGTACGCGGGACCGCCCTGTGCGGCGAGGTCGTCCCACGCCCCGACGAAGGCGTCGACGTAGGCGCTCACCGACAGCCGCCCGTCGACCAGCGCGGTCGAGCGGTCGTTCGGCCGCCAGAAGTCGTCGACGTCGGCCGTGAAGACGCCGGCGGCCGGTTCGAGCTCGACGAGGTCCGGGTCGGCGGCGATGAGCATCGCGGCGGCGCCGGCGCCCTGGGTCGGCTCGGCGGCGGTGTCGACGTCGTACCGTGCGACGTCGGCGGCGATGACGAGCACGCGCTCCTGCGGCGCCCGCGCCACGATGCCGAGGGCGAGCTGGACGGCGGCGGTCCCGCCGTAGCAGGCCTGCTTCAGCTCGACGACGCGGACGTTCTGCGGCAGGCCGAGCAGGCCGTGCACGAACACCCCGGCGGCCTTGGACTGGTCGACGCCCGACTCGGTCGCGAACAGCACCGTGCGGATGCCCTCGACGCCGTGCCGGTCGATGACCTCCTTCGCCGCGGCGGCGCCCATCGTGACGATGTCCTCGTCCGGGGCGGGCACGCTGAACGCGTCCTGCCCGATGCCGACGTGGTACTTCGCCGGGTCGACCCCGAGCCGCTCGGCCAGGTCGTCCAGCTCGAGCACGTGGTGACCGGTGGCGACGGCCAGGTCGTGGATGCCGATGCGGGTCATGCTGCACCTCCGGCCGGGCGCGAGCCGCGGCGTTCCATGGCGACGTGGGCGGCCATCAGCTCGCCCGGGTTCGTCTGCGCGGCGAGCAGGGAGAGCTCGCCGCAGAGCACGGTGGCGGCGCAGAGCGCGGCGAGCCGACGGGCGTTCGTGCCGGGCTCGCGGTCCTCACGGCACCCGAGCCGCACGAGCGCCTCCTCGACGACGGGCAGGTCGCCGCCCTTGCCGTTGCCGACCGTCCCGACGATGAGGTGCGGGAGCGAGGTCGCGAAGTACAGGTCGCCGTCGCGGTCCTCGGCGCTCGTGATGCCCTGGGAGCCCTCGACGATGTTCGCGGCGTCCTGACCGGTGGCGAGGTAGAAGCCGAGCAGCATGTTCGCGTAGTGCGCGTTCGCGGAGCGGATGGCCCCGGCGATGGTCGAGCCGACGAGGTTCTTCGCGACGTTGAGCTCGGCGATGCGTGCGGCGGAGGACCGCAGGCGCTTCTCGACGACCTCGCCCGGGATCACGATCTCGGCGACGGTGTTCCGCCCGCGACCGCGGATGCCGTTCACCGCGGTCGCCTTCTTGTCGGTGCAGAAGTTGCCCGAGACGCTGACGTACCGCAGGCCGGGCTCCCACGCGAGGATCGCCGGCAGGAGCTTGTCCGCGGCCTGGGTGACCATGTTGTGCCCGGAGGCGTCGCCCGTGGTGAACGCGAAGCGCAGGAACAGCAGGTCCCCGACGATCTCCGGGTGCACCTCGATGAGCTTGGCGAACCGGCTCTGCCCGGCGACGAGCTGCTCGAGTTCGGCCTGCCGCGCGAGGATGCGCCCGGTCGCGAGGTGTGCGGCGGCGGCGTTCTCGGCACGGACGACGACCGAACGGGTCATGCGCTCGTCGACGACGGTCGACACGATGCCGCCCTCGACCATGCGCGAGACGCGGGCGCCACGGCCGACGGACGGCCACAGCGGCGACTCGTAGGTGGCGAGCGGCACCTCGTGCTCGCCCTCCACCGCGTTGCCGCTGATGCGGATCGGCCCCACCCACTTCGTGGGGATCGGGGTCAGCAGGTCAGTCATCGACGCTCCCTTCGGGCGCTTGCACCGCGACGCTGAGGTGTCTGATGTCGTGCGCCTCCCAGGCGCGGTGGATGCCGGCGAGGTCGGTGTCCGCCGGGACGAGCGCGATGCCGCAGTCGCCGCCGCCGGCACCGGACGGCTT
>Ga0153989_1000392_pt1 | contig 11672 bp, 10 predicted proteins | sample TSNC073MetaG_FD_104701 | JGI IMG/M metagenome (GOLD analysis project Ga0153989, IMG submission 104701) | Attine ant fungus gardens microbial communities from North Carolina, USA - TSNC073 MetaG | ecosystem: Host-associated > Fungi > Mycelium > Unclassified | place: USA: North Carolina, Jones... | reverse complement strand
GTCCTCGAGCGTCTCCGCGACGGATTGCGCGACGACCGCGTCGAACAGCCCTTCCTTGCTCCCGAAGTAGTGGAAGATCTGCGCCTTGTTGCTCGACGACGCCGCCGAGATGCGCTCGATCCGGGACGCCGCGAGCCCGACGGCCGCGAACTCGTCACGCCCGGCGAGCAGGAGTCGTGCCCGGACGGCGTCGGCGGGCGGGGGCGTGAATGCGGCCATGGCCACCACGCTACCGACTCGCGTCAGCGCTTCGCCGCACAGGTGACGGTGGCCGCACTCTGCCCGGAGACGTTGGCCGGGAGCGGCGACGAGGTGGGCGGAGCCGATCCCCCTGGTGCCGATCCCCCTGGTGCTGTTGCTCCCCCCGGTGCGGCCGACCCGTCTGGTGCTCCTGACGGCGGGGCCGACGGGTCGCGGACTGCGGAACGACCGAGGCTCTCCGCTCCGAGCACCACCGGCTGGTCGTGCTGCAGCACGGCGTTCAGGGTGCTCGCCGGACCCTTCGCGACCAGGACCCGCGCGGGGTCCGTCGGGTCGTCGACGACCGGGTACTGGACGAAGGACATGTTCGAGAGCCCGACGGAGTTCACGGCGAGGGCCAGCCGTGCGAGCGTCGTCGGGTCGGCCAGCGTGTCGGAGAGCGTCATGTGCTTCGACGCCGTCGTGGCGAGCCGCAGGACCTTGCCGGGGTCGGTCAGCGTGTGGGTGGACACGGTCTGCCGCGCCAGCGCCGCCATGAAGGTCTGCTGGTTGCTGATCCGGGCGAGGTCGCTGGAGTCACCGACCCCGTAGCGCGACCGGAGGAACGCGGCCGCCTCGGCACCGTTCAGCTCCTGGTCGCCCGCCTGCAGGTCGAGGGCCGGGGTGACGTCGGTGTCGTGGATCGGGGTCGCGAGACACACCTCGACCCCACCGACGGCGTCCGCCATCGCCACGACGCCGTCGAAGGTGATCATGCCGGCGTAGCCGATCTGGAGCCCGGTGAGCTGGTCGATCGTCTTCGCGACACAGGCGAGCCCGTGCTGCTCACCCCCTCGGCCGAGCGCGGTGTTGAGCATCGCGGCCGGGACCGCGGGCGTGACCGTGCCCTGGTCGTTCTCGCACGCGGGGATCGGGACCACGAGGTCGCGCGGGAAGCTGACGACCGCCATGTTCGTGTGGTCCGCGGAGATGTGCACGAGCAGGTTCGAGTCGTTGTGCCCGACACCCGAACTCGCACGGCGGTTCGCGGCGTCGTCGAACCCGGCGCCCTGCCCGTCGCGGGTGTCGGTCGCGACGAGCAACATGTTCGCCTCGCCGCTCGCGGCCGTCAGCTGCGGCGCACGGGTCTGGTGGCTGCCGGGCATGGCCAGCGAGACCGTCGGCTTCGCATCGCGCACCACCTGCCACGACGCGATCGCGGCGACGGAACCGACGCTCACCAAGCCGATCGCGGCGACCGCGGCGACGGCCTTGACCATCGGTCCGAGCGTGCCGTGCCGTCGCTGCCGACCGTGTCGCGCAGCGGGTACCCCTCCGCGCGTCACCGGATCGTCCCCGTTGCGAACCCCTCATCGTGCATGTCGTCAGTCTCGACCAGCGCCGGCGGACGCCGGATCATCCTTTGGTCGATGATCCGGGACCGATGGTCTGAATCGCTCCGTCCGCGTTGCCGGCCCGGGACGGCGCTCGTAGTGTCGACGTGTCGCTGGCGGACGAGCCGTCGAGCGGACGAGGAGCGTTGCATGTCGAACCGCGAGACCGGCCCCCGGAACACCACCGGAGCGGCGTTCCGACGCTCTGCCGCCACCGTGGCGGTCGCCTGCGCCGTGGCCGGATCGCTCGTCGGCCTCGGTTCCGTGGGCGCGCTCGCCGCTCCGGAACGCACGTCGGCGCACGCTTCGATTCCGACTGCCCAGCCGACACCCGTGCCGAAGGTGCAGTACGGCGATGCGGACATCGCGCGGTTCCGGGCGTCGCCCTACGCGGACGACGCGGTCGCACTGGCCGCGGTGTGGGGCACCGACCTCGCGACGGCGAAGGGCCGAGCGGGTGCCGATCTCCGCACCGGGACCGCGCTGCCCTTCGCGGCGGGGGACGCCGCGAGCTACCCGTTCACGCCGGAGCAGCAGCGGGACGCCTTCTTCCTCGGCTACGGCGACTTCCGACAGGCGCTCGGGCTCGCCGTGCAGTGGGGCGTGCCCGACGTCTACGCCGTGAAGTCGAAGCTCGGGTCGAAGATGCTCGCCCATCTCCCCGTGCCGTTGGCCCCGACCACCTACACCGAGGCCGAAGAGGCCCGGGCGTTCACCGCGAGCGGGTACGACGAGGGCGACGCCGCCCGACTCGCGGCGCTCTGGCAGAGCCCCTCGACGTACAGCGCAGAGGTCCGTGCCGGGCAGGCGCTCCTCGCCGGCGACGCACTGCCCGTCTGAGCGTGCCCGCCCCCGACGCGCTCACCACGCGGACCGGATTCGAGATCGAACTGCTCGCCCCGGTCGGCAGCAGTCGCCGTGCACTGGCAGAGCGCATCGCCGACGAACACGGCGGGAGTGTCATCCGGGTGTTCCACGTCGACTCGGAGCCGTCGCTCGTACCGGGCATGGGCCAGTTCTGGCACCTGACACCCGGGTACCGGATCCACGACGCGACCGGGACCGAACTCGCCACCCTGGTCGACGACATCACGATCGTCGAGGACATCCGACGCGACCAGCTCGCCGCCCGGTGCGGGGAGACCGGCCACCAGGGGTGCCCGCTCTGTCGGCCGGATCCGGACCCCGACGCGTTCCGGATCTTGTCCGACGACCTCCGGCTCCTCCGGCTCGCCGGAGACACCACCGGCGCGCGGACACGCTTCGAACACGTCCTGGACGGCATCGCCCGGGTGTTCGACGTCCCGGTCGAGACGGTCGGCGCGGTGCGACGGGTCCGCGACCGCGCCGGAGCGAGCATCGCCATGGCGACCGCGGTCGCACCGGGGCGTGAACGACCGTGCGAGATCGTGACGCCGCCGATCCGCTCCGGGCACACCGAAGCGCTCGAGGCGCTGCTCGGACCGGCGCGGGCGCTCGGCTTCCTGGTCCCGGTCGAAGCAGCCGTCCACCTGCACCTGGATGCCGGTCCGTTCCGGAGCGTCCCGGCGTTCACGAACGTCGTCCGGTTGTTCACCGGGTACCGCAGCGGGCTGCACGCCGTCCTCGGGACGAACCCGCACTGTGTCCGGACCGGCGCGCTCCCCGAGGCCCTCACCACGGTGGTCGACACCGAGTCGCGGTCCGGCGCGGACTGGCCGCGACTGCAGGAAGCAGTCCGCACGCTCGGACTCACGAAGTACCTCGACGTGAACCTCACCGCGCTCCTGACCGACACCCCGCCCCGTGACACCATCGAGATCCGGATCCTGCCCGGCATGCTGGACGGCGAGGACATCACGGGGCGGGCGGCGATCGTGCAGGCCCTCCTGGAACGGTGCCTGGATCCGACGCCGCTCCCGAAGCCACCGCGTGGGGTGCCGTCCGAGGAGGCGCTGCTCGTCCTCCTCGCCGACGCTCGGGCCCGACAGCTGCGACGCATCCGTCCGGCGTTAGCGTGAGACCCGTGCGACGGCGACGCGAACCGATGGTCCTGCTCCGGGGACCCTCGCGACGACGGCTCGTGGTCATCGCAGCGGGCACCGCCGCGTACTTCGTCGGACTCGCCGTGGCGCTGCACCTGGCCTGGTACCCACAGGGGCTCCCCGGGTACGTGTTCTTCGGGGTCGCCGCCGCCGTCGCCGCGGCGACCTGTGTGCGATGGCCGTTGGAGACGTTGACGAACCTCACCGCCTTCACGGCGTACGTCTGTCTCGCTCCGCTGCCTGAGGAGATGTACGGGTTGTACGTCCGGCCGCCGGAAGCGCTGATCCCCCTCGCCCTCGTCACCTTCCTGATCATCTCGAACGGCGGTCCGGTGATCGCCCCCGCTGCCACGTTCAGCACGCTCGCGGTCCTGACGATCGTGCCGTGGAAGGACGTCGTGCAACTGGCCACCGAACACCGTCCGTGGTCCGAGGCCGCCCTCATCGACTCCGGGACCGACCGGTCGGTGCTGCTCGGCGAACTGATCGGCTGCGCGCTCGTCGTGCTCGTCGCCGTGATGCTCCGGCGGCAACGGCGGGTCACCGCGCAGCTCGCCGAACAGAACCGCGAGCTGACACGCCTGCAGGCCGCCACGATCGCGCACGCCGCCGAACGCGAACGCACCCGCGTCGCCCGCGAGGTGCACGACGAGGTGGCGCACCACGTCGCCGCACTCGTCATCCACGCCCAGTCCTCCCTGCGGATCGCCGACCGCGACCCCGGACAGCTCGTCGACGCCATGCGGGTCGTCGCCGAGGGCGGCCAGGACGTCCTCGCGCGCATCCGCTCGGTCGTCCGCGTCCTCCGCGTGCCCCCGGAGACGGCACCGGCACTCGGCAGCCTCACCGACGAACTCCTCGCCCTCTCCGAACGGATCCGCGCCATCGGGTACGACGTGGACAGCAGCGTGACGGTCCGTGGAGAGGTCCCCGAGCGGGAACGCGCCGCCATCCTCGGCATCGTCCAGGAGAGTCTGACGAACGTCATGCTGCACTCGTCCGCGCGGACGATCTGCATCGCGGTGCAGGAGCAGCAGTGGTCCTGGACCATCGACGTGACCGACCCTGGTCCGAAGCAGGAGCGGTTCCCGAGCGTGCCCCGGGGCGGCTCGGGGATCCCCTCGATGCGGGAACGGGCCGGTACGTTCGGCGGCGGCGTGGTCGCCGGACCGAACGGGGACGGGTCGGGGTGGTCGGTGTCGGCCACGATCCCGATGATCACCCCCTCTCAGAAGGAGACGACCAGATGACGCTGCGGGTACTCGTCGTGGACGACCAGGCGATCGCACGAGCAGGCCTCGCGACGATGCTGGACGCCGAGGACGACATCGACGTCGTCGGCCAGGCGCACGACGGCGAGAGCGCGGTGCGGGCGGCGCTCGCGACCGAGCCCGACGTCATCGTGATGGACATCCGGATGCCCGGCCTCGACGGCATCGGTGCGACGCGGCGGATCCTCGCCGCACAGGCCTGCGCGGTCGTGCTCATCACGACCTTCGACGACGACCAGTACCTCTTCGACGGCATCGCAGCCGGTGCTTCCGGGTTCCTGTTGAAGGACTCCGGACCGGACCTCATCGGCGCCGCCGTCCGCGCCGCCGCCCGTGGGGACTCCCTCATCGACCCGGCGATGACGCGTGCGCTGATCGACCAGTCGATCGCCCCCGCTCCGGCTCGGCGGGCCGACGCGGTCCAGCAAGCCGCTCTGGCGTCGCTCAGTGACCGCGAACGTGACGTCCTCAGCGCCGTCGCCCGCGGCCTGAGCAACGGGGAGATCGCCAGCGAGATGTTCCTCAGCACCGCGACCGTGAAGAGCCACATCTCGAGCGTCTTCGCGAAGACGGGCACGAAGACCCGCGTGCAGGCGGTGGTGTTCGCATTCGCGACGGGCTTCACGGATCCGAGCACCGGCGAGCCGGTTCCACCATCGGGCTGACCGCGAACCGCGGTGATTCCGACGAAGGGAGGAACGCGAGGCCGCCAGGACGCGCACCGTGGAGACATGCGCACCATCCGGATCGGTCTCAGTCTCCTCGCCGCCACCGCAACCCTGGCGGCACTCTCCGCCTGCTCGGGCACCGGCACCCCGACAGCGTCCCCGACCGCCACGTCGACCGCCGACGCCACGACCACGACCGCCACGCAGCACGCGACTCCCCCGACGTCCCCGTCGCCGTCAGCAACGGGAACGGCACAGGGGTCGTGCGGCACCGAGTCCGCTGCGACGGCCGTGCAGCAGGCGGTCGCGACCCTGCCCCGCCCGGTCCCGAACCTGCCGGACGCGACGTGGGACGCGTCGCACGCGGACACCTCCGGGTACGACCCGTGCGCCGCGCTCGCGTGGTCCGTCGTCTCGGTGGCCGACGGGACGCCGAGCTCCCCGAACGCCATCCTGCTGTTCCACGACGGCAAGTACCTCGGCACCGCCACCAAGGTGCAGTACCCGTTCGAGCCGACGGTCACCCGGAAGTCCGACACCTCGATCGCGGTCACCTACCGGTTCGCGAAGCAGACCGACGCGAACGCGAACCCATCGGGCACCGCGGACGCCACCTTCACGTGGGACACCGCCGCCGGCAAGGTCGAGATGGCGGGTGCGGTTCCTCCGGCGTCGTCCTGACCCCGTCGGGACGCACGCCGCCCGGGTGGTCAGCGGGCGGCGTGCTCCCGCGCTTCCATCGCGTCCCAGGCGAAGCTCGCGAGCCAGTGCGTCGAGTAGTACTCCTCGCCGACGCTTGCGGCCGACCCCGACGCGAGGAGCCGATCCGCCGCGTCGTCGAGCACCGCAGCGAGCGGCTCGCCGTCACCCAACGCGTCAGCGATGCGACGGGCCGATCCGGCGCGTGAGAGGTCGAGCCCGAACAGGTGCACCTGCTGCGGGTCGTTCTCGTCGCGGACGGTGGTCGAGCTGAGGACCGCGCCGCCCGGCTGCACCTCGGACAGGAAGGCACGGGCCCACGGCGCGAACTCCGCCGCCGGCAGCACCGCGCGCATGAGGTCCGCCTCGGCCAGGCCCGCGGACAGGAAGTCGTGCCCGCTGCGCTCCCAGGCGAACGGCCACCCGGCGTCGTCACCGAACCACTCCCGCGCAGCGCGCTCGCACGTCGCCGCGAGTTCGTCGCGTCCGAGGGACCGTGCCGCCTCGAGCGCGAGCAGCAGCCCGAACGCGGAGTTCGCGTGGACGCCGTGGCGCACCGGGTGGGCGGCGCCGTCGACCCAGTTCGTGACGAGCTCCTCGACGACGTCGACCAGCGGGACGAACCCGGGCGCGAGGGACCGGATCGCCGGGACCTCTGATGCGGTGACCTCGGCGGCGAGCCGCATCAGCCAGGCCCATCCGTACGGGCGCTCGTAGTGCGGCGTCCCGCGGAGGTACGCCGCTTCCGTCGCGAGGTGATCCGCGCTGAGGTGGGCCTGCAGGACGGAGGTGAGCCGTGCCTCCAGTCCGGTCGGCAGACCGAACGCGACCAGGCGCGCTGCGAGCCAGTGCATGTGCACCGAGGAGTGCCAGTCGTAGGACGTGGCGAACGCGGGGTGCAGCTCGACGGGGAGCGCCCGGTCGTCCGGACCGGACGTCGTGTGGTGCGCCGCGTAGGGGTACTCGCGGGTGGTGTTCTCCACGGCGACGGCCGCGAAGCGGTCGGCCCAGGCGGCGCGGGCCAGATCAGAATGCGACAAGGTACATGACTCCCATGTTGACGACGAGCAGGATGGCGGCGGTCGGGATCTGCGCCTTGATCGGCCCGTACTTGTCCCGCATCTCGAGCAGGGCAGCGGGGACGAGGTTGAAGTTCGCGGCCATCGGGGTGACGAGGGTGCCGCAGAAGCCGGCGAGCATGCCGATCGCGAAGATCGCGGCCGGGTTGCCGTCGAAGCCCTGGACGAGCACCGGCCAGCCGATCGCGGCGGTCATGATCGGGAAGGCGGCGAACGCGTTGCCCATGATGATCGTGAACAGCGCCATGCCGAGGCAGTAGACCACCACCGCGGCGATCAGGGAGCCGCCGGGCAGGATCGTCTTGATGATCGTCCCGACGGCGTCGCCGACCCCGGCCTGGGTGAAGACGATGCCGAGCGTGGAGAGCATCTGCGGCAGGAGCGCTGCCCAGCCGATGGCCTGCAGCAGGCGGCCGCCCTCGCGCAACGGCGTGGCGACCTTCGGCGGCCGCAGGATGAACACCGCGACGACGACCGCGAGCACCGACCCGATGCCGAGTCCGGTCAGGGTCGCGCTGCCCTCGGCGAGGAGCGGCTTGCCACCGATCGACACGAGGGGACCGAGCGTCGCGACGAGCACCGCCACGACCGGCACGACCAGCGCCGGCACGAAGAGCCGGTTGCCGTACCGCGCGGCGAGGGTCGCGCGTTCCGCGGGGCTGGTCGTCGCGAGCACGCCCGTCGCACTGCTCGGACGAACGGTCACGCCGGTGGGTTCCGCGGGCCCCGTCTCCGCCCCCGCGCCCGCTCCGGGAACGGTCGCGACCCGGGTGCGGCTGGGCCGGCCGCCCCGTGCCGTCGTGCCGGTGAAGCCGAGCCCGGCGAGCGCGACCATCACGAGGACCGCGATCCCCAGCACCCACGCCGGAGCCGTCTTCGCCGTGACGAAGGTGCCGTAGAAGAAGGACAGGCCGAGGATCCCCCAGAAGCCGGCGTTGCCGAGACGCTTGGCGTGCGTGGTGTCCGTCACGATGAGGACCGCGACGGCGATGAAGAACGCCCCGATGAGCCAGTAGAGCCATTCGCTGGTGATCACGCGGTCGCTCCGATGCTCGCCGAGGTGTCCGAGTTCCGCATGTCCGCGGCCATCCGGTCGAGCTTGCGGTCGAACAGCAGCAGCCGTGTGCCGTGCACCAGGAGCGCGGCGATGCCCGTCGGGATCGCCCACAGCGCCAGGTCGATCGGCTCGAGCGACAGCCCGTACGTCGCGTCGACGAAGGTCGTGATGAGCAGGATGGAGCCGACCGCGACGAAGACGTCCTCGCCGAAGAACACCCCCACGGTGTCCGACGACGCCGAGTAGCCCTTGATCTTCTCGCGCATCCGCTCGTCGATCCGGCCGTACTTCTTCGTGGCCGCGCCTTCTGCCATCGGGTGCACGAGCGGACGGACGGTCTGTGCCGGACCGCCGATGCTCGTCAGGCCGACGGCCGCGGTGATCTGCCGGACCGCCAGGTAGCCCGCCAGGATCCTGCCGGTCGTGAGCTTGTCGAGCTTCGCGATGAGGCGCTTGGCCTGGTCCTGCAGGCCGTAGCGCTCGATCAGGCCGATCACCGGCAGGACCAACGCGAAGGTGGTGACGGACCGGCTGGAGGCGAACCCGTTGCCGAACGCGTCGAGGATGCCGACGGGACCGATCCCGCCGATGGCCGCGGTGACGATGCCCGCGACGGTCACGACGAGCAACGCGTTGACACGCAACGCGAACCCGACGATGACGACGGCGACGCCGATGAGGACGAACATGCGGGACAGTCTGGACGTGATTGTTCAACAATCGCAAGACCCTGCCGGGATCTGTAACACCACGGTCACACGCCTGCCCTGTGGAGGGATCGTGCCAGGATCGTCGGCATGACCCGAACCGTCGGCACCGCTGAGTCCGTCGCCGACCGGCTCCGTTCCGCCATCTCAGCCGGGGACTTCTCCCCGGGCGCGCAGCTGTCCGAGGAACGGCTGAGCGAGCAGCTCGGGGTCTCACGGAACACCCTGCGCGAGGCGTTCCGGCTCCTCGCGAGGGATCGTCTCGTGGAGCACGTGTTCAACCGTGGGGTGTTCGTCCGTCGGCTCTCCGCGGACGACGTCGCCGACCTCTACGCCGCCCGACGGGTGCTCGAGGACGCGGCGGTGCGCGCGATCCTGCCGGACTCCCCCGCGCTGGCGTCCGCCGCTGACGCCGTCGACGCCGCACACGCAGCAGCAGCCGCAGGGAACTGGCGCGCCGTCGGCACCGCGGACATCGCGTTCCACTCGGCGCTCGTCCGGGCCGTGCCGAGCTCCCGGGTCCACGCACTCATGGACTCGTTGCTCGCGGAGATGCGGCTGGCGTTCCTCACGACGGACGACCCCGCGTCGTTCCACGCCGGGTTCGTGGAGCGGAACGCCGCGATCGTCGCGGCGCTGCGCGCCGGGGACACCTCGGCTGCGTCAGCGCTGCTGACCGACTACCTCGACGACGCGGAGCGGACGCTCCGGACGGCCGCGGCCCAGGTGGGCTGACAACGCCATCGAGCGATCGGGTGCGCAGACGATGTGACTCATCCGCACGCGGGAGCAGCTTTTCTGCGCACTCGTCGCACGGCCCTCGAGCACGCACTCGACGCACCGCTCTGCGCACGCAACGCGCGGTCATCTTGATGAGCAGGAGTAATAGGTATGAGCACCTTGACCGGAGCACATCGAGGCGTCGATCATCGGGTCCGTGACGGGCAACGCCGCCCGCCACGGAACGATCCCCGGAGGACGCAATGCCTGCACGATCCACCTCGTTCGGTCTCTCCCGCCGGTCCCTGATCGTCGGTGCCTCTGCCGTCGCCGCACTCGCGACCGCCGACACCGTCGTGGGCCCCTGGCGAGCAGCGGCCGCAGCTCCCACGGACTTCGCGCGGTACCGGTCGCAGTGGCTGGGCACGCTGATCGCGGACTACGACGCATCCGACCCCGTCCTGGTCGCCTACGTGCAGGACACCGCCACGGCAGCGAACGTGTTCTGGCACGGCGCGACGCCGCTCGACACCTCGGCGAACCGCACGACGCTCTGGGCCGACCTGGCGAGCCCCACCACCTCGTCGACCGTGACGAGCACCGCCAACCGACTGCGGCAGCTCGCACTGGCGCTGCGCTCCCCCGGCTCGAGCCTGTCCGGCAACAGCGCCCTGCGCGCCGACCTCGTCTCGGCGCTGGACTGGTTCCTCGCGCACAAGTACGACGCGACGTCGTACTACGACAACTGGTGGGACTGGCAGATCGGGACCCCACTGGCGCTGAACGACTTCGTCGTGCTCATGTACGACGACCTGTCCGCCGCGCAGATCAGCACGGCGATGGCCGCGATCGAGCACTACGAACCCGACCCGAAGGTCACCGGCGGCGCGACCTCGACGGGCGCGAACCGCAACTGGGCCTGCGCGGTGACGATGCTGCGCGGTGCGATCAGCGGCGACCAGGCGGTCATCGACGGTGCACGCCACGATCTCGAGACGATCTTCCCGTACGCGACGTCGGGCGACGGCATGTACACGGACGGCGGGTTCGTCCAGCACGTGACGTACGCGTACACCGCGGGGTACGGCCTGTCCCTCCTGCAGGTCCTCAGTTCGATGATGGTCGCGTCGCTCAGCACCCCGTGGGCGTTCTCGACCGCGCAGGTCGCCGAGGTGTTCGACTGGACGCAGGACAACTTCGCCCCGTGGGTCTACGGCGGCGGCTTCATGGACATGAACCACGGTCGCGGGATCTCCCGGTTCTACGAGACCGACCGCCGGCAGGGCAGGCTCGTCCTCGGCGTCCTGCTCCAGCTCGCCGCCGTGTTCCCCACGACGGGAGCACAGCAGCTCCGGTCCCAGGTCAAGGGGTGGCTCACCGCCTACGACTCGTACACGTTCGCCGGGAGCACGCCGGGGGAACGCCAGCCGGGGTTCTTCACGTACGACCCCGTCCCGATCCAGCAGGTCTTGCTCACGTCGGTGGTCCTCGGGCGCGCGCTGATGGCCGACACGGCTGTGCCGGTCGGCGACGAGTCGACCAGGACCGTCGTCGCGACCTCGATGGCACGAGCGGTGCACCGCCGACCTGGGTTCGCGATGGGGTTCGCGATGGAGACCACCGCGATCAAGCCGTACGAGTGCGCGAACGGCGAGAACCGGATGGGCTGGTACCAGGGCGAGGGCGCGGTCTACCTGTACCTGCCGAACCAGCTCGGGCACTGGGCGAACGAGTGGTGGCCCACCGCGGACAAGACCCGCATCCCCGGGACGACCGTCGTCCAGAAGACCCCGACCGTCGGCGTCGGCGTCCGCTCCACCGTCGCGAACACCTGGGCCGGCGGCGCGGTGCTCGACGGCGACGCGGCGATCGG
>Ga0153989_1000391_pt1 | contig 11679 bp, 5 predicted proteins | sample TSNC073MetaG_FD_104701 | JGI IMG/M metagenome (GOLD analysis project Ga0153989, IMG submission 104701) | Attine ant fungus gardens microbial communities from North Carolina, USA - TSNC073 MetaG | ecosystem: Host-associated > Fungi > Mycelium > Unclassified | place: USA: North Carolina, Jones Lake... | reverse complement strand
GGTCGCGAAGTCGTCCAGCAGTCGCGTCGGGGTCACGGTCGGCAGGCGGTGCACGGCGTAGACGGCGCGCTTGGCGAACTCCGGGGTGCGTTCGGACACGACGACCGTGACCTCTCGGCCGTCCCGCACCGCACGGCTGCCGAGGGATGCCGCGGCGCTGACCGCGAGCTCGAACTCCTCGTCGTCCACGAACTCGGTCCTGGAGATGCCGAGCGCGATCACCAGGTGCGACCGACGCGTGTCCTCGAACTGGCGCACCATGAGCGCGCCGGTCTTCGCCGTCGACTTCCAGTGGATGTTCCGGGGATCGTCACCCGGCATGTACTCACGGATCGCGTGGAAGGAGATGTCGGCAGGCGAGAGGTCGGTCGTCGCCTGCCCCTCGAGGTCCCGGACCAGACCGGTGCTGGTCGACGGGATCGCGACCGTCCTCGGGTGCACGATGACCTGTTCGCGAGCCGTCCAGACGATCTCCCGGCGCACGAGGCCCACCGGGTCGGCGCGGACGCCCGTCACCGGACCGACGTCGAGGACCCCTCGGCGGACCGTCGGGACGGGCACCTCCCGTTCGAACGTGCTCCGCGGGGCGATGGTCGGGATCGCGACGTCCACGAGTCCGGCGCCGACCGGCACCTCGACCGTGATCGGGACGGACGGCAGACGTGCGGGGTTCTCCGCGGTGACGGTCACGCCCGCCGGGTCACCGACCGCGACGCGGCGGACCGGGAGGCTCATCCGGATGAGCAGCCTCGACCCGCCGATGAGCGCGACGGCCGCGACGACCACGAGCAGGGCACCGGCGAAGCCGACGACGACGACCTCGCGCAGGCCGAAGACGTACCCCGTGACGAACGCGACGAGCGTGAGCGCGGCGACCGTCCAGCCCAGGCCGGTGACCACCGACGAGACCTCGGTCCACCCGCGTGCCACGAGCCTCCAGGCCGTGCGCCACAGACGGACGATCCCGACGACCGCGTCGGCGGCGACGCCGTCGCGGTCGCCGACCAGCCGCGTGCGGACGTTCGTCAGGCCGGCGACCGTCCCCGTGCGCTCGTACGCCGTGCTCGAACGACGCGACCGCGTCGACGAGGGACGGCGCGAGCGCGTGGAGACGGGCCGGCGGTCCGTCACGACGTGACCCGGTCCGCGGGCGGCGGGGTCTCCACCAGGAGCTGGGAGACGACGCTCGAGGCACTGACACCGTCGAACTCCGCCTCGGCGTCGAGCACGAGACGGTGGGCGAGCACGGGCTCCGCGAGTGCCTTGACGTCGTCGGGGGTGACGTAGTGCCGGCCGCTCAGTGCCGCGAACACGCGCGACGCGCGCATGAGCCCCATTGCACCACGGACACTGACGCCGAGGCGGACCTCGCTCGCCGAACGCGTGGCGTCCACGAGGCGGGCGACGTAGTCGGCGATCGTCGCGTCGACGTGCACCGTGCGGGCCAGCGCCGCCATCTCCGTGATCGTCGCAGCGGGCACCACGCTCGCGAGCGGCACCGACGACGCCGGCGCCGAGGAGGTCTCGAGGATCTTCACCGTCGCCGCGTGGTCCGGGTAGCCGATCGACGTCTTCATCAGGAAGCGGTCGAGCTGCGCCTCCGGGAGCCGGTACGTGCCCGCCTGCTCGATGGGGTTCTGCGTCGCGATGACCATGAACGGCGCTGCGAGCCGGTGGTTCACGCCGTCGACCGTGATCGCGGATTCCTCCATCGCCTCCAGGAGCGCAGACTGCGTCTTCGGGCTCGCGCGGTTGATCTCGTCGGCGAGCACGATGTTCGCGAAGACCGGGCCGCGGTGGAACTCGAACTCCTGCGCGCGCTGGTCGTAGACGCTGATGCCGGTGATGTCACCAGGCAGCAGGTCCGGGGTGAACTGGATCCGGTTCGTCGAGCCCTGCACGCTCTGCGCCAGCGCCCGCGCCATGCTCGTCTTCCCGGTGCCGGGGACGTCCTCCAGCAGCAGGTGGCCCTCGCTGAGCATCGCCGTGACCGCGAGTCGGATCACGAACGTCTTCCCCAGGAGCACCTGCTCGACGTTGGTCACGATGCGGCCGGAGACGTCGGCGAACCAGGTGGCCTGCTCGGGGGTCATGCTCATGTGAAGGGGTTCCTCGTGTCGGTCGGTTCGGGTCGGTCGTTGTGGGTCGTTCAGCCCGCCGGCGGGGCCGCTGGAGCCGGCGTCACGTCCTGCTGCTGGGGATTGGAGTCGGTCCGGCCGTTCACGGTCGCCTGCACGGTGATCTTCGTCGCGTCCGCGGGGATCGTCGACCCTTCCGCGTACTTCCCGTTCGCGTCACCGTCGGCGCATCCGAAGACCCCTTCGCCGATGGCACCGGTGCAGATGCGGATGGAGTAGGTGACGGTCGGCGACCCGGCGTTCTGCGGAGGGTTGAGCGCGATCTTCCCGCCGGCGGTGGGCGCCACGGCCGTGGCCCGAGTGTTCAGCGGGACCGCGTTCCCGACAGCGGTGTCGTCGGTGCAGTACTGCCCGCCGTTGTTCGCCAGCCGGCACGCCGAGACCGTCACGGCCAGCGAGTTCCCGAAGTCCTGCGCCGACGGGTAGAGCGTCACGGCGTCCCCGGACGTGGTGGCGCTGTCACCGTTCGCGAGCGCGACGCGGTAGAGCGTCGCGCGACCGGAGTCCACGCGGAAGTTCGAGACGACGACCGGGTACCGACCGGCGCTGTCGGACTGGCCGGGCAGACCGACGTCCGCTCGTGGGCCCGACGGCGTGAGGTACGACTGCACCGGACCGACGACGCTCGACGCGCAGAAGCCCAGCGAGTTGACCGCGACCACCGCGTAGTAGTAATTCGAGTCGCCGCCGGGGGTGTCGGCGAACGACTGGGTGCCCGCGCCGCCGATCTGCGTCGCATCGTTGCGCGTGACGGCCGAGCAGTTGAACGACTGCGACGGCAGCCGGAACAGCCAGTACTCCCGGATGTCGGTCCCGCCGCCGTCCGACGGTCCGAAGGTGATCGAGACCTTGGTCTGTCCGCCACTCGACTGCCCGGTCGCCGACAGCCCGCTCGGCGCCGAGGGGTTGCCCACCGCGGTCGCCGAGGCCGAGGCGGAGTTCCACTGGACCGGGCTGCCGTCCCGGTCCGCGTCGTTGCGCGCGGAGACCGTGAAGGTGTAGTTGCCCCCGCCGGTGAGGCCCTCGAAGGAGGCGCTCGTCGCGGTCCCGACGCTCCTGGTCGTGGAGGACCCGGGTCCGTCGATCGTGACCACGTAGTTGTCGACGGCCGTTCCTCGTCCGGGCCGCGGAACCGCGTTCCAGGACAGGTCCAATCGGTTCGGCGAGGACGAGCTCGGCACCGCCTTGACTCCGGTCGGCGGTGCCGGGACGAAGTCAGCACTCAAGGGCGCGGACTGCGGCGACGGATCAGACGTCCCGACGGCGTTCACCGCGGTGACCGAGAACCGGTAGGAGACGCTCGGGTCGAGATCAGTGAGCGTGCAGACGGTGGAGGTCCCGCAGTCCTTCGACACGCCGTTCGTCCCGGTGACCCGGTACCCCGTGATGGCCGAGTTGTTCGCCTGCGGCGCCGACCAGGTCAGCGTGATCTGGCCGCCGTCGTACGAACCGGTCCGGGTCGGGGTCCCCGGAGCGTCCGGGACGTCCTGCACCGAGATCGTGACGTCGCCCCAGACGTACCGGTCGGGGTCGTTCGTCGCGTCGGCGACCTGGTACTGCAGGTTGGTGTTCACGGGCTTGGCGGTGCCCGAGACGGACACCTGGAGCCGTGACTTGTCGGCACTCGGGGTGATCGTGACGCCGGAGGGCAGGCCGCCGGCGAGCCCGCGGATGTTCACCACGCGCAGGCGCTCGTTCGGGAACGGGTTGGTCGGCTGGTCGTTCGCGAGGACGTCGATCGTCGTCGACGATCCACGCTTCGCGACGGCACTGTCCGCCCCCGGCTGTACGAGCGGCCTGGTGGACGCGACGATCCCGACGGTCACGAGACCGGACCGGCCGGCGTTCGCGGCATCGGCGACGCCGACGCCGATCGTCGCCGAGGTGTTCTTCTGGGCGGAGTCCGCGACCTTGATCGTCAGTCGCTGGCCGGAGATCGTGGCCGTGGTGCCGGAGGAGGGCTGGCTGACGACGGAGTACTGCAGTTCGGGCAGGTCCTTGGGGTACGGGTAGTCCGTCAGCCGCGTGAGGTCGAGCGTCCGGGAGTCGCCCGGCTGCATCTCGATCGAGGACCCGGTGAACGCGGGCGGCTGGTTCGAGCGCGGCGTGACCTTCACGGGGAGGACCAGGGTCGCGACCCGCCCCTTGCCGCCGTTGGCGTTCGAGCCGTCTGTCACCTCGAACGAGATCGACGCGTTGCCGTAGTACAGCTTCGCCGACGTGAACTGCAACGTGGACGAGTCGACGGTGAGGTCGTCGCCGTTCGCGTGGGTGGCCTTGACCGTGCCGGGGTCGGTGATCTTGGCGGTCTGCCCGTTCGCGGTCACGACGTACTTCGACAGCGGGATCCTGATGGTCGACTCGCTCTTCACCGTGATCGCGCCCGCTGACCGGTTGACCTGCGGGAGGGCGTCGTCGAACCCCGGGACGTGGATGAACCCGTACGACACGATGTCCGGGTGGTCCTGCCGGGCGACCGAGAACGGGATGACCTGCGAGTCGTCCGTGAGGCGCACGGAGATCCGGCCGTCGGTCGTGGTGCGGGCGGTGTCGCCGTAGCCGTCCACGACACCCACGGTCAGGGACGACGTCGACCCCTCGGCGAAGAACACGTTCTTCAGCACGTCGACGGTCACGCTCTGCCGGTGCAGGATGTCCTGCAGGTCGAGCGTGGTGTCGTCGACCTCGGGACGGAGCGGGCGCGCGTCCTTGTCCACGGTGACCGTGAGGAACGCCGTGCTCGCGCCGCCGCTCTCGTTCGACGCCGTGTAGAGCACCGCGAAGTCTCCGCTCTTCGCGGTCTTCGGCGGGGTGACGCGGATCTCCTGCTTCCGCAGGACCTTCGCGGTGACGTCCTCGGCGGTCGGCTCGGCCTTGGAGACGGTGAGGTCGCCGCCCTCGGGGTCCGAGTCGTTCTGGAGCACGCGAACCGTCACGGAGCCGCCCGGCCGGATCGTCACGTGGTCCGCCTCGGCCACCGGGTTCGACGCCTGTTCGGCCCGCGGTGCGATGCCGACGCGGATGGTGCCCGTGGCGCGAGCGCCCAGCGCGTCGACGACGGTGTAGGTGAACTCGTCGGTGCCGGCCGAGTAGTCCCCGGCCTCGTAGGTCAGGGAGTCGGATCCGATGTCGCTGACGGAACCCTTGTCGGGGTTCGACGCCACCCCGACCAGCTGCACGGAGTCGCCGTCCGGGTCGATGCCGTTCAGTGGCACCGAGATGCTGACGGCCTGACCCGCGACCACACGAGCCGTGACGGTCTGTGGCACCGGCGGGTTGTTCGTGGCACTGTCCTTCTCACGGACCGAGATCGAGACCGCGGCGTCCGCGGACTGTCCGTCCGGGCCGGCGACGCGGTACACCGCCGTGTAGTTGCCCGGGGTCTTCGGCGCGAGGTACCGGAGGTGGTCGCCGGAGGCGAAGAGCAGCCCGCCGTCACCGGGGACGTTCTGCACGAGGTCCGGCTGCAGGGTCAGCGGCTCGCCCTCCGGCTGGGTGTCGTTCGCGAGGACGTCGATGTTCGCGACGTCCCCGACCCGGACCGTCGCGGTGTCCGGCTGCGCGACGGGCGGCTGGATCCGGTCCGGCTTCGGGATCTCGACGACCGTGACGGTGCCGGGCGACGACGCCAAGCCGTTCGTCTCGGTGTAGGTGAAGGTCACCGGCCCGTCGAGCGGCGCCGACAGGGTCGTCCGGATCGTGTGCTGGTCGAGGATGCTCGCCTGCACGCCGGAACCCCGCGCGGGTCCGTCGAGCGCCGTGACGAGGAGGACCCCGCCCGCCGGATCGATGTCGGTGGCGGTGACGTCGGTGTCCTTCGTCGACAGCGTGTTGACGAACACGGTCTTCGGGGTCGTGATCGGTGCGGTCGACGCGTCCGGCGGTGCCGCGATCGTCATGCGGACGATCCCGCTGGACGTCTTCGTGCCGTCCGTCACGGTGTACTCGACCTGGTGGTCCCCCACTGCGTCGCTCTGCACCCGGAAGGTCCCGGCGTCGTAGCTCGGGGTGATCGTCACGCCGCTCGCCGACGAGACACTCGTCAGCGTGATGCTCCCGTTGCCGCCTCGCACGTGCTCGAGCGGATCCACCGTGAAGGACTTGCCTGCGTAGCCCTTCACCGGGAACGCGTCTGCCCGGAGCGGCACGCTCCCCTGCGCGGCGACGTGCACGGTGAGGGATCCACGGCCGTCCGCGCGACCGTCACTCACCACGAGCTGGACGCTGCGGTCGCCGGTGCGACCGCTCTTGTTGCGGAAGTCGAGCAGGCCGTCCGGCGTCGTCGAGACCTCGTCCCCGTCCGTCGCGGTCGCCGACTTCAGGTACACCGGGTCGCCGTCGGGGTCGACCCAGTCGCCGAGCACGTTGCTCGACACGTGCCCGCTCTGGACCACGTCGGCCGTGGTGTCCCTGACCTGCCTGGGCGCGTCGTTCTCGGACTCGGGTCGCACGCTGACCCGGACGGTCGCGGTGGCCGAGCCGCCGTTGCCGTCGGTGATCGTGTACGGGAACGTCACGGTCCCGGACGCGGTGTCCGACAGGGCGATCTGCAGCCGCTGCCCGTCGTCGACGATCGCGACCTTCCCAGCGGCCTGGTCGACGGACCCGACCTCGCTGACGATGATCGGGTCGCCGTTGGGGTCGTAGTCGTTGAGCAGGACCGGGAGGCTCGTGGTGCGTCCCGGACGGGCACCCAGGTCGTCGTCCACGGCGACCGGCGGCTTCTGGTCCTTGTCGACCTCGGGGTCGTCGTCCGAGATCTGCTCCTGCTGCTGGTCGTCGTCCCGCTTGATCAGGTCGGACCAGTTGTCGATGAGCTGACCGCTGCGGTCGATCGCCCAGGAGCGCCCGGTCGCCGGGTCGTTGGCGACGACGGTGTCGGCGTTGTGGACGATCTGGAGGGCAGCACCGCCGGGCACCCGGTCGAGCTGCTGCAGCGCGCGGCCGGCGCACGTGTCGATCGCCTGCCCGCCGCTCCACGCCCCGAACGTGCAGTTGCCGTCGACGTAAGGTCGGGCCGCGCGTCCCGACACCGCCAGGGCGGTCGTGGTCGCTGCGCCCGACGGCGTGACGCGGACGAGACCCGCGGCACCGGCGACGACCACCGAGTCCCCGTCGGCCGAGGACCGCTGGAGAGCCGGGGACTCACCGACCCGGTCGCCGAGGTCGACCGTGTCGCCGTCGACCGAGAGCGCGCCGGTCGTCTGGTCGAGCACCGCCATGTGGGAGCCGAACGCCGCGACCTGGAAGTCGTCCTTGCGGTCCATCCGCACGGTCCAGCGCTTCGCGACGGACAGGGTCGAGCCGACCTCGACGAGGGACGCCGTCCCGGTCCGCGGCGAGTACACCGCGACGTGCTCGTCCGACGCGTCGAACACCGCGTCCGCGCCGAGCGTCAGATCCGCCTTGGTGGAAGCGTCGAAATCGGCGAGCTCCTTCGCCGGCGTGGACCAGACCTCACCGGTCTCCTGGTTGCCGATGACCGCGGTCGATCCCGAGAAGAACACCTGCGGCGACCCGGAGGGCAGCGTGACCGGGTCACCGATCGTCGCGTCCGCCACGTCGACCTTGGCGACCGTGCCCTTGGTCTCGTCGACGCTGTAGACCATCGATCCGCTCTGCAGCACGGAGAGCGCGTCCGTGGACGACTCCACCGCGGTGTTCAGCTGCAGGACCGCGGTGTTCGCGCGGCCGACCGCCCCGTACTGGGACGAGGGCACCCAGACGGTGCCGTCCCCGAGCGCGACCCGCTGCGTGTGGTACCCGCTCGAGACGACGGCGGCCCCGGCGACGAGCGCAGCGACGACCAAGGACGCGCCGATGGTGATCGCGGCGGACCGGTGTTGTGCGATGAGCCGCCGGATCACGATCCGCCGCCGATCGTGGCGCACCGTTCGGCACTCGCGACGCCGGTCTTGCCGTCACGGTTCACCGCGACCGAGATGCACTCCTCGTCGCCCTTGCTGCCGGAGACGACGAACGACGTGCCCGACTGCTGGCTCGACGCGCCGTTCGAGGAGATCACGTAGGTGTCGCCGTTCCGGAGCCCTGGGTCGCTCCAGCGGAACGTGACGGACTGACCGGCGGTCGACGCGCGGACGTCGGAGACCGTGGGGATCGCCCCGGAACCGACGCGTGTCACGAGGACGAAGGACGTCACGGCGAGGGCGACCACGACCGCCGCGGCGACCGAGGACGCCCAGATCACGGTTCGGCGGGATCGACGTCGGGCCAGGGTGACCGAGCCCGTCCGGTGGACGGTGCCGACGCTCCGCGAACCGGTGGCCGCCACGCCGCCCTGCACCGGGCGACGCGTCCGGCGCCGACGACCGACCCGGCTCGGCGGTTGGAGTTCCCGGATCATCGTGCGGTCACCCTCCGGCGTGGGCGTGGCGACGGCCCATGCCTCGACCGCGACGTCGGCAGCAGTCTGCGGGATGCCGAGCTCGGCCTGGACCTGCTGGAACCCGCGGACGAGTTCCATCACGGTGGCCGGACGCTGCTGGACCTTGCGGGACATCGCCGTGGCGAGCAGTCGCTCGAGCGACGGCGGCACGTCCGTGCGACCGGACGGCTTCACACCGCCCTTGTCCACGCGCGCCATCAGGTCGGCGGCACCGTTCTTGCCGCCGGGGACCTCGAACGGGCTGCGCCCGGCGAGGAGCGAGAAGACCGTCGCCGCGAGGGAGTACACCTCGGACTGGATGGTCCCGCGGGACTCGTCGATGAGGACCTCTGGCGCCGACCACGGGATGGACATGCCGATCGGCTCGTCGGGATCGGACTCACCGATGGTCGCCGCGATGCCGAAGTCGGACAGCACGGGGTTGCCGTACGCGGTGAGCAGGATGTTGGACGGCTTGATGTCGCGGTGCAGCACGCCTTCACGGTGCGCCGTCTCGAGCGCGGAACCGATGCGGACCCCGATCGACAGGACCTCGGAAACCGGGATCGGCTCGCGTCGGTAGCGCTCGCTGAGCGACGACGAGCAGAGCTCCATCACCAGGTACGGACGTCCGTCGGCCGCGACGCTCGCCTGGAACACGGTGAGGATGGACGGGTGCGTGCTCAGCCGAGCCATCAGGTTCGCCTCGGCCTGGAACATCTGCCGGACCCGGTCGTCGACGACTTCGTCGAGGAGCACCTTCACCGCGACCTGGCGCCGCGGCATGTCCTGCTCGTAGAGGAACACGTCGGCGAAGCCGCCGGAGCCGAGGACGTGCACCGGGCTGAACCCGGCGATCACGGGAGGGGTGGACGGCAGCCGTCGCGCCATGGCACCCTCTCCTCCCCGGCCGCAGCCGATCGTCCCCTCGGCCCTTCAGTCTACGGAAACGAGCCGGCCGGAATTCCGCACACCAGAGTACGGGATTCCATCCGCTGCCCCCAATTCGGGGGACGTCAGTGGCGAGGCAGCGTGTCCTCGAGGTCGCCGTCCTGCGGTGCGTCCTCCACTTGGAGGACCACGACGGTGACGTTGTCGCGACCACCTGCGATGAGGGCATCGCCCACCAGGCGCTCGGCGAGCTCCTGCGGGTCGGCGACCTTCGCGGCGATGCGGCCGATGACCGCGTCGCCGATCTCCTTCGTCAGACCGTCCGAGCACACGATGTACCGGTCGCCGGTGCGGAGCGGCAACGTCCACCAGTCCGGCTCCGGCGGTTCGCCGAAGCCGACCGCGCGGGTGATGACGTTGCTGTCCGGGTGCGCTTCGGCGTCCTCTGCCCGCAGCACACCGGCGTCGACCATCTCCTGCACGACCGAGTGGTCGACGGTGATCCGACGGAGGACGCCGTCGTCGACCCGGTAGGTGCGCGAGTCGCCCACGTTGAAGACGAGCGCTGCCGGCTGCCCGTTCGACGCGACGAGCGCGAGTCCGGTCACGGTGGTGCCGGCACCGATCGCGTTGCCGCCCGCCGCACGCTCGATGTCCGCCGTGGCGAGCAGGAGCGCGCGCTGGATCGACTGTCGGGTACCGAACGGCCCGTCGACCGAGTCACCGAGGCGACGGACCACGGCGTCGCTCGCGCGGTCACCGGCGAGGTGTCCACCCATGCCGTCCGCGACGACGAAGAACGGTGCTTCGACGATGTAGCTGTCCTCGTTGTGGTCTCGGCGACGACCGACGTCGGTCGCGGCTCCCCACGAGAGCGTCAGGGTGGCGCCGTCCGTTCCGGGGACGTCGATGGCGTGGGCGGCGGCTGCTCGGCCGAGTTCGGTCACGTTTCAGGATCGCTCTCTGGGGGTTCGGGGCGTGCCGGTCTGATTGGTCGGAGGCTGGTGGAGCGACGGCGGGACACCGTCGGCCCCTGGCGTGAGCCGGAGGTGCGGCGAGAGGATCTCCACCGCGATGCCGTCCCCGATCTCGACTACCGTACCCGTCAGCGCGACGATCGACGCACCCGACGGCATCCGGTACGGCGCCGAGCCGGCGGGCCGGACGACGGTCCCGTTGGTCGAGCGCAGGTCGTCCACCACCGCGGCTTCGCCCTCGGCGTGCACGAGCAGGTGGGACGACGACACCTGTCCGAGCGGCGACGGCACGGTCACGAGTTCGGGCGCCGGCCCGCGGACGACACGCGGCAACGCGGGACGCCGGCCGATCACCACCGGGTGGTCGAGTCGGATGACGCGTCCGCCGACGCGGATCGACGGCACGCGGGTGCGTGGCGGTTCCGGGACGGCCGGGAGGCTCGGGGGCGCGTCCGGCGGGGAGGCCGTCGGCCGCGTGGACGGCGCGGTCCGAGGCATTCCGAGGACCGTGTCCTCGGGGACCGTCGACGGGTCCGGCGCAGTGCGCGGCCCACGGATGACGGTGTCCCCGAGCGGGCCGTCGTCGAGCAGGTCCGATCCGTGCGACCCGCCACCCGAGGGGACCCGGAGGACCGTGTCGTCGATCGCGTCCTGCGCGCGAGCGGATCCGAGTGACCGCGACCGAGGACGGATCACCGTGTCCTCGACGTCATCGGCGTCGTCGTGCACGTGGTGCCTCCCTGGATCCTGCCCGCGGTGCGGTCCCACAACCGTAGACGATCCGGTGCACGCCCCGTCACCCCCACCACTCCGGACGCGCCCCGGCCCGGGCCGATCGATGGACGACGAGCGCCAACGCGTCGTCCGGCACCACGTCGAGCGCGTACCCGGCTCGGACCTCGGCCTCCGTCAACGCACCGATCGCCCACGAGCACCAGGCGCCGAGGGCGACGGCTCCCGCGACGCCCCGACGTTCGTCACGCGGTGAGCCCTGCTGCTTCCAGCCGTGCCAGACCGCGGTGCACCGTGCGCCAGCGGCCCGGATGCGCTCGCGCGACGGGGCCGGGCCGCGGCCGTGGAACGCCGGCGGGGTCGGATCCGTGAAGGGATCGAACGGACGGACCGCCCGCAGGTCCGGGCCGGATGCGGCAGCGATGAACCGCATCAGGGCCATCCGGGTCGCGAGTGCGGCGCACGCGGTCGCGACGGCCGACCGGCCGGCGGTGTCGAGGAGCGCGGTACCGGGCGCGACGAGCGCGGCGGCGGCGACCGGCAGGGTCACCGCCGC
>Ga0153989_1000383_pt1 | contig 11772 bp, 8 predicted proteins | sample TSNC073MetaG_FD_104701 | JGI IMG/M metagenome (GOLD analysis project Ga0153989, IMG submission 104701) | Attine ant fungus gardens microbial communities from North Carolina, USA - TSNC073 MetaG | ecosystem: Host-associated > Fungi > Mycelium > Unclassified | place: USA: North Carolina, Jones Lake... | reverse complement strand
TACTCCGCGCAGGTGCTGCTCGTCGGGTCGACCGACAGCGTCGAGCACATCGCCCGCGAACTCGCCCGGCACCCCGAGGAGGGGTACCGCGTGGTGGCCGCGTGCGTGCCGTCCGGTTCGGTCGGTGGGCGACTGCCGGGGACGGAGATCCCGATCGTCGGTCGCATCCCAGACGCGCTCTCGGCGCTGGGGCCGTCCGGGGCCGACACCGTCGTCGTGACCGGTTCCGAAGAACTCGGAGCCCAGGCAGTCCGCGAGCTCAGCTGGGGGCTCGAGGGCGGGCGACAGCACCTCATCGTCGCGCCGAGCCTGACCGAGATCAACGGTCCTCGCATCCACACGCGCCCGGTCGCCGGCTTGCCGCTCATCCACGTCGAGATGCCGCGGTACGAGGGTTCGACCCTCTTCCTGAAGCGTGCATTCGACATCGTCGGATCCGGGCTGCTGATCGCCGTGCTCTCGCCGGTGCTGATCGTGCTCGCCCTCGCCGTGAAGTGCACCAGTGCCGGCCCGGTCCTGTACCGCCAAGAACGCGTCGGGCTCAACGGCGACCCGTTCCACATGCTCAAGTTCCGCTCGATGCGGGTGAATGCCGACGACGAGCTCGCCGCGTTGCTGGCGCAGCAGGGATCGTCTGACAAGCCGCTGTTCAAGGTCTCGAACGACCCGCGGGTGACCTCGATCGGGCACTTCCTCCGGAAGCACTCACTCGACGAGTTCCCGCAGCTCTTCAACGTGCTGCTCGGGTCGATGAGTCTCGTGGGCCCACGTCCGCAGCGCGAGGGGGAGGTGGCACTCTACGACGACGCCGCGCGGCGGCGACTCCTGCTCAAGCCGGGTATGAGTGGGCTCTGGCAGGTAGGTGGTCGATCATCGCTCGGTTGGGAAGATGCCATCCGTCTCGACCTGTACTACGTCGAGAACTGGTCCATGACGGGAGACTTGGTCATCCTCTGGAGGACGGTGCGGGCGGTGTTGGTGCCAGGCGACCAGGCACACTGATCATTCCTGGGAAGGCTCGCCGGGGAGGAAGTCCGGCATTCGCTCTCCGAGGTGGAACATGTGCGCGAGTGCGGCGATCGTCCGCTCAGCGGCCCGACCGTCGCCGTAGGGATTGACGGATCGGGACATCCGCTCGTAGTCCTCCGGTGAGTCGATCAACCGAGTGACACCGGCCACGATGGCGGCTTGCGACGTACCGACGAGTTCGACGACGCCGTAGTCGACAGCTTCCGGACGTTCAGTCGATTCGCGCATCACGAGAACCGGCTTCCCGAGCGCAGGCGCTTCCTCTTGAATGCCGCCAGAGTCGGTCAGGACGATGTCCGAGGCGTCCAGCAGGCGGACGAAGTCCATGTACTGCACCGGCTCGGTCACGACGATGTTCGAATGCGAGACGAGGGGTGGCAGGAGAGCTTCGCGAACCGCAGGGTTCTTGTGCACGGGCAAGATGATGGTCAGGTCGGGATATCGCTGAGCGATCTCTGCCAATGCTCCGCCGATGCGTTCCATCCCGCCGTTGAGGTTCTCACGGCGATGCGACGTGACCAAAAGGATCGGTCCGCCCCGCCGGATGGCGCCGTCCAGGACCGGGTCCTCGAAGGCGCCGTCCGATGGCCGGTTCCTGGCGAAGAGAAGCGCATCGATGACGCTGTTACCCGTGATCACGATGTTCTGCTCGGCGACTCCGTCGGCGAGGAGGTTCTGCTTGCTCTTCGGAGTGGGTGCAAGGTGGAGAGCCGCGATCTGTGACAGCAGCTTCCGATTACCTTCCTCCGGGAAGGGCAGCGACAGGTCGTGGCTTCGGAGGCCTGCTTCGAGATGGACCACGGGAATCTGGTGGTAAAAGGCGGTGAGGGCAGCGACGAACGCTGTGGACGTATCGCCCTGCACCAAGATGCAGTCCGGCTTCTCCTCGTTCAGGAGGCGGTCGAGACCAGTCATGGTCGCGGCCGCGATGCTCACGAGTGTTTGCCGCGGTCGGATGATGTCGAGGTCGTGGTCCGGGACGAGGCCGAACAGCTCGTTGACCTGGTCGAGCATCTCCCGGTGCTGGCCGGTCACGGTGATCGTGGTCTGGAACCGATCGTCGTCGAGCAGCATCCTGACAACCGGTGCGAACTTGATGGCTTCTGGGCGCGTCCCGTAGATCGGCATGATGTGCGGAATGGTCCGACCTCCAACTCGAGGGGGCTGCTGCTCCCGATCATCGAGTCTAGATGTGGACGACAGGCGGGCCCCCTCGCCCGGGTGACCTATTCGGGGGAACCCTGCTTCTGCTCCCGTCTATGGGAGACTTGATCGCAGTTGAGCCGAGAAGCGATGTTCGGGGGATGAGTGCGATCTGCAGTGGGTTCGCGCCGACCGGTTCTCCCACTCCCTGACTCGCCACGGACAGGAGGTCATCGTTCCGTTGCCGCTGGGACGCTGATCCTCCTGGTCCAGTGGCTGCTCCCCACCATCGGGTTCGTGATGCTCGTGCGTGAGCGCGGCTACGTGCCCGGTGGTTGGTTGGTCATCGTCGCGCCAGCCCTGTTCCTCTTCGGTGTCGCTCTGGGGGCAGGGCGCCGTATTCCGGGCCCGGGCGCGGATGGGCGCACCGCAAACCTTCGTCCCGCGCTGGTCGCGATGGCCTGGGTGCTCGGAGCGCTCGCGATCATCCACTTCTCGTCCGTCGGCGTGCCGCTCTTCAGCTCGTCCATCGAGACGAGTCGGTTCGACGTGGGATCGAGTGGCCTCGGAGGTTTCCCGAGCCGCGCCGTGCTCTACGGGCTGCCGATCGCGGCTCTCGGTGCCCTCGCCACGCACCGAGCGGAGACACATCGTGTCACGGTCGCGCTCTGGTTGATGTTCACCGTGACGCAGGTGTTCCTCGGATTCAAGGGCGGCCTCGTGGAGGTTGTCCTGATCACCACGCTCGGAGTCGCGATCCGGTTCGGGCGGTTGTCGTTCCGGCAACTTCGTTGGGTAGGCCTCGGGGGACTCGTCGCCGGCGGCTACATCACGCTGGTGGGGACGCGATACCAGACGCTCGCCGGTGGTGGTTCGGGTCTCGACTACATCCTCCGGAGATCAACGAGCGACGCGATCATTGCCGGTTACACCGCGTTGACTGCACGCCCCGTGGGGATACCGGCCGATTCTTCAGTGTTCCTCCGAGACTTCGGCGTGCTGCTCGGTCGGTACCTCGGAACCGCACCCGAAGGGCACTCCTTCGACGAACTCGTCTCGGCCGTGGTGACAGGCACCCCGCTCCAGCGTGGTGCGTTCCTCGTGCCCGTGACCGTGGGAGGGCCCGTCTACCTGCTCTACAGCGTGCCGGTCATCCTGGCTGCGCTGATCCTGATCGCCATCGGCGTCGTCTGGAGCGTCAGCATCCGGCGTCTGCAGCGGGCTTCGAGCGTGACCAGCCTGGTCACGGCCGCTGTGGTGCTGTACGCGCTTCGAGTGTTCCTGATGAACGGCAACGGCGCCTACCTTCTGATCAACCTCGGGTTCACGTCGTTCCTCCTACTGTCGAGCGCCGGAATCGGAGTGGTACTCCATTCGCAGCGACTCGCTCATCAGGTTTCTGCGGCCCGCATCCGATGAGAACAAATCGGTGGGCAGTGTTCGTGCTCTACCAAGCCGGTCCGATGGCGGTCGCGGGCACGACGCTCGTCGTCTGGCCGTTGCTCGGTCGCGTACTGCCTCCGGCCGATGTCGGAACCCTCTCGGGCCTCCTCGCGATCGTGAGCATCTGCGCCCCGGTCATTACGTTCGGGCTGCACTTGCACCTCGCGAACAGACTTGCGCGGAATCCGAATCGTTCCGCCGGGTCGGACGGAGCAGTCGGCGCGTACTGGGGGCGAGGTCTCCTCGGCCTCGCGGCGCTCGGCGTGATCGGGATGCTCATCTGGCCGGGCAATCCGGTCTGGCAGCTGACCGGCATCACAGCAGCGACGGGAGCGACCATGATCGTCCTCGGCCTGAACCGAGGGCTGAATCGACCGTGGACCTATGCGATGCTCACGGTTGGGGCGCAGTTCCTCGCTCTGCTCGGACTCACTCTGGGAGGAGTGGCGACCGGTTCCCTCCAAGAAGCGCTCGTGGCGTACGTGCTCCTGCTGATGGCGACCGCGGGAATCGGCCTCGCCCTCCGTCGTGAGAAGCGCGAGACGTCCAGATCGGACAGGCTCCACGTCCTCGCTGGCTCGTTCCGGCTCGTCCCGCATCTCGTGCTCGCCGTGGCGACGCTCTTGCTCACACGTCTCGTCGTCGGAGCGATCGAGGGGCCGAGCAGTCTTGCTGCTTTCCAGTACGCCGCGCTCATCATCGGCGGTCTCACCACCGTGGGCGCCTCGCTCGACGCGCACTGGTCGGTGCGAGCGCAGGAAACGAGCTCCCCCTCAGAATTGACGACCGTACTCGCACGCAACCTCCGCCTCATGCTGCTCGCGGGGCTCCTCCTCATCGCCACAGTCGTGGTGTTCTCGTCCACCTTGCTCGCAGTGTGGCTTCCACCTGGGTATGCGGTGGGAGCCGTGCGGAACGCCGTCTTCCTGTCCCTGACAGCCGGCATCTTCCAAGCGCTCGCGGACAACCGGTCGGCAGGGCTGATGTGGCACGGTCGCGGTGGCGTCGTATCGGTGTGCACCGCGCTCGGTGTCGCTGTGACGCTCGGAACGTCGGTGCTCCTCGTCGAGGTGTTCGGCTGGCAGGGAGCTGGTCTGGCGATCGCCCTCGGCACCGCTACCCGAGCTGCCGCGTTGCTCATCGCCGTGCAGCGGACCAGTCTACGACTCGATGGCCGATCGGTGGTCTGGACCATTGCTGCCGTATTGCTTGCTCTTTCTCCCGTGTTGATGATCGGAAAATGACATTTTGCGCATACTCATGCTGACGAACAGCTATGTCGACAGGACCCGCGGGGGCGTCGAACTCCATGTGTACAACCTTGCGAAGCAGATGATCCGCTCTGGCCACACCGTGACGGTCTGCAGGACGTCGCCCGGGCCGAGCACATTGGCCGTTGACGATGTCCCATTGTGGGTGCTGCAACCGACGGCGCGCGGTGCTGAGGGTCGTGGCAGCGCACGGCAGGGCCCAGCCTCGTTTCGATTCGTCTCGAACTTCCTGTCGCGCCTCCGGGTCGGGCTGCGAGCGCGGCGTCTGATCGATGTCGAGACCCTCAGTAGGGACTTCGATGTGGTACACCACCACGACTTCATCACCAGTGCTGTGATTTCGCGCAGACTTGCCGGACGTGGGCTTCGTCAGGTGTGGACGAATCATCTCGGGGAGTTCCTCCTGATTCGCCGGATACCAATCGTCGGCAGATTCCTGACCAAACTCATGACGCGGAAGTTCGCCGCCGCAACTGGTCCCTCTGACGAGTTGGCTGAAAGTGCCGCCATCGCCTGCCCTGTCGAATTCGTCCCGAATGGCGTCGACACCGGCGTCTACCGTCCACTGAGCGGAGGAGACAAGGCGACCCTTCGAGGAGATCTCGGTCTCGACGCGGACGAATTCATATGCATCGTTCCGCGTCGGTGGGCGCCGAGCAAAGGGGTGGTCTACGCAGCGAGGGCACTGCTCGAGGATGGTTGGCCGTTGCAATCCAGAGTTCTCTTCATCGGGGCGGGCGAGTCGGATTACCCCGAGTACGCGAGTGAGGTTCGACAAGTGCTCGAACGGACCTCCGTCGACTACACGGTCGTCGACTCTGTCGGGCCGGCCGAGATGGCACGGTACCTCCAAGCTGCCGACGTGTGCATCATCCCCTCTCTCCTCGAAGCGACGAGCCTTTCCGCCCTCGAAGCGATGAGCGTCGGTCTCCCGGTGATCGCGACGGACGTCGGCGGTCTCCCCGCGCTCGTCGACGAGTCGAACGGACGAATCGTCCGCCCACGGTCGGCGGAGGCGCTCGCGTCATCTGTCAGCATGATCTCGTCGGCCGGTCCGAGTGCGAGGGCCAGGATGGGGGTGGCTTCGCGGACGCGCGTCGAATCCGAATTCTCTTGGGACGTGGTGGCCGCGCGCATCGCTCAGATGTACGGGGATGTGCGCTGATGGAGATCGTCTATCTCTCCCACGTTGACAGCAAGTGGATCAAACAGCGGCCACATTTCCTCGCTGAAGCGCTTGATCGCGTCAGTGATGGGGTCGTGTACGTCGATTCACTCCTCGTCCTCCGCCGCCACCTCGTGCGGGGCCAGCGACTCCAGGTCGCGGTGCGTCATGTTCCGCTGCTGCCACAACGCTTCCGGGGACGGATGCGTCTGCTCGACCTCGCGCTGTCGACGTTGTCGGCGCTGCTCCTCATCGTCCGGTTCCGACCTCGCCACGCCATCGTCACGCACCCGCGTCATCTGCACGTCGCGCGGATGCTCAAGCGGTGTGGAGTCCGAATCTCCTACGACTGCATGGACCTCAACTTGCAGTTCAGCGACAGCACGCGGTCCGACGCCGCCGGTGAGGAGGCGCTCATCGCACTTGCGTCCGACGTCTTCTGTTCGAGTGCCGCGATCGAATCGGACGTGGTTGCGAGAGTGCCGGGATCGCGGACGACCATCGTCCGCAATGCCCTCTCGCAATCAGCGGGAAAGACCTCAGCGGGATCCGTGGACAGCGGCGTTGTGCGATACGTCGGCACGGTGTCGACGTGGTTCGACATGGACATCGTGTTGGAGGCTCTGGAGGAGTTGCCCGACATGACGGTCGAGCTGATCGGTCCCGTCGACGTAGACGTCCCGCAGCACCCGCGGTTGGTCGTGCGAGGAGCCGTTCCGCACGATCGCGTCATGCCTCTGATGCGGAGTGCGGACGCCCTGGTGATGCCTTTCGTGGTGACTCCGCTCATTGCAGGGGTCGACCCCGTCAAGGTCTATGAGTACATCGCATCCGAACGGCCGACAGTGTGCGTTCGATACGACGAGCTCGAACACTTCGGGTCGTTGATCGAGACGTACGAGACAACCTCCGAGTTCGTCGACGCGCTGCGATCTGCATTGGGGTCCCCTGCGCGGACAGGTGACGACGTGCGGGAATTCCTGGCAAGGAGTAACTGGGACAACCGGGCAGCCCTGGTCAAGACGGCGATCGATCGATGAGGGTCTTCGGGATCGTCGTGTCGTATCGCTCGGAACCGGAGGTCACCCGTGTCGTCGAGGACCTGCTGCAAAGCGGACTGATCGCCGGCGTCGTGATCGTCGACAACTCGGCTTGCCTCGGCGACCAGCTCCCGACGTTCGTCGGACTCCGCTCCGATGACCGGGTGTTCGTCTTGGCTCCCTCCGAGAACCTCGGATACGCGCGCGGGAACAATCACGGTGTGCGATTTGCCCAGGAACGGGGTGCCGATCACGTTCTCATCATGAATCCGGACGTGCACTTCGACGACGAGGACCTGGCTGCACTCTTGGCACGTCACAACGTGCCCGACTCCGCGCCGATCATCTCTCCCTCTCTCCGCGAAGGTGGTGTTGTCCTGTCCCGGCCGGGTTTCGACACACGACTCGGTCGTGGTCTGCTCGCTGTCGCGTACGGCCGTTCGGAACAGGTTCCAACCTTCTTCGGAGCCATCTTCCTGGCTCGGACACAGACGTTCCTGACCCTCGGAGCACTCGACGAGGATCTGTTCCTCTACTGCGAAGAAGTGGCCTTCGTGCTGCGGGGGCGCGGAGTCCTATCCGGTCCGTTGTTCGAGGTGCTCGACGAGGTGGTCTTCTCTCACGGACGAGGCGGCACGATCTCTCCCTCGGGCTACGAACTCGCGGGCCGTTCGATGGTGGCGTACGAGGAGTCCGCGCGTTCGGTCGTCATCGTCGGTCGCAAGTACTTTCGATCTCGACTCGTCCTCTGGATCCTCGCTCGGGGCGTGCTCGCGTGTACTCTCGCGCCGCGGAATCCGAGGGCTGCGGTCGCTGTTCTCCGGGGTGTTCTCCGTGGTCTCGGTGCGCGCTTGACGGTCGGCACCTGACTTCGCTAGGGACGGCCCGAGTTCGTCCACCGGAGTGCTGGCACGCAGCCGCTCTCGGTGCCGGGGCGATCGGCGAGCTCGTGGCGTTCGTCCCGCAACGTTCACCGATCCTCAAGAAGTCCCCCGAGGGCGCGTTCGCGTGAGCTCGCGAGCCTCGTAAGCTGAGCCCATGTGGGACCACCCCGAGACGCGTCGCGCCAGCCGGCCTCGGAGATCCCGAACTCGCTACGTGCTGTGGAGCATCCTTGTGGTGATCCTCCTGCTCCTGCTTGCCGTCGCTTGGGTGGGCGTGCGCGGGATCATGACGAAGAACGCTCTGCAAGAGTCGGTGGGAGCCGTCGACGCGTTGAAGGCGCAACTGTCGAGCGGTGACACCTCCGGCGCGGCGCGAACAGCCTCGGCGCTCGAGCGGAGCGCTTCGCGGGCCCGCTCATTGACGAGCGATCCGGTGTGGGGAGCGGCGCAGTTCCTGCCGGTCGTCGGGACGAACCTCAGCGCGGTTCGTGAGGTCTCGGTGATCGTCGACGACGTCGCGAAGGACGCAGTGAAGCCGGTGGCCAGCGTTCTGGGGGACGTGGACGTGCACGCGTTCAAGCCCGCGAACGGCAAGGTCGACCTCGCACCGATCGTGAAGGCGCAGCCGGCCGTCTCGAAGGCGGACACGACGCTAGACGCCGCAGCCCGGGATGCGGATCGCATCGACACGTCCGGCACCGTGTCGCCGGTGACCGACGCGGTGAACCAGCTGCGAGCCTCCTTGTCGAGCGTGTCGGCGCAGGCCGATACCGTGAACCGTGCCGTCGCGCTGGCGCCGAGCATGCTCGGGGTGAGCGGTGCGAAGCGCTACCTGGTCCTGTTCCAGAATCCCGCGGAGCTCCGTGCCGGTGGCGGCAACCCGGGTGCGGTCGCGGAACTGACGGTGGCCGACGGTGCCATCTCGCTCGGCCAGCAGGCGTCGACGTCGGACTTCCCGGTCGCGGACCGACCGGTGCTGCCGCTTTCGACGGACACGCAGGGGCTGTACGGTTCGATCACGGGCGAGTACATGCAGGACGTCACGCTCACACCGCGGTTCGACACTTCGGCCCAGCTCGCCCGTGAGATGTGGAAGCAGAAGTACGGGCAGCAGGTCGACGGAGTCATCGCGATAGACCCGGTCACACTCGGCTACATCCTCGGCGCGACCGGACCGGTCCCGCTCGCAACGGGTGACACCCTGACGTCGGACAACGCGGCGCAGCTGCTGCTGAGCGACGCGTACGCGAAGTACCCCGACCCGACGGTGCAGGACGCGTTCTTCGCGTCGGCGGCGAGTGCCGTGTTCTCGAAGGTGTCCGAGGGTGGTTTCGACCCGAAGGCGTTCATCGCTGCGCTGGGTACTGGTGTGGACGAGGGGCGGGTGCACCTCTGGAGTGCGGACGCCGATGAGCAGAAGCAGCTCGCCGGCACGGCGGTGTCGGGAGACCTGCCGACGAGCGACAAGGAGACGCAGCGTTTCGGGGTGTACCTCAACGACGCGACCGGCGCGAAGATGGACTACTACCTCGACAAGACGGTCGGACTGGGCAGCGAGGTGTGCCGGAAGGACGGCCGTCCGACGTGGGTCGTCGAGGTCACGCTGAAGAACACCGCGCCTGCCGATGCGGCGACGAGCCTGCCCGAGTACGTGACCGGGGGCGGAGAGTACGGCGTAACACCCGGCGCGATCCGGACAAACGTCGCCGTGTACGCCCCCACTTCGGGTGTCTACGTCCAGGCCTCGCAGGACGGAAAGGTCGCGTCCCCACAGACCGCGACGGACGGCAGCTACCCGGTCGCACAGTTCCAAACCCTGCTCTCACCTGGGGAAAGCACTACCCTGAAAGTAGCCTTCCTCGGGCCGGGCAATGCGGCGCGCACCCCTGTCGACGTCACGAGCACACCAGGAGTTCACGTGAACGATACGAAACACGTGGCAATTGGCTGTGAAGACCCGGTAGGTTGAGACAACTTCGCCAATAGCGACTGCAATCACCACGCAGGCTGCGACCGTTCTGCGAAGCCACAGTCACTAGGGGAGCTCCATGAAGAAGATCATCGCTGCGATCGTGCTTGCCTCGGCAGCCTTGATCGCCACGCCCGCCGCGGCCAACGCGGCCGGTTACGTCCCGGCCTCCAACGTCTCGGTCTCCGGTTCCGCCGTCGCCGGTGGCACCGCGACCGTCGGCTTCGCAGCTGGTTCCTTCACCCCCGACGAGACCGTCACGGTCTCTGTCACGGGCGCTGGCGCTGCCACGCTCGGCGCGCTGCCGACGACCACCGTCTCGAAGACCTACGTGGCCTCCTCGACCGGCGCGGCGACCGTCCGCGTGACGCTCCCGGCCGGCGCTTCGGGCACCTACTCGCTCACCGCGACCGGCGCCACCTCCGGCAACGTCGCGACCACGGCGCTCACGGTCGTCCCGGCCGACGGCGCCGCTGCGACCGCTGCCTCGGGCAACGGCACGCTCGCCTTCACCGGCGGCACCATCTCCGCGCTGGCCCTCTGGGTCGCCGGTGGCGCTGTCGTCCTCGGCGGTGGCCTCCTCGCGGTGCGCACCTCGGTGCGTCGTCAGCGCACGGCTGCCTGAGCGCTTCACTACTGCACGACGGAACCCCCGGAGCTTCGGCTCCGGGGGTTCTTCGTTGCGCGGGCGAGGGCGCGGGCAGTCGGTGCGGGCGCTGGGTGCCGGCCGGGGCACGCGACAGAGTCGATGTCGTACGACAACGAGTCCGTCGTTTCGAGTCGGCCGGCACCACCATCCAGTGCGACCGGCACCACCGCCGCCCAGCGCGACACACTCAGCGCGCGCGACGCCGCCCACCCCACCCGAGCACCACGACCCCCCCCAGCGCCCCCATCACCCCCCCCCTCGTGTTCGACAGCACGTCGTCCAGCGACGCGAACCGCGCAGGCAGGAACACCGCCTGCCCGATCTCGATCGACGCGCTGACGACGAGTCCCGCGACACCGCCGACCCACCACCGCCGACCGCCGACGAGCAGCACCACGAGCAGTCCGAGCGGCATGAAGAAGACGACGTTCGCGCTGAACTCGAGCGCCCCGTACCCGAACCACCCCGGCACCCCGACCCGGTGCGCAGCGTCGAGCACCCGGATGATGAGCGGATGCGCCCCGGCGTCCACCGGGAAGCCGGCGAACCCCACGAACAGCACCCCGACGCCGTAGACGCCGATCGCCCACCCTGCGACCCGACGACTGCGCGGCGTCGCCGGCGCAAGCGGCGCCCGCATCGCGGCGAGCACGAGCCACCCGAGCGCCAGCCCGACGACGATCGCGATCACGACCGACACCCACGTCGTGCCCGGAGTCGACGTGCGGAGTGCGAGGAGCCCGCCGAGCACCATCGCTCCGAGTGCAGCCCAGCCCGTCGCCCGCCGGGAATCGGTGGGGACCGCGAAGGCCACGAGCGCGGGGAGCGGGATGGCCGCCGCCGTCACGGCCATCGCCGTGACGAAGCCGTCTTCAACGGACAGGAGGCCGTGCCCGGCTCCTCGGAGCACTGTCACCACCGCGCGGAACGCCTCCACCGCCGCGGTCGCGACCCAGGGGAGGGACGCCAGAGCGATCAGCACCGCGGTACCGGCGGCCAGCACCGCGCGGGCGAACGAGGTCCGCGCCGACGCCGTGTGGAAGGCCGAGGTCATGTCGGCCGACGTTACCCTGCCGGACCGTGACCGCTGCGTGGCACCAGTTCGGGGAGGGTCCCCCCTATTGGGGACCGCGATGTCCCCATCAGCATGCGGGGAACTGCCAGGATCGGAGACGGCGG
>Ga0153989_1000381_pt1 | contig 11795 bp, 12 predicted proteins | sample TSNC073MetaG_FD_104701 | JGI IMG/M metagenome (GOLD analysis project Ga0153989, IMG submission 104701) | Attine ant fungus gardens microbial communities from North Carolina, USA - TSNC073 MetaG | ecosystem: Host-associated > Fungi > Mycelium > Unclassified | place: USA: North Carolina, Jones... | reverse complement strand
GGGTACAGCCACTGTAGTAGTAGTATAAATAAGGCTGCAATCCAATGAAGAACTCCATCGAGTTCTTCCTGAACATCCACCTAGGGTGACCACTAAGAACATTCACTGTTCCTTGGTAACACTTTCTCTATACTCCTCAATAGGAAAATAATTGAAATCTATAATGCAGCAATAGAAAAACTAGTGAATAGGAATAAAAAAATCCAAACTACTACCAAAGGTCCCTCAAGGAAGCAAGCTATAGTACCAATAATTAAAAAACATGTTAATCTTATCATGAACAAAGCTAATATTTATATTAGTCTCATCAATAGCCTACTAAAGAATGCTAAGTCAAATATTTGTTTGGAATTTATTTGGTCTTGCTCTGGTAGAGTATCTATTGCAACTAACAATATCTCTGCATCTAGTGACCTTAGTATTATTAAAAAGTATTTTAAGTCAATTGACAGAATTAACAACAATAAAATGCTTTTGCTATGACTACTATAATCCAAGTTCTATCTCAAGATCACTGGCATTCCTTTTATCCAACCTAACAGCAACAAACTTACTTATGAAAACATAGTCAATTCTATCAAATACATTGATCTATTTGAATCTGTTTTGCTTGCCTCAAAGCCTAGGGCCATCAAAGTATCACCCAAGTCAGATATAGCAATTGTGTGGCTGAATATTTGAGATTCTCAAAATGGTTCCAAAGCTAAACTACTTATCAACCACTTCTTTAACTTTGGCTAGTATATTGTTATTATTAGGGGCACCAACATAAACCCCAGTGTACCCCAGTGCTGTAATTGCTGGAAGTGGGGATGCTCTATATTTGCATATAGAATTCACAGCTCAAAATGTCAGAAATATAGAGGACCATACAAAATTGAGCACTATAGAGATATGGCTTGGTGTTGCAAGGCAAATTCTAAAGTCAATTCTTCTAGATTGGAAACTAAAGTAGACAAACTGTGTCCTCACTTCTTCAAGTGCTTCAACTACAAAAGAGACCATATGGTAGACAATAATAAGTGTCCCTTTTGGAAACATTGTTTTAACTGTAAATAGTATACCAAAAAAGCTCAAGAGCTCCAAGAAATCAGGATCAACTCAATTTGCTTAACTATGGGCACAGGCAAACAATGAATATACACAATTTACAGATATTCTTTCAAAATATCAGAAAAAACAAAATTCTTACTAACATTATTCTAAAAGAACAAAAAAATATATCAGATGTTATATTCATTCAAGAACCCTCTTGTTACCTTATTTGCAACATCCCAAGCAATATCAACCTCAAAGGTAATTTTCTATATGGGGCCCCTAGACATCTAGAATAGACACTTTTTGTAGCAACTTAGTCTAAGACAACTTAATTACCCTCCAAGTCTGAGTTAACAAGAAGAACTCAATGGAGTTTCTATTGGATTCTATATACTACTTATACAACTACTATATGGTCTGTGCACTACTCTTCCATACTCATTATGTGACTCTATCATACTATAATATTCTGATATGTAACTTGTAATATATAACAATAGTCATATAATACTTTTCCATACTTCTCTCTTATATAGTTAGTCTAGATAAGAAAATAAAAGAAAAAAAAAGAAAAAAAATATAAATAATGACTTAGCTGTTTTATCAAGTTATGATACTACTTCTGTTATAAAACGACCTCCAGAAAGAAAAATATTTCTTATATATTCATCAACTTAATAGAAAATATCCAAGAATACAATACAGAAAAAGATATAAATAGCATAGGAAGTATTATGTAAGATATAGATAGTTTTTAGTAAAGGTCATGTGATCATGGAAGATAGGTACACAGATCATCTAATATTTGTATAAGTATCTAAAGAAATCCAATAAGGAACTCTATTGAGTTCTTTCTAAACAACTACCTTAGTTGAGCTCTAAGTCCTCACAGCTTTATGCTAACAACTCCCTTCTCAAAATTCCTCATTCCAAGAATTTTTCACAATTCATTATATAAGTCTCTAATATTTCCTATTTCATTGTCATTTTCTTTTGTCTATTCTTTAAGTCCTGAATTTTTTTAGTCAATTTCTTCTTCTTCTCTTCAATTGTCTCCATTGTTCTTTGTCCTCTAACTCTGCCTCCTTTCCAATGTCTCCAATTCCTCTCTAGCTTTGCCCAATATTCCTCATTATATCTCTTGTCTAACCACTCAAATGAGCTTTCTTACTGTGAATCTTCCTGGCAATTCTTCTTTTCTAAATGTTCCTTCTTTTTTTTTCTGTCTCCTAACATCTTCTATATCTTGTTGATATTCTTTTTTAAATTCTTTAACTACTTCTTTTGCATTCCCCAAATTTTTCTTCTCTTCTCAAGTGTCTGATTTAGCTATAAACCCTTTTTACCATACCAAATACTTGTCTTTTCCTCTTATTTATTGCTTGTTTAGAATTCTCTCAACCTCCTATTCCTTCTCTTCTTCAATTACAACTGGAGTTGGTTACTTCCTTTTCTGTCTCTCTATCTGGCCTATATATTGTTGTATCCTACTAACATTAACTACTAAGTGTATTTTAATTGTAGCTAGTAGTTCTAATTCTACTGCATTTGGTAATACTATTCTTTTGATTTTGTAAGGTCCTACAAACCTCTCTGTCAGCTTTTTTGTTCTTCTACCAACTATCTGGTACTTTAAATCCTTAGTACTAAGTATTACCAAGTCCTCTACTTTGTACTCATTAGCTTCTTCTTTCTTTTTATTTGTATACTTTTTCATTTTTTCTTGTACTTTCCCTAGCACTGCTTTTGCTTTCTCCTGAATTTCTCTTATCTTTGTTATAAATTTCTCTGCATCCTTATATTTCCTCTTCTTTTTTATTTCAAACCCTATCCTAGGATCTTGTCTATAATTTGCTTTGAAGAGCAATGTTTTTGTACCAGAATGTATCTTGTTGTTGTATACAAACTCAGCTGTTTCCAACCAATCTGGCTACTGTTCTTGTTTGTAGTTTATGAACATTCTTAAGTACTGCTCCAATTCTTGGTTGACCCTTTCTATTTGCTTATCTGTTTGAGGATGGAACATTGTTGACAATTTACCTTTGATCTCCAATATTTGATTTAACTCCCTCATTAATCCTGTTACAAACTATGGTCCCCTGTCCAAAATTATACTCTTGAATAGTCTATACAACTTTTATATATTGTCTCTGAATAGTCTAGCCAGTCCTTTTGCTGACATTTTCTCTATAGTAGAAATAAAGTGGACTATTTTTGTTAACCTATCTACCACTACTAAGATTGAGTTGTATTTCTGGGCTAGTAGCAACTCAGTGATAAAGTTTGCTAAAATGTGCATCCAGGATCTTTCTGGAATTGAATTGGGCATTAACTTGTTTGCTAGCTATTCTGTATAGTTCTTATTCCTTTAGCAGAAATCATATCCTTTCATATATTGCTTCATCTCCTTGGTTACTTCTGGCCATCAAAAATTGTAGGTAACTAACTCCACTGTCTTCTACTATTCTCCATGTCCTCCTACTGGTATGTCATGGTATAGCCTGATAATTTCTGCCCTCAGCTTATTATCTTTAGATACATATACCTTCTTCTCTTTGTATATAATACTATCTACTTCTCTCTACTCCTTATCTCTTAACATTTTTACCCCTGCTTGCTTTATTTTTTCAACTGCCTTTACTACCTTGTTATCTTTTACCCTTGACTGTTTTACTTTCTCTAACAAGTCTACTTCTTTTATAATGATTTCTATCTTCTCTGTTTTTTTTACTTTGAGCTACTCTGGTTTTATTAGTATCTCATGTTTATTGTCTCTTTTTACCTCTACTTCCCAATCTGGTCTCCTACTTAGACTATTTACCTTCTCTATTCTACTTTCTGGAACATGTTTCAATGTAAAATCAAACCTTAATAGATATAATGTCTATCTCACTTGTCTATAGTTTAACTTCTACACCTTTATGAAATATTTAAGATTTTTGTGATCTGTCCAGATCTTAAACTTCATTGTTGTTTCTCCTAGGAAATGCTTCTATACTTCTAAGTATCTGACTATGGCTAATATTTCCTTATTATGTATTTCATAGTTTCTCTCTGTATCACTTAGAGATTTTGAAATAAAAGCCACTTGTCTCCACAATTCATCAGAGCATTTCATTAACAGTACTTCTCTAGTTGCATAGTTTGAGGCATCCACCTCTATTCTAAATTTCTTGTCTAGATCTAGGGCTGCTAACACTGGCTTTGTTATAAAGATTCTTTTGAGCTTGTCAAATGCTTTCTGCTGCTTCTGCCTCCACTGCTACTTCATATTCTTTCTCATCAATGTGTTCATTGGCCTAGCTACTTAAGTAAAGTCTTTGATAAACCTTCTATAATAATTTGCAAGACCTAGAAATTTTCTGATATCTTTTATATTTTTTGGTTCTAGCTAGCTAAGCACTCTATCTACTTTTTCCTTTTCCATCTCTATTCTGTTAGACTCTATGACAATCTCTAGAAATCCTATTTTTTTTACTTTTCACATACATTTTTCTAGCTTAATATATAAGTCATTCTCCTTTAGTCTCTTTAGTATTTCATCTACAATCTCATCATACCCCTTTTTTGTTTCTGTTTCTACTAGTACATTGTCTACAAATATAGCAACCTTTTCTTTGTTTATCAGGTCTCTCAAGATTTTGTTCATTATTGCCTAGAATATGGCTAGTGAATTTGTCATCCCAAAGAACATTACTATTGGTTCAAAGGACCCCATATATATTGTAAATACTTCTTTCCACTCATTTCCTTTTTTAATTCTTACATTATTGAACCTCCACCTCAGATCCATTTTAGTAAATACTTTTTTGCTCTTCATATTGTCTATTAGGTCCATGATTAATAGAAATGGGTAGTTGTTTTTCACTGTCTGGTCATTTAGATTATAGTAGTCCATTACCATTCTCTTACTTCCATTCTTTTTGCTTACAAAGAATACTGGCAATATCTGAAGAGATTTAGATAGTCTAATATACCCCTTCTTCAGTTGATTATCCACAAAGCTCTAGACCTCTTCTTTCTTATTTTTAGATAAAGGATAAATTCTTTCTTTTTGTAGTTTGAATGTTTTCTTGAGATCTATAGTATGATCCCAAACCTTTCTTGTTAGTATTCTCTCTGGCTCTACTTTCCCAAATATCTTTTTCCACTTTAAAAATTTCTTTGGAACTATCTTCTTAATTTTTCTATGGTCTACTTCAACTTTTTCTTCTCTTCTCCAATCTTCTTTATTATCTACTGCCTATCTTACTATTCTTTCTTCTTCTAGGGTAACTATTTTTTTTTCCTTTCTTGTTCTCCTGTTCTTTTTTTTTCTATTACTTCTTCTATACAGTGGTAGACATCTTGTTATCTTGACCTCTCTAGTCTTCCAGTTGATTTCTGGATTATAGGCTTGCAACCAGAGCATTCCTAATATCACCTTTGTCCTTTCTAAGTTGTATATGTTTACTCTCATCCTTTCTATATGACTTTTATAATACATATTTATTTCTACTTGATATGTAATTGCCTCTATACTATTGTTTGTTCTATTTATATTTCTGATAGTTACTGGCCTTTTTAGCTTTTACAGCCTAAATCCATGTTTGGTTACTATTTTTTTGTCTATAAACATCCCTATGGTACTACTATCTAAAAGTGCCTTTACTATCACTCCTTTATGCATGTTTACCTTTTTTATTCTAATATTCAGCCACACTTCTTTTAGCATCTTAAATATTCTTCTCACTTCTTTCTACTTACCCCTCTCTCTTGCTATACTTTTTGGAGCCTCTGCCCATGTATCACTCTGCTGTGCTTTTCCCTGTTTAGGATGTACCATTACCCTCTAGTTCTACCATGGTTGTTTTTTTCCTATCCTATATTCTGGACACCAGATATTCTTTTTTTCCTTTTCCAATATTTTCTCCTCTACTATTATGTCTTTTCTTCTACACTTTGCATATTTAACCCTACTTCCTGTCTCATTATTCTTCCATTTCCATGCCTCTAAATAACTTTCATACCATACATTCTTCAGCTTCTCTCCAGAGATAAAACTCTATTCTTGGTTTTTCTTTGTCTTGGTATCTTTATAGTTGCACCCACTACACTCTACAAATGTCACTATCTTCTACCTTGTCTTCTGATCTTTCTCTTCTAATGCTGTATCTCTCAGGGGCATGCCCTATGCACTACCATACTTTTGCATCTTTTCCTATAGAGGATATGCCAGTCTCTTCTTTTTCTGCTGTATCTTTTGTAGCTTTATCACATGCACTGCTTCTTCCTCTTATTGTCTCCTTTCTATCTCTATGTTAGGACATTCCCATTTATAATGTTCTATTCCCCAATATTTGAAATACTTTACTTCCTTTTTCTCTACTATCTCTTGTCTTCTTACTTTTACTTCCTCCCTTACTCTATATTACATCACCCTACTTGCTATCACCTCAAATTTATTCTGGGGAATTGGTTCCCCCTTTATTTTCTCCCTTTCATTCCTGCAGTTATAGGCCAGATGCCTGAACCTTTTACAGCATTGATACATCTTTTCTCTTCTTTCTTCTAGTTTTGCCCTTAGTTTAGCAAGAGTATGCTTTTGGTTAAGCAAGTTGCTTATGAGGGAATTGTATTGAGTTTGAGATATTATATTGATGTCTCAATAGTATAGAGTGAATAGTTGATCTCACTAGCTATACTATATCTGCTGGGGTGCAAGATGTTTACCTAGCCAGAGCTCTACTACTCTACTAACTACTACCTTAATACTAGGGTTAAACTATCACCCAACAAATAGGATCTCTAATCTGGATAGTCTCCTAGAGAATAACTATCAATTCTCTATATGTACAAGTTATAATGGACCTTAGCACAAGGTTTATACTAAGAATAGTACAAGTATCCACTAAACACCACTTGATTACAAGGTCAGGTCTCAGTGCCAATACTTAAGCTTAGTACTATACTTCTACTTGCAGTCTCTAACTGACTGCAAAGTCCTCTTAAACCAAGGACCCAGCTATATATAGAGGTAACTAGTGATTGTGGTAACTACTAGTTGAGAGTTAATGAGATTATAAAAGTAAAAATAAGCAAGGTCCAAGACAAACAGTGCTCTAGATATAGAATCAAGTTCTAGTATAGTGACTTAGTCTGTAATGACTTAATTATCCTTCAAGTCTGAGTTAACAAGAAGAACTCAATAGAGTTCCCATTGGATTCTGTATACTACTTATACAACTACTATATGGTTTGTACAGTACTCTTCCATACTTATCATATAACTCTATTATATGATATAATACTGTAACATTCTAATATGTGACTTGTGATGTGTAATATTAGTTATATAATACTTTCCTGCACTTCTTCCTTGTATAGTAAGTCTAAATAAGAAAAGAAATATAAATAATAACTTAGCTATTTTGCCAAGTTATGACATTTTTTATCCAAAATAGTATTATACTACAAACAAATTTTGTATAAAAAGTAACATTTAATATACTTTATACCAATGAATTCATAAAAAGAATTTGCTCTAGAACCTATTATACATATATTCTTAGGCAAGAGTAAAGTTGATGACTAGTCTAGAGCAATATTTAAGGTAGACAAAGCTTACTACTAAGACTCAAGAGGTAAGAACAGTAAGCTGGTACTAGACTAAAGAGGTATTTCTGCTAGAACTGTAATCTAGAACCACTTGTTAACATAGGAAGTATATACTTCAACTGTTTCCAGGATTCTGCAAGTCAACTTGGGACAAGCTTTTACAGGGTACCTAGATTAGCTATAGTATATGCAAAGGTCTAGATTCATGTAGTACTAGCATTCAGTTGGGGTTAGACAGTTATCTGGACCCAGAATATTGCTGATAAATGATGATGAAGGTTCTATGTAAAAAGACAAGAAGGTCTGAGATGTAGATACCCTGTTGTAATTTTAGGGTAGTCTATCCTCTGAGGCATTGCTTTCTTGTGCTGGAAGAAATCTTCCTTGGTCAGGTCTTAGTAGTTTTGGTACATAGTTTGGCAAGACTCTTGTTGTTTGGAACTTATACTTCTCCTCCTGATAACACTTCCAGAAGTTATTGTCTATCCTTATTATAGCCCTCTTTAACCCTTCAAATATGAAAATATTCTCATGACTGAACCATATTTGGTGGTGAGTTGGATTGTTTAGCTAGAGCTATTAGTATAGCTTGTAAATCTAACTCCAAAGTATTAGGGTATGGATTTTGAAAGGCCTTAGGTTGGGGCAAGAGCAACTGCTTCTCAAGGTATTTTCTCAAATACTCTACACCTTTCTTGGCTGCTTCTTTGATAGTCTCTTTGGTTAATTCTTGTGACAGTAATCACTGGTTTCAGACCTGGATAGCCATAAGAGAGTATTCTACATAGGTTGTAGTTGCTTCTCTAGAGATTGTAGGTTGAACCCCATCATAGTATATAACAAGGATCTAGAATAGGGGTCCAAGATATTGTTAGGTATAGAGAAGAGCCTTGATTATAATAGTGTAGAAGTCTTGTAACTTTGTTCTACTGTTAGAATAAACTCTACAAGAAAAATACATAGAGAGGAATAGTCTCAACTATTAGTTGTACCAGCTTCTACACTGTTCTTAATAAATAAATAAGAAGTGATTTATTCAGGGAGATGACTGGAGCATAAACAAAGGAAGGAGTTTACCTAAGAAAGAACAAAGTTAAGAAATTTCTGACTAGTAAAACTATTTAAATAATACAAAAATTTTTGAAAGGTAAATTAGATCAGGATAATAACATAATCAGAAATTGGCTAAAGTAGTAGCTGAGGTAATTGCATGTAAAAGTAGTAACAAGTCATCAGTCACAGGGGATATGACAGTACCTATGATCTGTGCTTGTACACCAAGCTTGCAAAACACTCTCTAGTAGATAAGCTGTACCTTTTCCTGGTCTCTGGAATATGCTAGGACATGCTCAGTATTGACTTTGTCATGGAGCTCCTTGAATCCTCTAGCTATGATGCAGTTATGATAGTGGTAGACTTGGTGTCAAAAAGGGCACACTTTATTCCAACATATACAATAGTAACTATAGAAAGAGTGGTACAACTATTTCTTCACTATATCTGGAAGCTACATAGGCTTCCTTAGCATGTTGTCTTGGACTGTAGACCTCAATTTGTAGTACTGTTTACTAGGAAACTCTACAGGTTACTAGATATATAGCTAGTTTCCTCCATAGCCTAATATCCACAAATAGACAGACAAATAGAACATGTCAACCAGAAGCTGGACCAGTATTTCCAAATCTTTATCAATGAACAATAGAACAACTGGTATAACCTCTTGCCTCTGGCTGAGTTCTAATACAACAACCATATCCATTTCTCAACCCAACAGATACCTTTTTTACTTAATACAGGCTAGAACCCACAAATAGGCTTTGAGCCAAGGCAATAACCCCTTGGACTAAAAACCATCAACGAGTTCATAGAGTAAATGAGAACAGCTATTAAGAAAGCAAAGTCCATAATCTGAAAGGTATAAGAAAACATGGCTCATTATTACAACCAGAGGAGAACTCCTGTACTAGTGTTTGCTCTTGGAGATAGAGTATTTCTAGATGCCTCAAACATTAAGACTATGTAACCCTCTACTAAACTATTGTACCAGAGACTTAGACCCTTTGTAGTAGAACAACAAATAGAACCTATAGCTTACTGTCTCAAGCTATCATATATAATGAAGAAACTCTATTCCATATTCAATGTAGTAAAGCTCTCTGCTACCCTGACTAATCTAATCTCAGGATGGAGATCAAACTCTCTGTCTCTACCAATTATAATAGACAGAGAAAAAGAGTGGAAAGTAGAGAAGATACTTGATAATCACTGGTACTAGAAGAGATTTCAATTCTTGGTCAAATAAAAGAGATATAGCAGAGAGCACAACTCTTGGGAGTCCATCTCTGATATTTTAGTACCCAATCTAGTAGTGGAGTTCTATCATAGACATCTGGTAGCCCTAAGATATATCTAGAGAACAGATTTTGATGTCATTTTCTGATCCAGATCCATTGCTTTGAGATGCAGCAATTTTGGAGAGAAGGTGAATATAAGAGAACTGTGCCAAACTCCACTCCTAATATACTAGTAGCAATGAGCCAGAGTAACTCTGACAACTAATTAAATAAGTATTACCCCAGGTTTAATTAGTTGCCTGATTCTGAACTCCTATCCCTGACAGCCAAGACATCTATGACTAAGAAGACAATATATATAGTGTAGATCACCCTCTAGAAACCTTATCCTATTTTTTGAGGTTTTTTCTAAAGGTAAGTTATAATGTATTCCAAAGTTATTTATACATATTGAAGTTTCTCCTGAAGTTTGCTCTAGTCACTCTTATAGGATATAACCACAAATATAACTCCTAGAAGCCTACCTTCAAAGTTTACATATCTAACCTTGTAGTGGACTTCTATTACAGATATCCAGAAGTACCTAGATATATCTGCTAAACCAAATTTAATGCAATTTTCCACCCTAGACCCATTGCTTCAAGATATAGCAATCTTGGAGGGGGATAATATAAGAGGACTATACCAAAGTCCACTCCTAATGTACTAGTAGTAGTGTACTAGAGTGACTCTATAACTAATTAAATTGCAATTACCTCATATTTAATTAGTTGTTTACTCCTGTATTCCTGTCCCTAACTGCTGAGATATTCCATAACTAAGGGAACTTGTATATATAATGTAGATTACCTTTCAAAAGCCTTATCCTATTCTCTGAGGATTCTTCTGGAAGATGAGTTGTAATATACTCCAGAGTGTTTTTATAGACTGAGAATTCTTCTGGAAGCTCTGCTCTAGTCATCTTTATAGGAGTGGGGTATATCCTAGAGTAGGAGTAAGGGTTAGAATAAAAGTAGAGTAAAAGTAACAAAAGCTGACCTTTGACTTTACTCTTGAGAATAAAATATATTCTTATACTCAGGATAAAATAAGTGTACTTTGTACTTAGAATAAGATATACTTTTAACAATAAAGTGTACACTTGGGATAATACTTTAAGTTCACTAGAAATAAGTTTCAAGTATATTCTAGGGATAAGGTACTCAGATTTTGACTAGAGCTCTATAATAGACTAGTCTGGCTCTTAGGGGTTTTACTCTAGCAATTTTTTCTTAGACTCTTTTTTAGAGATCTATTCAAGTTATAGAGTGAACAGTTTATAATGACTAAAGAGGAAGGTGAAGAGTAGAAATAATATTTTCTTTGAGAAAAAATACCTAAGGTCTAATTTTGTTCTGCTGCTTGTTTTCATAAAGCTAGTAAGGTCCTAAGTTAATAAAGAAGTAGGATTACTACAGAAATGGTCTATGTTCCTAACAAAAGATCTATCAACTCAATACATCCCCAAGAATCTAAATCTAGATATCCAATTTCCTCATCAAGCCAGATCTCTGCTCTCCACACCAATCTTTCCATTCTCCCTCCTCCCATTCTTGGCCATGCAGATGCTTGCTCATGTTCTTTTTTTTCATATATCCATTCTGGGCAGGAGAATTTATTTGGTAATTTCTTCTTTTTTTGTCCTTGGTTCCTTTGTATCTAAAATTATTATATTAGTGAAGATGTTGAGTGCTTCTGTATTTGTAAGGATAAGGATAGCTATTAGTTTATCCTTGATCTGAGGCAAGGGTGGGGTAAGGGTGAGGGTAAGTTACTGACTGGAGTCACCCTTGGTAGGCCTTACATATGGCTTGTCTCAAATGTTCC
>Ga0153989_1000380_pt1 | contig 11796 bp, 12 predicted proteins | sample TSNC073MetaG_FD_104701 | JGI IMG/M metagenome (GOLD analysis project Ga0153989, IMG submission 104701) | Attine ant fungus gardens microbial communities from North Carolina, USA - TSNC073 MetaG | ecosystem: Host-associated > Fungi > Mycelium > Unclassified | place: USA: North Carolina, Jones... | reverse complement strand
TGACAATCAATTCAATCCAAAAGGAATTGTCTCCGTACCTCCACAAGTGAAGGCAACGGGGTCAATAAATTGGCATTGACAATGTGCACGCTGTTGAGTTCTCAAGGACCAGACGCACTCCCCCATCGACCCGGTACGGGCGTCAGCAGAGAGGCTTTGGTTTCGTTGCCCGGGGAAGAACCGTGGCGGACAAGATCTCCGGGTCTGTGACCAGGTGACCGTCTCGGCCGTTCCGTTCTCCGCCTCAGCGGCAACGAGTGATTACTTTACGCAGGGGTGAACGGGAGCACCAACCCGGCTCGCATCCCGGGCGTGTCGCACTCCGCGCACCGTGCGAGGTCGGCCGAGTGGTGCGGATTCGCGGACATCGTGCGTCGGGCCGGGCGCCGCGCGGGCAGGCGGGGCGCGGCGCAGGCTCGGCAGGGCAGGCCGGGCACGACGCGGGCGGACTCGGCCCGGCCGCGGAACGACGGAAGGACGGTGCGGACCCGCACCGTGCCTCCAGACCGAAGGGCCGGACCGACGATCAGCCGAACTGCCGACCGACCAGACCCGGCCGACCGGACTGCCGACCGCCCAGACCCGGCCGACCGGACTGCCGACCGCCCAGACCCGGCCGACCGGACTGCCGACGAACCGGACCCGGCCGACCGGACTGCCTGCCGACCGGACTGCCTGCCGACCGGACTGCCTGCCGACTGGACTGCCTGCCGCCCGGACTGCCTGCCGACCCTCGCCTACTCGGCGGCGGCCAACTGGCCGCAGGCGCCGTCGATCTCCTTGCCGCGGGTGTCGCGGAGGGTCGTCGGGATGCCGGCGGCGTTGAGTCGGCGGACGAACTCGTCCTGCACGTGCACCTCGGACGACGTCCACACGGACCCGGGCGTCGGGTTGAGCGGGATCGGGTTCACGTGGACCCAGCCCTTGCCCCGCGCGTTCAGCTTCTCGGCGAGGAGGTCGGCCCGCCAGGCGTGGTCGTTCATGTCCTTGATGAGCGCGTACTCGATCGAGACCCGTCGCCCGGTCTTCGCGTAGTACTCGTAGGCCGCGTCGATCGCCTCGTCGGCCTTCCAGCGCGAGTTCACCGGGATGAGCTCGTCGCGGAGCTCGTCGTCCGGTGCGTGCAGGGACAACGCGAAGGTGATCGGGATGTTCTCGTCGGCGAGCTTCTTGATCGCGGGGACCAGGCCGACGGTCGACACCGTGATGCCCCGTGCGCTCATCCCGAGGCCGTTCGGCTGCGGCGCCACCATGATGCGCACGGCGTCCATCACGCGCTTGTAGTTCGCGAGCGGCTCCCCCATGCCCATGAAGACGATGTTCGTGACGCGTTCGGCGTCGACGCGGTCCTGCCCGCCCTTGCGCGGGTCACCGCCGAGCTCCCCCGCGGCGATGGCGGCGTTGGCCCGGACGATCTGCTCGATGATCTCCGCGGTGGACATGTTGCGGGTGAGCCCGGCCTGCCCGGTCGCGCAGAACGGGCAGTTCATGCCGCAACCGGCCTGCGACGAGACGCAGAGGGTGATCCGGCCCGGGTAGCGCATGAGCACCGACTCGACGAGCGCCCCGTCGTGCAGCTTCCAGAGGAACTTGATCGTGTCGCCCTTGTCGGTCGCCAGCCGTCGGGTCTCCGTGAGGAGCGGCGGGAGCATGCCGGCGACGAGTTCCTCGCGCTGGGCCGCCGGCAGGTCGGTCATGCGGTCCGGGTCGGACGTGTAGTGCGTGAAGTAGTGGGTCGACAGCTGCTTGGCCCGGAACTTCGGGAGGCCCAGGGCGACGACCGCGGCCTCGCGCTCCGCGACCGTCATGTCGGCGAGGTGCACCGGTGGCTTGCCGCGCTTGGGCGAGGCGAACTGCAGGAGCGGTCGCCCCTCGGTGTCGGTGGCCTGCGTCCAGCCCTCGGTGCGCGGGCGGACCTGCGGGCGGGCAGAGCGCTGCTCCTCGAAGGGGGTGCGGGTCTCGGTGGCCATCACTCCAGCTTACGGGAGGACCGCGTCGGACGATTCCAAAGCGGTCGACATGCATGTGCATGCGGAATGTTGGATAGTCTGGTCGACGGTTCGGGGGAATCTGATGGTGCTCCGGGCGGCCTCCAGGCGGGGACGCCCGGGCACGCCACCGGCGCCCGGGTACGCGCCCAGCGCCCGGGCACGCCACCGGCGCCCGGACCGGGGCTCAGCTCCCGGCCGGCAGGAGCCGCGCGAAGTGGTGCGCGGCCGAGTACATCGGCACGATGTCGACCGGGTCGCCGGGGTGCGGCGCCTGCAGCACGAGACCGTCGCCCAGGAAGATGCCGACGTGGTCCTCGTTGTCGTAGACCACGAGGTCGCCCGGCTTCGCCTCGGACTCCGGGATCGTGGTCGCGGCGGCGTCCTGCGTCGGGACGTAGTGCACGAGCGGGATGCCGACCGCCGCGTACGCGACCATCGTCAGCCCGGAGCAGTCGATGCCCTGGTGGCTCGCTCCACCCTCCACGTACGGGTCGCCCATGTACTGCAGCGCCGTCGACACGATCGTCGCGCGGTCCCCACCGGCCGACAGCACGGCCGAGATGGCCGCCTCGGCCCGCTCGGTGCTGACGCCGAACTTCGTGACGATGGTCGGGTAGGACACGATCGTGGTGGTGGTCGTCATCCCGTCGGTCGACACCACGGGGACCTGGACGTCCCGGGCGACCGTGTACTCCTGGGACACCTGCGAGGTCGTCGTGCCGTGGTGCGCGTCGGTCGACGGCGTCGCGGCGTTCGCGGGCACGGCGAGGGTGAGACTCGAGGTCACGGCCAGGGCCGGCGCGAGGAGGATCGCCGCGCGCTTGGCGTTCGCGGCCCGCCGGATGTGCCGGGGGTCGGCCGCACGCTCGGCGCGGAGCGCGGCGGACCGGCTCAGGACGGCGTCACCGGCGACGGCGGTCGACGCGACCACGGCCGGACGGCCCTGCGACAGCGACACCGAACGGGACGGCTTCGTGTGCTCCACGAACGTCGTCCGTGCCACCGCCGGACCGAAGGCCGACCGACGCCCGCGCGGGCGTCGCAGCTCGGCCGGACCGTTGCCCCCGACCGGGGAAGGGTCGACGCGGACGACGTCGAGCGGTGCTGCGCTGTCGGGTGCTGCGGGCAGAGCGTGGCGTCCCATGGTTCCTTCCGGGTCGGACGAGCCGACCCGAGCAGGTGATCAGGCGACTCGGGAAGATAACGTATTGGTCACGAACCTGGGCTCGGCTGGGTGGCGGCGGCGCGTTCCTGCGGGTCGTCACAGGCTGGGACGTTCCTCGCAGCCTGCTCAGACCCGGCTCCTGGCGCCCGCCGAGTCCCCCGCCGGGCGCCGCGAACCGCCGTCAGGCGGGCGTGGGCCGCATGACGGCGGCGATCCGCGCCTCCCGGTCGGCCGCGAGCCGGTCGAGACGGACCGCCGCCGCACGGACCGACCCGTCGACCGGGCTGTCCCCCGAGATGTCCCCCGGCAGCGGCCGGCCCGCGCGGACCGCGAGCGGGAGGACACCGGCCCACACCGTGTGGTCCTCACCGTCGTCGACGGCCTCACCCACGCCGGCCGCGCGGATCTTGACGCTGGCCCGGTCGAGCGGGAGCTGCAGGACCTGGGTGGCGCGGACCTCCCTGGCGGTCATCTCGCGGACCTCGTCACGGCGACCCGGCATGAGGTGGTCGGCGACCTGCCGGAGCGCCTCGACGCGCAGCTCGTCGGGCACCACGGTCGCCGTGCCGACCACCATCGCGCTGCGGTAGTTCGCCGAGCTGTCGAACATCGAGCGGGCGAACACGAGGCCGTCGACGTGGGTCACCGTCGCCGTGACCGGGACGCCGTCGGCCCCGGCGTCCAGGAAGAGGCCGCCACCGGTCGAGCCGTGCAGGAGCAGGACGGGGCCGGCACCGAGGTCGCCCACCCCGCAGAGGAACGGCAGGACGAGCGGGTGGCCGCCACGGACGAACCCGACGTGCGCGACGAGCGCCTCGGCGAGGATCGCGTGCAGGTCGGCGGGGTCGTGGGACTGCCGGTCGCGCAGGCGGCGGACCGTGAGCGAGGGGCTGGTCTGGTCGTCGGACGGGAGGCTCGTGGTGCGCATGCGGGCAACGCTAGGGTCGACAGTGGTCCGGTTCGTGGACCAGATCGGCAGTACTCCGGTGGACCAGTCGGCTGTGGGCAAGACGGCGGGCGTCGTGGCGCGGGTGCGCGGGATGGTGCAGGACGGCACGCTCGCGGCCGGGGACGCTCTGCCGTCGACCCGGGTGCTCGCCGCGGAGCTCGGGGTGGCGCGCGGCACGGTGGTCGCGGCGTACGAGCAACTCGACGGCGAGGGGTGGATCCGCACGCGGCAGGGCGCGGCGGCGCGGGTCGCTCCCGGGGTCCCGGGCGTCACGGGCCTCCCCTGGACACGGACCACCGCGGCGTCGGCAGCACCCGCGACACCGTCCCACGCGCCGGACGCCACCGGGGCCGTCCCGGTGCTCGACGCCCGGCCCGGCATCCCCGCCGTCACCGCGATCGCCATCCGGGACTGGCGCGCCGCCTGGCGTGCCGCCGCCGACGCCCCGCTCCGCAACGCACTGTCCGACCCCGCCGGTCTGCCCGAACTCCGTGCGCAGGTCGCCGCGCAGCTCGGACTGAGCCGCGGGTTCGTCCCGGACGTCGCGCGCGTGCTCGTCACCGGCGGGACGTCCGAAGCGCTGTCGCTCGTGGTCGAGGGCCTGCGGAACCGGCTCGATCGTGCCCCACGGATCGCCGTCGAGGACCCCGGCTACCGCTCCGGACGGCGGACGATGACGAGCGCCGGCGCCACGCTCGTCGGGGTCCCGGTGGACGAGGACGGCCTCGACGTCGACGCCCTCGCCGCAGCCGGGCCGGTCGACGCCGTGGTGGTCACCCCGACGCACCAGTACCCGCTCGGGTCCGTGATGCCCGTGGCGCGTCGGCACCGGTTGCTCGCGTGGGCCGCCGACACGGCCACGACCGTCGTCGAGGACGACTACGACTCGGAGTTCCGGCACCGCGGCTCCCCCGTACCGGCCCTGGCGGCGCTCGACTCCGCCGGCGTGGTGCTGCACGTCGGCGGCTTCTCGAAGACGCTCGACCCGCGGCTGCGCTGCAGCTACGTGGTCCTCCCGCACGGTGCGGTGGCCGACGCCGTCACGGCGGCCCGGGTGGCCCGCGGCCCGGTGGTCGCCGAGCCGCTGCAGGTCGCGCTCGCGCACCTGCTGCGCTCCGGCGCGCTCCGTCGGCACCTCGGCCGGGTGCGGCGGGACTACACGCACCGACGCGAGCGGATCGCCGCGCGGCTCGACGGGGTCCCCGGCCTGGAGGCGCGTGCCCTGAACGGCGGACTGCACGCGGTCGTGACGTGGTCGGCTCCGGCGACCGCGCGGGCGGTGGTGGCCCGGACGGCGCGGGCCGGCGTCCTCGTCAGCGCACTCGCGGAGTACGAGGTGGTCCCGGGCAGCGCCCCGGACGGCGTGGTGCTCGGGTACGGCGCGCTGACGCTCCCGGAGCTCGACCGTGCCCTGGACGCGGTCCTGGCCGCCGTGCCCCGCGCCTGACTCAGCCCCGACGCAGGTGGTCCCGGACGCGGTCCTGCACGGCCACGGCGTCGGGGTGGTCCCACAGGGCGAAGTGCGTGCCACCGGGCAGCACGACGAGTTCGGCGCCCGGCACCTCGGCCGCCGCGCGGGCGCTGTGCGACGGGAGCACGTCGGTGTCGGCGTCCCCGTGCACGAGGAGCGTCGGCGCACGGACCGCCCCGAGCCCGAGGTCCTCGATCGCGCCGAGGTTCCGGACGTCGGCGTCCCAGCCGTCCCGGTGCGGTCCGGAGGTGTTGCCGGTCTGGGCGAGGTCGAGCACGAACGCCCGTCGGACCGGGTCGCGGAGGACACCGGCGACGTGCGCGCGGAGTGCCCGACCGCGGAGCGCGCTGACCCCGCCGACGGCCAGGCGCACGACGACCGCCGGGACGATCCTGGTCGCCGCGCGGGCGAGGGCGGCACCGAGGGTCGTGCCGCCGACGAGGCGCTCCGGGGCCGAGACCTCCGGAGGCGCCCAGCGTCCGGTCAGGCCGGCCGCCACCACGAGGGAGCGGACCCGTTCCGGGTGCCGCACCGCGAACCGGTACGCCGCGGGTCCGCCGCCGGACCAGACGAGCACGCCGACACGGTCGATGCCGAGGTCGTCGAGGACGGCCGCGTACAGGTCGGCCTCGTCGTCGAGCGTCGCGCCCTCGACCGGGAGCGGTGTCCCGAGGTACCCGGGCCGCGAGAGCGTCACGACGCGGAAGCCGGTCGACGGCAGGAAGCGCGCCATGATCTCCGCGACGTCGATGCCACCGGGTGTCCCGTGCACGACGAGGACCGGGGGACCGTCGCCGCGCGTGGCGACCTGGGCGCCGGCCGCGGTCGCGGCCGGACACGTCTCGGGCTGCATCACCCGACGATATCCACGCGACCACGGGACGGGCTGGGCGGGACCACGGAACGCACTCCGCGCCTCCCGTCCGGTCTGATGGTCGACACAGGACGGACGTCAGCCAAGCGCCGGGGTCCCTCGGCCCGCACGAGCCGGCCGGTCCGCGACGGCGATCAGTCGACGGTGTCCGCGGAGCGTGTCGCCGGGGTACTCGCCGTAGGTCGCGAAGTACGCGCCGGAGAACCGCCCCATGTGCCGGAAGCCGCACGAGTGCGCGACCGCGGCGACCGAGGTCTCCCGCGCGTCGGCGAGCTGCAGCCCGAGCCGCGCCTTCTCGAGCCGGAGGTCGCGCAGGTACGCCATCGGGGTGCTGTGCTCCTGTCGCTGGAAGGCCTCCTGCAGGGTGCGGACGCTGACCTCGGCCGCCGCGGCGATGTCGGTCGCCGCGAGGCTCCGGTCGAAGTTCGCGTACATGTAGGCCTTCGCCCGCGCCAGGGTCCCGACGGGGACGCCGACGTCCGGGTCGTCCGGTTCGGGACGGAACGCGTCGAGCACGGCTTCGGCGAGTCGGAGGTCGAGCACCGCGCGGTCGCCGTCCACCACCGAGACGTCGAGCATCGGCCGCGCGACCGACCGGAGGACGGCCTGGAGCGGGGCGAGGCGCTCCGGCGACACCGTCACGGGGAGCACCAGCGGCACCGGGGCGGCATCGGTGCCGACGACGGCCACGGCCTCGAGGAAGTCGGCGTCGAAGCGCACCGAGTGCACGGTCCCGGGGCCGGCGACGACCCGGAACGGCCGACCGGCCGGCAGCATCACCGGGACGCCGGGGTGCAGCGCGACCGGGTCGTCGCGGTCGTCGTCGACCGTCACGTTCCCCTCCGGGGACCAGGCGAGGAGGTACTGCCGGGGCGGAGCGAAAGTGCCCGTGCGCCGCGCGGAGACCGAGGAGGTCCGGAGGCTCACGCGGCCGTCGCCGGTGTCGCGGTAGCGGAAGCTGAAGCCGGTGCGGGTGCCGGTGGCGGCGGTGCCGGTGCCGGTGGTGCCGCGTTCGGCTCGGGCCGGCTCCGGCTCGACGGTGAAGTCGTCGCTGGCGTAGAGCTCGCGGTAGAAGTCGACGGCCTCGTCGGGGTCGGTCCCGCTCCGGACCTGTTCGCGGACCGCGGTCTCGCGGAGCTCCTCGGCCGGGATGCCCGCCAGCGGACCGTCCGGGCTGCCCGTCGGCGGACTGGTCACGGCCGTCGCCTCGCGGCCGACCGGCGTCCCCGTTTCCTCGGGCGCGGCGCTCATGTCCGCTCCGTGGAACCGCCCCGGCGCCGACGCGCCCCGTCACTCGTGAGGTCGGCGAGCGACGGCTCGGACTCCGCCGGGACCGCCCACCCCCGTCGCCTCGCCTTGCGGAGGTGCCGGTACGTGGTCACCCGGACCGGTTGGACGTCTTCGTTCGATTCGTACGTGGTCATGTCGTGCTCCCTGTTCGCGACACCCGGGCCCGGCAGCCCTTCGGGTGGACCGCTCGCCCCGGGACGGCGCCCACCGTGGTGCAGAGGGAAGTCGTCGTCGTGGCCGACGGTACGCGCACCCTGGACAGGCACACCGAGCGGGTGTCCAGACCGCGCTATCCGGACGCCGCCGGATTGTTCGCATAGAATGCGAACATGTTGATCACCGTCGATCCCGGGGCGCGGGCCTCGCTCGCCGAACAGGTCGCCGCCCAGGTCCGCCACGCCATCGCACGCGGCGAGCTCCGGACCGGTGAACGGCTGCCGTCCGCGCGCGACCTCGCCGCCGCCGTCGACGTCAACATGCACACGGTGCTCCGGGCCTACGCCCAGCTGCAGGAGGACGGGCTCATCGAGCTGCGCCGGGGCCGTGGAGCGACCGTGCTCCGCTCCGGCAACGCGTCCTTCGACCGGCTGCGCGCGCTCGTGACGGAGCTCCGTGCTCAGGCGGAGACCCTCGGGGTGCCGCTCGACGACCTGTACGCGATGATCAAGGGGGCACGATGACGACGACACGATCGATGGGGACCGGACCGCGGGTGACGGTGGTCGCCCCCGGCGTGGTGTTGACCGTGGCGGTGCTCGTCGTCGCCGGGGCGGTCGGCCCCCGCCTGTCCGATCGGGTGGCCACACACTTCGGCGCCGACGGCGCACCGGACGGGTGGAGCTCGCCGTGGCCGTTCTTCGTGATCACCGCACTGGTCGCGGTCGGCGCGGTCGTGCTGGCCGCGCTCGCACCAGGGTTCGGGGACCGCCGGACCGCCGCGATGACGGTCCTCGTCGTGTACCTGCTCGCCGGGGTCCTCGTCAGCGCGTGGGTGCTGATCGCACTGGTGAACACCACGGATGGCCCGAGGATGCCGTGGTGGTGGACCCTCGTCTTCCTCGCGGTGGCGGCCGCGGCCGCGCTCCCGGCGGCGAGGGTGCTCGCCCGCTCCGCTCCCCCGGTGTCCGCGCACGACGTCGCACCGCTGGACGTCGCCCCGGACGCCCGGGTCGCCTGGCGTGCACGCATCGGTAGTCGCTGGTTCGCCGCGCTCGGGGTCGCCGTGGTGGTCGGCGGTGTGTGGGCGACCTGGCTCACCGCGACGGAGGACGCCGTCGGCGCGGTGGTCAGCGGGGTGCTGCTCCTGCTCGCCGGGCTGTCCGTCCTCGTGCTCGCGCGCGTCGAGGTCACCGTGGACCGGCGCGGCATGCGGCTCACCTCGACGTGGACCCGGATCCCGCTGATGCGCGTCCCGCTCGACCGGATCGCGTCCGCCGGCTGGGAGGACGTCTCCCCCGGGCAGTGGGGCGGCTGGGGCTACCGGGTCTCCGGGCGCGGCATCGCCTACGTGCTGCGGTCCGGACCGGGGCTCGTGGTCCGGCTGCGCGGCGGGCGGTCTCGCGTCGTCACGGTGCCGGACGCGGAGCGCGGGGCCGCGGCACTCGGCGCGCTCCTGGCGGCACACGGCGCCTGACGGACACGGGGAACGCCCCGCCGGAAGGGGGTCGGCGAGGCGTTCCGGTCCGTGGGGCTCGGGTCAGCGCTTGACGGCGTCGATCTTGAGCATCTTCGCGATGACGGAGTCGAGCTCACTGTCGTCGAAGACCTGCTTCCAGTCCTCCTTGATGAGCTTCTCGCGGCCGTAGCCCATCGCGATGTGGCAGGCGTCCGAGAACGGGTTCGAGCCGCGGAGCCCGTTCGTCAGGGCGATCCAGGTGTGGCCGTAGAGCATGGCGCGTGCGGCCTCGCGGGGCACGCCGACGCCGGTGACGGTCTCCTCCAGGGCATCGTTGAGGAAGTCGCCGATCATGCAGGCGATGGTCTCGACGAGCGTCGGCTCGAGGACGGCGAGCTGCTTGACGGTGACCCAGTGCACCTGGATGACGGGCGCGTACATGGTGGTGATGACGGCCTCGGCGACGGCCTTCGCGGCGTCGTCCGCGTCACCGAGCGACTCGGACGCGTCGAACGCCGCGATGACCTCCTGCGGCGCGGCGATGCCACCGAAGGTGTCGTCCCACTCCTCCTTGGTCGTGCGCTCGAGGAAGACCGACGGGTGGCACGGGTGCGCGACGGCGTAGTGGATGTCCTCGCGCTTCGCGAGCAGCCCGGCGTAGGCAGCAGCCGGGTCGAGCGTCAGGATCGTGGCGCCGGGCTTCATGACGGGGACGAGCTGCTCGGAGATCGTGCCGAGGAGGACGTCCGGGACCGCGAGGACGACCACGTCGGCTGCCGTCGCGGCGTCGACGCTGTCGGTGATCGTGCGGCCGAGGGCCTGGATGCGCTCCTGACCGGCGGGCGACGCCTCGCTGTACAGCGTCGTGTACTCGCTCTTCGCGAAGTTGTTCGAGACGCGCGTGCCCATCTTGCCGCCGGCACCGATCACGGCGACGGTGACGTCGGCCGTGCCGGATCCGGCAGCGACGGTGTGGGTGGTGGTGGCGGTGTCGGTCATGATTCCTTGCTCCTGATGTACTCGATGGTGTGTTCGGTCCACGCCGCCTCGATGCGGGTGGTGGTCTGTGCGGGGTCGTCGGGGTTCCCGAGGGCCTCGTCCTGCCAGGGCAGCCAGAACTCGATCACCCGGTTGATCCCGCGGGCGTCGGGGTCGATCGCGGCGCGGACGGCCTCGTAGTCGAGGACGCCGGTGCCGGTGCGGACGCCGGTGTACTGGAAGCCGACCCACCCCGGCGAGCGGGTGAACCCGGAGTCCTTGACGTGCCAGTTGACGACGTACGGGGCGGTCGCCGCGACGACGTCGGTGGGGTGCTCGAGTCGCGCGACGGTGTTCGCGGGGTCCAGGCAGATGCCGAGGTGGTCGGAGCCGATCGCACGGACCACCGCGACCAGGTCGGCGGTGGCGACGATCTCGTAGGTCTCGAGCGCGAGCGTCACCCCGGCCGCCTCGTACGCGGGGACCGCCTGCCGCAGGCGCCGCTCGGTCTCGAGTGCGTCGGGCTGGTCGTCGCCGCTCGTCCACATGCTCCGCACGAGCCTCGCGCCGAGCTGCTGCGCGATGTGGAGGTACCGGGCCAGGTGGTCCGGGCGGGTGCCGCGCGTGCCGACCTCGAGCGTCAGGCCGAGGTCGTCCGCGAGCGCGCGGATCGCCGCGAGGCGCTCGTCGGTGGCCGTGTCGAGCGGCAGGTGGTCGCAGATCTGGAAGAGGTCGACGCCGTCGTGCGCGGCAGCGTCGCGGAGTGCGTCGTCGAGGGTCATCGGCGACGGGACCCGGTCGGACATCCGCCAGAAGTAGGCGTACGTGGAGAGGCCGAGGAGGGAGGTCATGCCGTCACCGCCAGCTGCTGCGCCTCGTCGAGGATGGTGTGGATCGCGGTCGGGTCGTGCGCGAAGCGGCCGAGGAACAGCCCGCCGATGCGCCCCTTCCCGCGGGTGAGCAGCCCCGGTCCGGCACTGCCGCCGTAGATCACCGTGCTGCCCGCGAACTCCGACCGGCCCGCCAGGTGCCGCTCGATCCCGGCGAGGACCTCGACGATGTGGCCGTCGGGCGCGGGCGCCGGGGCGCCGATCGCCCACACCGGCTCGTACGCCACGGTCAGCGGCCCCGCCAATCCGTCCGCGACGGCGGTGGCGACGAACCGGTCCAGCTGCGCGGTCACCGCGTCGACGGCACCCCGACCGGAGGCGCGGGTCGGCTCACCGACGCAGAGCAGCGGACGCAGCTGGTTGCGGAACGCGGCGTGCACCTTCCCCGCGACCTCGTCGTCGGTCTCGTGGAACAGGGACCGCCGCTCGGCGTGGCCGATCTCGACGAGCTCCACCCCGATCTCCCGGAGCTCCGCACCGGTCACCTCGCCCGTGTACGCGCCGGCGTCCGCCCACGACAGGTCCTGCGCGCCGAGCAGCACCGGGGCGCCGCTCGCGTCCAGCAGTGCCCGC
>Ga0153989_1000379_pt1 | contig 11822 bp, 20 predicted proteins | sample TSNC073MetaG_FD_104701 | JGI IMG/M metagenome (GOLD analysis project Ga0153989, IMG submission 104701) | Attine ant fungus gardens microbial communities from North Carolina, USA - TSNC073 MetaG | ecosystem: Host-associated > Fungi > Mycelium > Unclassified | place: USA: North Carolina, Jones... | reverse complement strand
CCTGTATCAAGGTCAGTAGTGGGGGTGTGAATTTCTGTCTACAGATGGTGGATTTAGAGTACTGTGCTAACTTGCTAGTATGAAAAACTAGGTGTAGTGCTCAGTAGCGAGATGACATCCTAAGCTGGAACATAACCAAGAACAACTTTTTTATTATTTTGAATGGTCTTTTGTACCAGGGTTGTAATACTTGCTCTGTAGTCTGGTAATCCTTTAGATTGAGTAGTACCTTGTCACTAACTTTGAATGGAATGCTTTGGACTTTTTGGTCATAGTACCACTTTATTCTTTTTACTACAAAAGTAAAAGCTGCTTTTGTCTGCTCCAAGGCTTCTTGTTATTTATATGTCAGGTTATTCAAGTCCCTTTGTAGTGACTCTTTAACTAAAATTAGGCCTGCTTTTGGATGTCTGCCATATTCAAGAAAGAATAGACTTTTTTTGATGCCTTCATGTACTTAATTGTTATATGCAAACTCTGCACTAAGAAGTAGATCCAACCAATTACTGAGATTATAATCCACATAGCACCAAAGATATTGCTCTAATGCCTGGTTTACTTGTTTTATTTGTCCATCTGTTTGTAGATGATATGCTGTTGATATTGTAGATTTTATTCCTAAAATCTTATACTATTCTTGGAATAGCTTGGCTGAGTATTGTACTTCTCTATCTGAAATAATTTGTAGCAGTAGTCTGTGCAATAGATAGACCTTGTCATATAGTAACCGTGCTATATCTTTGGATAAGAACTGGTTGTTGATAGAAATAAAATAGGCCCTTTTGGTAAGCCTGTCGACAATAACACAGATAACGTCATAACCATTTGACTCTGGCAATTGCGTGATTAAGTCCATTGAGATTATTTCCTAAGGTCTATTAGGTACTTTGTTAGACACAAGTAGTCTAAAAGATTGCTATGTGCAATTTTTTATCCGCTAACACATATTACAACCTGTAATGTATTTCTTGACAAATATTGTCATCCCAGGCCACCAGTAATTTCTGGAGACTAACTCATAGGTCTTCCACTAATCTGAGTGTCTGGTGGATAGCAAATCATGGTGTATCTTAATGATCTGTTGTTACAAGGTGTTTTTTATACTGTGGGGAATATAAATCTTCCTTCTATATAGGAGTAGTCTATTCTTATAGTTCTAGTCTTACAAGGATTTTCCAAATTCTCTTGGACCAGACTTGAGTAATATCTTATAGTCTTTGGTGACTTTATCTGATAAAAGTGCTGCTTTGACCTCCTTTAGGATTATCTTATCATTTATTGGCATCTTATAAGTAGTCTCTATGTCATGACATGGCCAAAACGGCTAAGTCATTATTTATTTTCTTTTTCTTTTTCTTTTCTTTTTAAATCTGCAGATATGTAAAACAACTAAAAGGAGATGTGCAGGAGTTTATAAATAGAAGTAAACACGAGAGGTGTATAAGTAGTATACCACAATTGAATGGGAACTCTATCAAGTTCTTCTTGTTAACTCGGACTAGGAGAGTGATTAAGTCGCCTCAGGCTAAGTCACTACACCAGAACTCGATTATCCACTTCTTGAGCACTGTCTGCCTTGGACCTTGCTCACTCTTACTCTCATATATAAATCAACCCTCGGCCGGTGGTTATCACAATCACTAGCCACCTCCATACATAGTCGGGCCCTTAGCTTAAGGGAACTTATCAGTCAGTTAGGAACTGAAGGTGGAGACATGGTACCAAGCTCAGGTACCATGATCAAGGCCAGAACTTGCAACTGAGCATTGATAGATAGAAGTAGTAGTATTCACCTTATAAACCTCATGCTGGTGGTCTATTGTGATCAGTACATGCAGAGGAGTAATGCCGCACCCTTAAGAAGGCATTTAGATCAGGGATCCCATCTGTTGGGTGATAGTCTAACCCTAGTATTAAGGCAGTAGTTAGTAGGGCAGTAGGACTCTAGCTGGGTGAAGATCTTGCGCTCCAGCAGAGGTAGTATAATTAGTAAGATCAACCATTTATTCCATACTCTTGAAACATCAATATGATGTCTCAAACACAATATAACTCTCTTATGAGCAATTTGCTCAACCAAAAGTGCACCCTTGCCAAACTAAAAGCAGAATTAGAAGGAAGGAGGAAAAGAATATGTTGGTGTTGTAGGAAGTTTAGGTACCTGGCCTGTAACTGTAGGAACAAGAACAAAAAAGAAAAGGGGAAATCAATTCTCCAGAATAGATTTGAGGTGATAGCGAGTAGGGTAATGCAGTGTGGGGTAAAGGAGAGAGTGGAAATAAGGAAACAAGAGACAGTGGAGAAAGGGGTGCAATGTTTCAGATGTTGGAGGATAGGACACTACAAGTGGGAGTACCCAGTTACTAAGGAGGAAAAGGAAAGGAGAAGTAAAGAAGCAGCATGTGCAGTCAGTCTGCAAAAGGCGCAGCAGGGAGAGAGGTCAGCGCATCCCAAGTGGGAAAAGGCACAGAAATACTATGGAGGGGAGAATGTACCAGAAGATGCACAGCTGTTGGAGTTAGGATGGATGACAGAAGAAGTCATAGTGTTATCAAGAGACAGTGAGTGTCCTTAGTGATCACCCTAGGTGGATGTTCAAGAAGAACTCGATGGAGTTCTTCGTTGGATTGGACTACTACTTATACTACTTTTACAGTGGCTGTACCGCTACTAGTCCACAATCATATGTTCCTCCAAAATGTTCTACAATCTTGTGACCTTATCATGTGACTTGGCTTCTTAAGTTCCCCTGCTATTTATATCTTAACCCCATTGTATGCTTTGAGGTTTTGGACTAAGTGTTCAAATGCACGGGGGACTTTTTCCTGCTCGGGGCTCTCATAACACATAGCAACCTATATAAAATGTAGGTGGTGCAGAAAGAAAGGAATGCATAGGGAAAACAACAGAGGACAAGGAGTCCTCAGAGGGAGAAAGTTAGAGGAAGCCAAGTGGTGTGGGTGCTCAAAGCAAAAGAAAAGGAAAGAAGTAGTGGCGCATCCTAGAGAGGAAAAGGCGCAGCAGGGTAGCATGCAGACAGTAGTTCTGAATGGAGCAGCAAAAAAAGAGGATAGACAAAGAGACATCAGGAGAACATTCAAAATGTTAAGAGAGGTATGGTTAAATATAGGAGTAGAGAAAGTAGATACACATGAAGGCATAATAGTGAAAGCACTCTTGGATAGTGGTATAACAGAAATGTTTATGGACAAGAAAATGGCAGCAAAACATGGGTTTAGACTGCAGAAGCTAGAAAGACCAGTGGCAGTCAGAAATATAGACAGAACAAACAATAGTGAAGGGACTATTACACACCAAGTGGAAGTAAACATGTACTACAAGAGCTATGTAGAAAGAATGAGAATGGATGTATGTGATTTGGGAAAAACAGACATGATATTGGGGATACCATGGTTATAAGCCCACAACCCAGAAATCAATTGGGAAACAGGGGAGGTCAAGATAACAAGATGCCCTTTATTATGTGGAAGGAACACAAAATTGGAAAAGGGGCAGAAAGCAAAGAAGGGAAAAAGGATAGTCACATTAGAAGAAGAAAAGATGGTGAGGTGGACAATGGAGGATAAAGAGGACTGGAAAAGGGATGAGGAGGTTAAAGTGGATCATAAGAAAATTGAGGAGATGGTTCCAAAGAGGTTTCTAAAATAGAGAAAGGTGTTTGGGAAGATGGAGTCAGAAAGGATACCAACAAGGAAAATCTGGGATCATGCCATAGATCTCAAAGAAACGTTTAAACTACAAAAGGGAAGAATTTATCCTTTATTCAAAAACGAAAGAGAAGAAGTTCAGAACTTTGTAAATGATCAACTGAGAAAGGGGTACATCAGACTATCTAAATCCTCTCAGACGTCACCAGTATTCTTTGTAGACAAGAAGGATGGGAGTAAGAGGATGGTGATGGACTACTGCAACCTAAATGACCAAATAGTGAAGAATAACTACTCACTTCCATTAATCGCAGATTTAATTGACAACATAGAGAGTAAGCAAGTATTCACAAAAATGGATCTTTGGTGGGGGTTTAACAATATAAGAATCAAGGAAGGAGATGAGTGGAAGGGAGCGTTCACAACCTATATGGGGTCCTTTGAACTGATAGTCATATTCTTTGGAATGACGAATTCACCAGCTACATTTCAAGCAATAATGAATAAAATTCTGAGAGACATGATTAATGAGGGAAAGGTAGCAGTATCTGTGGACAATGTGCTAGTTGGAACAGAAACAGAGAAGGGACATGATGAGATAGTAGAGGAGGTCCTGAGAAGGTTAGAAGAGAACGACTTGTATGTCAAGCCAGAGAAGTATGCATAGAAAGTAAGGAAGATTGGATTCCTGGGTGTAGTCATAGGACCTGGCAGAATAGAGATGGAGAAAGAGAAGGTAGATGGGGTGCTGAATTGGCCAAAGCCAAAGAACGTGAAAGATGTCAGGAAATTTTTAGGTCTTGCAAACTATTACAGGAGATTTATTAAGGACTTTGCTCGAGTAGCCAGGCCAATGAACATGCTGATGAGGAAGGATGTGAAGTGGCAGTGGGGGGAGGAGTAGCAGAAAGCATTTGATAAGCTCAAAAGGATCTTTACAACTAAGCCAGTACTAGCAGCACCAGATCTAGACAAAGAATTCAGGGTAGAAGCAGACGCTTCAAACTATGCTACTGGGGAAGTATTATCAATGAAGGGTCCTGATGAGCTATGGAGACTGGTTGCCTTTATTTCTAAATCTCTAAGTGACACAGAAAGAAACTATGAGATTCATGACAAAGAAATATTAGCAGTAGTCAGATGCCTGGAAGCATGGAGGCATTTCCTGGAAGGAACAACGACAAGGTTTGAGATATGGACAGATTATAAAAACCTCGAATACTTCATGAAGGCACAAAAATTGAATAGAAAACAAGCAAGATGGACATTATACCTATCGAGGTTCAATTTTACACTAAAGCATGTTCTAGGGAGTAAGATGGGAAAGGCAGATAGCTTGAGTAAGAGGCTAGATTGGAAGGTAGGAGTAGAAAGGGACAATAAGGACAAAACACTGGTAAAACCTGAGTGGCTAGAAGTTAGAAGAACAGAAAGGGTAGAAATAATTGTGGAAGGAGTAGATCTATTGGAGAAAGTAAGGAAGTCAAAAGTAAAAGATAATAAAGTAGTCAAAGCAGTGGAAGAAATAAAACAAGCAGGAGTAAAGATGCTGAGAGATGAAGAGTGGAGGGAAGAGAACAGTATAATATATAAGGAAGGAAAGGTATATGTACCCAAAGATGACATACTGAGAGCAGAAATAATTAGGCTACACCACAATACACCAGTGGGAGGACATGGAGGACAATAGAAGATGGTGGAGTTGGTCACCCAAAACTTCTGGTGGCCAGGAGTAACTAAGGAGATGAAACAATATGTGGAAGGATGCAATTCTTGTCAGAGGAACAAAAACCATACAGAACAGCTAGCAGGCAAATTAATGCCCAGTTCGATATCTGAAAAATCTTGGACACATATATCAGCAGACTTTATCACCAAACTGCCAATAGCATAGGGATACGACTCAATCTTAGTAGTAGTAGTGTTATCAATGGACAGTGAATGCCCTTAGTAATCACCCTAGGTAGATGTTCAAGAAGAACTCAATGGAGTTCTTTGTTGGATTGCAGCTCTACTTATACTACTACTATAGTGGCTGTACCCTAGAGTCCCACGATCACATGTTCTTTCCAGAATGTTCTTATGATCACCTGACCTTGTCATGTGATTTGACTTACTGAGTCCCCACCCTATTTATACCCTTACTCCATTATATGCTTTGAGGTTTTGGATTAAGTGTTCAAATGTATGGGAAACCTTTTCCTGTTTGGGGCTCTCATAACATGGCCCCCCCTTCAAGTTTCCTTGTCTCGAGGAATTTTTCCATCAATACCAATTTTCGTCCCATTTCTTTTTCCTCTTTCTTTTGTATCTTCTTCTCTCCCAACCATATAGTAGTTTTGCTGTGAATTCCCTAGGTAATTCCTGACTGAACTCCTTTGCATTTTCCAAGTTTTCCCTATTTTCCCAGGTATCCTCTCCTGCTGTGTAGCCTTTCCACCTCACCAGGAACTTTTCCTTCCCTCTAACCATCCTTTTATTTAAGATTTTCTCTACCTCGAATTCCTCTTCTCCTTTGATGATGACTGGTTTTGGTGGTATCTTCTTCTGTCTCTTTACCTATGATTTATAGAGTCGTACTCTACTTACGTTAACTACAGGATGTATTTTGATAGAATTAGGCAGCTCTAATTCTATTGTATTACTTGAGACGATTCCCTTTACTTTGTAGGGGCCCACAAAGCATTTGGTCAGCTTTTCCAACCTTCTTTCTTTCATCTACCATTTTAGGTCCTTTGTACTTAGCAGCACTAAGTCCTCCACTTTGTACTTCTCTCCCTTTCCTCATCTCCTGTCTCCAAACTTTTTCATTTCCTCCTGTGCTTTTTCTAATGCTGCTTTGGCTTCCTCTTGGATTTTCTTTATTTTTTCTATGAATTTTCCTGCTGCCTTGTACTTCCTCTTTCTTCTTCCCTCAAATCCCATCCTCAGGTCTTGACCGTAGTTTGCTTTGAATGGCGATGTTTTTGTAGCTACATGGATTTTGTTATTATATGCAAACTCCGCCGTCCCTAACCAATCTGGCCACTGCTCTTGTCTATGATCAATGAAGACCCTTAGATATTACTCTAACTCCTAGTTTATCCTCTCTGTCTGTCCATCCGTTTGAGGGTGATAGGCTGTTGAGAGCTTTGTCTGGATTCCCAGCAAGTTATTCAGCTCCTTCATCATTTCCACTGCAAACTGCACTCCTCTGTCTGATATGATGCTCTCTGGAAGTCCATGCAATTTCCATACATGGTCCTGAAACAGCTTTGCGAGTCCTTCCACCAACGTCTTCTCCATTGTTGCTATAAAATGTGCCATTTTGCTAAAATGGTTGTATACTACTAAGATTGTGTCGTATCCCTGGGCTAGTAGCAGTTTGGTGATAAAATCTGCCGATATGTGGCTCCATAGCTTTTCTGGGATTGTACTGGGCATTAGTTTTCCCACTAGTGCTTTACTTCGCTTCTTGTATCTTTGATATGCATCACATCTATCTACATATCTTCCCACCTCCTTTGTTACTCCTGGCCACCAATAGTTCCTGACAATTAACTCTGCCATCTTCCACCTCCTTCCATGCCCTCCTACTGGAGTGTTATGGTGTAGTTGTATTATTTCTCTCCTGAGGTCTCCTTCCAGCACGTATATTCTTCCTTCCTTTAATACTATCCCATCCTCGATTTCCCACTCTTCATCTTTTAGCGCTTTTATTCCTGTCCTTTTTAACTTCTCTACTGCTTTTACTATCTTCTTATCCCCTTCCTGTGCTTTTCTGATTATTTCTCTTAGGTTTTCTTCCTCCATCAATGTTTCTACCCCCTTAATCCACTCTGGTTTTATCAGCTTCTGGTCTTTGTTATCTCTTTCCACCCCCTCCTACCAGTCTGGTCTTTTGCTTAATCCATCCGCCTTCCCCATACTCTTTTCTGGAATGTGTTTTAATATGAAATTAAATCACAATAGGTATAGGACCCATCTTGCTTGTCTGTGGTTTAATTTTTGACTCGTCATAAAGTACTGGAGATTCTTATAGTCTGTCCAGATTTCAAATTCGAGTTTTGCTCTCTCTAAGTAGTGCCTCCATGCTTCTAGGCACCTTATAACTGCCAGCATCTCTTTATCATGAATTTCATAATTTTGCTCTGTGGTATTCAGCGATTTAGAGATGAAGGCCACCGGCCTCCACTTCCACTTTTGCTCCTTTCTGACTAGCATGTGTAGCAGTACTGCTATTCTAGCAAAGTCCTTTATGAACCTCCTGTAGTAATTGGCGAGGCCTAGGAATTTTTGTACTTCTTTGACATTTCTAGATGCCGGCCAGTTTAGAACTCCTTCTACCTTCTCCTTTTGCATCTCCACTCCTTTTGGACCAATTACTACTCCTAGGAACTCTACTTCTCTTACTTTCCATTTGCATTTCTCTGGTTTCACAAACAGATCATTCTCTTCCAATCTCCTTAGTACTTCCTCCACCAACTCATCATGTCCCTCTTCCATATTTATAGCTACTAAAATGTTGTCAATGAAGGTTGCTGTGTCCCCTTGGTTTATGAGGTCCCTGAACAGGTTGTTCATCATTGCTTGGAAAGTGGTGCAGGAGTTTGTCAACCCAAAATACATGACTGTAGGTTCATATGCTCCAATATGTATTGTGAACACTGTCTTCTATTCGTCTCCTTCCTTGATTCTGATATTATTGTATTCCCATCTTAAATCCAACTTCATAAACACCTTTCTCTTTCCTACTCCATCCAATATATCTGCAATGAGGGGTAAAGGGTACCCATTTTTTATTGTCCACTGATTTATATGTCAATAGTCTTGTACCATTCTCTGTATGCCATCCTTTTTCACCACAAAGTGTACTGGTGATGTCTGGGGTGACTTGGAGGGTTGGATATATTTCTTCCTCAACTGGTCTTCTACAAATGTCTGTACTTCCTCTCTTTCCTCTTTTGATAGTGAGTATACTTTCCCCTTTCTTGGCGTAAATCCCTCCTTTAATTCTATGGTATAGTCCCAGATCTTTCGTACCGGCATCCTTTTTGACTCCCTTTTTCCAAATACTTTCTTCTACTTCCAAAATCTCCTGGGTACTAGCTTTTTTAACACTTCCTCGTCCTCATCCTTTTCTGTCTTTCTTACTTTCTTCTCCTTCACTTCTTGCTTTCTTCTTCCATATATAGGTAGGCAACACATCATCTTCACTTCTCCTTTCTCCCAATCTATTTCTGGATTGTGGGCTGCTAGCCATGGTATTCCCAGTATTAACTCTGTCTTCCCTAAGTTGCACATATCCATTCTGGCTCTTTCCATATGTCCCTTAAAGAACATATTGCACTCGACCTAGTATGTTATAGCCCCCCCACATTTGCTGTTCCATCCACATTTCTAACTAAAAGGGGTTTTTTCAATTTTTCCATTTTAAACCCCTTTTCCTTTGCAAAGGTCGTGTCCATGAACAGACCTGTCACCCTGCTATCCAACAGCACCTTCACTGCTACTTCTTTATGACTTTCCAGCTTCTCTAACCCTACTTTCAACTAGACTTCTCTTAATGATCATAGTGTGCATTGTATATCTCTTACTCTCTTAGTTGTATTGATGGAGTTCAATTTATTGCCCAGTTTTTCTGGGTGCAATACACTGTATACATTATTGGAGGCCAGCCAAGAGCTCACTGTCCTCCATTTTCTTTTGCTGACTCCTGTGGTGTTTCCACTACTCTTCCCCTATGTCTTTCCCAGCAGTTTTTGGCTATATGGCCCCACTTTCCACACACATAGCATGTTCTATCTCCTTCCCTTCCTCTGTCTACATCCATTTTATTGGGGTCTCTCCTTGGACCCGTTTGAGCTCCTCCTTTATTAGATGTATTTCCTCCTTCTCCTCCTCTGTACCCTTCTCCTGTTCTCCACGTTATCTGCCCCTCTCTTCTCCCATATGATCCTCCTCCTCTAGGCTGTACATTTCCCCCTGGGCATGCCGTGTTCCTCCCCAATACTCTCTTTTCTGCCCTGCTCTATCTCTGGTTTCTATCCAGTCTCACTGCCCTTTCTTGCCACTCTCCAATGATGGTTGGCGGTTCCTCTGCTTCTGCTAGCTTCCTCCTGATGGCCCCATTTAGTCCTCTTTTAAATTCTTCGATGAGAGGCCTTCCCTCATAGCTGTTTCCTCTAGCAACCTTTTTGAATTCCTACATGTATTTGTCACAGGTTCTCCCTCCTTGCTCAATTGTCCTTAGTTGCTCTATCTTTCTCTTCTCCTCCAATGTCTCCCCAAAGTCGTCCCTTATTTTTGCAAATAGTTGCTCTGCTAATTCCACCTTTGACTCTCCCTTGGCCAACTCATCCAACAGGTTATTCTTCCATGTCTCTGCTATTCCCCCCTGCACGTATGACAATACCCAGGCCACCTGGGTTGCTGCTGCTTCCTCCGTCATCTTTATCCTAATGTATAGGCAAGCTGCATTAACGAACACGCTCACCTCTTCCATTCTTCCACTGAAAACTTGAGGTCTTGCAACCTCCACTCTGCTCTCTTGCTGTTGGAGGAGTATGGTATTGACCTGCTGCTGCAGGGTTGCAATCATGGCGAGGAGTTACTCCTCTCTGGTTTGGGGGGGGGCAGGTACTGAAGGGTGTTCTCCCTGTTGCTGCTGTTGTTGGCAAGACATTGGTGATGGTGATAGTGATGGTGATGTTGATGTTGATGTTTCCTCATAGGAGGATGAGCAGTCTTCTTCGTCTGTACTTATAGCTGACTACCAACTAAGAAGGGTGAAATAATACTATCTCTAAGAAGAGAATCTCTAAGCTAGGCAGGCCTTTAAGAGGTTTTCCATCGTTCCCCTGCATAGACCAATCACAATGGATTGGTAGCACAGAGCTGATAGCAAAGAACTAATTACAAGCCCACTTGATATGGAGGTCAGGTCTCAGGCAGGGACACGAGTTTTGTCCAGGCCATCTACCCACTGTCCCTAACTGACAGTGAAGTCCCCTTTACAGCTAGGGCCCGCTATCCAAGAGGCTTGAGAGCACTGTGCTCCCTAGCGAGGAAGGGTGTGGAGTAAGTGTAGTAGGGAAAATCACTCATGGGGCCGGTATGAAGCCAACTGCGCCTTTAAGTGGTTTTGAGCAGGGTTTGAGGTGAACAGTGCTCGGATGTGGTATTGAGTTCTTATGTTATCAATGGACAGTGAATGCCCTTAGTAATCACCCTAGATGGATATTCAAGAAGAACTCAATGGAGTTCTTCATTGGATTGCAGCCCTACTTATACTACTACTACAGTGGCTGTACTCTAGAGTCCCACGATCACATGTTCTTTCCAGAATGTTCTTATGATCACCTGACCTTGTCATGTGATTTGACTTACTGAGTTCCCACCCTATTTATACCCTTACTCCATTATATGCTTTGAGGTTTTGGATTAAGTGTTCAAATGCATGGGAAACCTTTTCCTGTTTGGGGCTCTCATATTAAGTAGACAGATTAATGAAAATGGTCCACTTCATCCCTACTACAGAGAAAACATTGGCAGAAGGGCTAGCTAGGTTGTTTAGAGACAATGTGTAGAAGCTGCACGGGTTACCTGAGAGCATTGTCTCAGACAGAGGACCACAGTTCACAGCAGGAATAATGCAGGAGCTGAATAGGATGTTAGGGATTGAGAGTAAGTTGTTAACAGCGTTCTACCTTCAAACTGACAGACAGATGGAGAGGGTTAATCAGGAACTAGAACAGTACTTAAGGATGTTTATTGACCATAGGCAGGAGTAGTGGCCTGACTGGTTAGGAACAGCAGAGTTTACCTACAATAACAAAACACACTCAAGTACTAAAGTGTCGTCCTTTAAGGCAAATTACAGACAAGATCCTAGAATGGGGTTTGAGATGAGAAGAAAGAGGAAATACGAAGGAGCAGAGAAATTTGTAATGAAAATGAAAGAGATCCAGGAGGAAGCAAAAGCAGCACTAGGAAAAGCACAAGAGGAGATAAAGAAATATGCAGATAAAAAGAGAGAAGAGATCAATGATTATAAAGTAGGAGACTTAGTGATGTTGAGCACAAAGGATCTGAAATACCAGATGGTTGGAAGGAGGACAGAGAAGTTAATGGAGAGGTTTGTAGGCCCTTACAGGATAAAGAAAATTATATCAT
>Ga0153989_1000377_pt1 | contig 11902 bp, 11 predicted proteins | sample TSNC073MetaG_FD_104701 | JGI IMG/M metagenome (GOLD analysis project Ga0153989, IMG submission 104701) | Attine ant fungus gardens microbial communities from North Carolina, USA - TSNC073 MetaG | ecosystem: Host-associated > Fungi > Mycelium > Unclassified | place: USA: North Carolina, Jones... | reverse complement strand
CGCGGTCCGCGCGCACCGCACCTTCCACCTCCGCTCCGGAGACCGCACGATGGTGGACGCCATCACCGCTGAACCGGACGGCCTGGTCGACCACCTCGGTCGCCACGGGCGCGTCAGCGCCCGGCTGCGCGTGGAGGTCGACGCCGACGGGCCGGACGCGGGTGCCCTGCGCCTGGTCTCCACTCGTGTGACGTTCCGTGCGCTCGGACGCGGGTGGAGCCTCCCGGCCCTGATCGCACCGCGTGTGACGCTCACGGAACGATTCGATGACGAAGCCGACCTGCAGCGCGTGTCCCTGGTGCTGACGGCACCGATCGTCGGCACGCTGTACCGGTACGAGGGGGCGTTCCGGTACGTGATCGCGCCGGACGAGGAGACGGGGACGAGATGAACGACGACAGCGCCGACGCGCGCAGGGGCCGCGCGGTGATCGCGGGGGCGAGCGGCTTCGTGGGCAGGTACCTGCAGGACGCCTTCCGCGAGGAGGGCTACGACGTCGTCACGATCGGCCGGACGGGCGATGCCGTGTGGGGCAACACCCTCCGCATCCGCGAGCTCGTGGACGGTGCCGCGATCGTCGTGAACATGGCAGGCAAGAGCGTCAACTGCCGCTACGGACGCCGGAACCGCGCCGAGATCATCCGTTCCCGGGTGGACACCACGCTCGAACTCGCCGAGGCGATCCGCACGTCGGAGCACCCGCCGCCGCTGTGGGTGAACGCCTCGACCGCGACGATCTACCGGCACGCCGACGACCGGCCGCAGGACGAGGCGACGGGGGAGCTCGGCGAGGGCTTCTCGGTCGGGGTCGCCCGCGCGTGGGAGGACGCCTTCTTCGGGACGGACCTGCCCGGTACCCGCCGTGTAGCGCTCCGGATGGCGATCGTCCTCGGTGACGGCAGCGCCCTGGTCCCGCTGATCCGGCTCGCGCAGGCCGGGCTCGGCGGCCCGCAGTACGACGGTGCCTGGTTCCCGACGCCGGCGCGCCTGGCCGCGGGCACCTACCACCACGACCGGCACACCCGGGGCCGGCAGCGGTTCAGCTGGGTGCACATCGCGGACGTCCTCGGCTCCGTCCGGTTCATCCGCGACCACGACGCGATCGACGGCGTCGTGAACGTCACGAGCCCGAACCCGTCGGACAACCGCACGGTGATGGCGACGATCCGGGACGCGGTCGGGCGACGGTTCGGCCTGCCGACCTGGCGGTGGATGCTCGAGATCGGGTCCTTCGCGATCCGGACCGAGACCGAGCTCGTGCTGAAGAGCCGGTGGGTCGTCCCGACACGTCTGGTCGAGGCGGGCTACGAGTTCCGGTACCCGCTGCTGCGCGGCGCCCTCGCGAACATCATCGCCGAGCGTCGACAGCACCGGGGCTGAGCACCGGCAGCGCCACCGGAGCCGTGGACCGCGGCGGCCTGGACGCCCACAGCACCCCGCCGACGACGACCGCGCCCGCCAGCACCTCGACCAGGTCGGGCACCTCGCCGAAGGCCGCCCACGATGCGAGCACCCCGACGACGGGGACGAGCATCGAGAACGGTGCGACGGTGCTCGACGGGTACGTCGCCAGCAGCCGCGACCAGATGCCGTACCCGACGAGCGTCGCCACGAGCACGATGTAGAGCAGTCCGAGGTCTGCGGGCAGAGCTGCCGGCGTGAAGGCCGTGCCGAGCGCGCGACCGATGCGCGCCGGCCCCTCGACCGTCAGCGACAGCACGGCCATCGGGATCGGCGGCACGACCGACCACCAGAGCGTCAGGTGCAGCGGGTTCGCGGCCCCCGCACGACGGGTCGCGACGTTGCCGATCGCCCACCCCATCGCACCGCACAGCGCGAGCACGACGGGCAGCAGCGCCGCCGTCTGCGACCGGTGCACGGCGATGGCGGCGAGCGCGCACACGGCGATCGTCACGCCGGCGACCTGCCGACCGGTGAGCCGTTCGCGGAGGAACACCCCGGCGAGCACGACCGTGAACGGCGCAGAGGCCTGCAGCACGAGCGACGCGAGCCCCGACGGCATGCCCGACGCCATGCTGAGGTACAGGAAGGCGAACTGCAGGACCCCGAGCCCGAACCCGACCAGCAGCAGCCGCCCGAACGGGATCTTCGGGCGCGGGACGAACAGCAGTGTCGGGATCGCGAGCAGCGTGAACCGCACGGCGGCGAGCAGGAAGGGCGGGAAGTGCTCCAGGGCGAGCGCCGTCGCGGGGAAGTTCAGTCCCCAGACGACGGCGACGACGAGGGCGAGGAGACGGTCACGAACGAGCACATCACGATGGTGGCCCGGCGAACGCGGTAGCACCAGCGAACGTTTCTGCACCGACGTTGTAGGGTCACTGCATGTTCGACGTCACGCTGTTGCCGGTGCTCCGCGAACTCGGCGAGCGCGGCTCGGTGACGGCGGTCGCCGCGGCCACCCACCGGACGCCGAGCGCGGTCTCGCAGCAGCTCCAGACGCTGCAGCGCCAGGTCGGCGTTCCGCTCGTCGAACGTATCGGCCGCGGCGTCCGGCTCACCGAGCACGGCCGGGTGCTCGCCGGCCTCGCGAACGGCGTCGCCACCGCGATCGCGACCGTCGACGCGGCCTGGCAGGAACACCTCGGCGGCGGATCGGGGACCGTCGACCTGGCGATCTTCCCGTCAGCGGCCGAGCTGTTGCTGCCGGGGCTCCTGACCAGGATGCGCGCCCACCCCGGCATCCGGCTGACCCTGTCGGACGTGGACGTCAGCGAGGGGGAGTTCGCGCCGCTCACCGCCGACCACGACGTCGTCGTCGGGCACCGGCCCGACGGTGCCGCTCCCGCCGGCCGGGCAGCGCTCGAGACCGTGCCGCTGCTCCGGGAACCGCTCGATGTCGCGTTGCCGCCCGGACACCGGCTGGCGGGCCACGACCGCGTGCACATCGACGAGGTCGTCGACGAGACCTGGATCGGCGTCCCCGAGGACTACCCGATCGACCGGGTGCTCACCGCGATGGCGGCGGCCACGGACACCCCTCCGGAGGTCGCGTTCCGCACGATCCACCTGCCCGTGATCGAGAACCTGGTGGCAGCGGGACACGGCGTGGCACTCGTCCCGCGTTACACCTCCGGGACGCGAGCGCCGGGGCGCTTCCACCTGGCGGAGCTGGCGGACGTCCGCGCCGGCCGCCGGATCGAGGCGCTGGTCCGGCAGGACCGCGCGGTCCGTCCCGTGGTCCGTACCGTCCTGGAGGCACTGGTCGCCACCGCCCTGGACGTCACCGCCTGAGATGGTGCGGTTCCCACCGGACCCGCCCGAGCCTCCCGTCAGCCAGATCGCACCACGAGGCGGGATCGCGCGTCGGGGGGCGAATCGCGCGTAGGGGGTCGAATCGCGCGTAGGCGGTCGGTTCTTCCGACAACCCACGCGCGATCCGACATCCCATCGCGGACGTTGTGGGACGGACCGTCAGCGGACCTGGAAGGGTGTGCCGAGCGGCAGGAGCTTCGCCAGCGCGGTGATGTCGGCGTTGTGCATGCGGACACACCCGTGCGAGGCGCCGGACCCGATGCTCGACGAGTCGTTGGTGCCGTGCAGCCCGATCTGACCGGGGCCGCCACCGAACGAGTTGAGGACGTCCGAGAACGCGGTCGTGCCGTACGCGTACGGCCCGTACCCGTCGTTCGTCGGCGCGAGGAGCTCCGTGAGCGCGAACCGCCCGGTGGGGGTCGGTGTGCCGCCGGTGCCGGTCGCGACCGGGTAGCTGTGCAGGACCGAGCCGTCCTTGTACAGGTCGAGCGTGTTCGTCGACTCGGTGACGACGATCGCGTACGGCGTGCTGGACAGCGTCACGGCGCTCGTCGGCACCCAGCCCGTGCTGCCGTTCGGGCGCTGCGCGAGCTGCACCTGCGCCCAGCCGTCCCGCTGGTCCACCACCCGGAGGACGAGCGGAGCACCGGACTTCTGGGGGTTGGACAGGCGTTCCGTCACGGCGCCGTCCGGTTCGGCGCTCACCGGGACCGAGTCACCCGTGGCTGCGGCGACCGTTGTCGTCGCAGGGGCGTCGATCGCGTCCTGCGGGGCCGGTGAACCGGAGGCGCGCGGAGTGGGCGTCGCACTGGGCGCCGCCGCGACCGCGCTGTGGGACGGCGCCGGGGTCCCGGTGGACATCGTGCTGGTCACGACGATGGCGACGGCACCCGCGCACACGACGGCCACGGCGGCGGCGACCAGGGTCGCGCGCCGCCGTGGCTCGGTCGGGATGAACCGCAAGGTCAGCCGGTGAAGGTCGCCCGACCCGAGACCGGGGTCGCGACGGGTGCCACGGCCGGGTCGGCGGTCACGGTGATCGCGACCGAGGCGGTCTGCGCCGAGGAGGTCCCGACGAACACCAGCGTCCAGGCACCGGCGGTCGCGCCGGCCGGCAGGACGACGGTGCCGGTGATGTTGCCGTCGGCGTCCGCGGTCAGCGTTCCGGGCAGCTCGGTGCCGGACTGGCCCTGGGCGAGGGCGACACCGACGGTCTCGCCCGGTGCGAAGCCGGACCCCGTCACGGGGAAGCCGGTGCTGGTGGCCTGGCTGACGGTCAGCGACAGCGAGGTGCTCGACACCGCTGCGGTGGGCTGCGGGGTGAAGTACGTCGTGCTGTCGTCGATCACGAGGTCGGCGATGCCGGAGTCGGCGGGGACGGCGGCGCGCGCGGCGAACGTGCTCGCGGCCGATGCCTGCGGCAGGAGCTTCTCGACACCCTGTTCCGGTGCGGCCGAACGTGCGGCCGGGGTGCTGGTCGGAGCCGTGGTCTCGCTCGGAGCGGGCGTCTCGGTCGGTGCGGGCGTCTCGGTCGGGGCCGGCGTGGGCTCGTCGGTCGCGGGCGGCGTCGCGGTCGCGCCGTTCAGGACGACGGCGTACCCGAAGACGACGTCACCATCGGCCCGCAGCTGGGTCGCGAGCTCGTCGGTCGACTCCCCGCCGGCCCAGACGGTGTCGGCGCCCTGCAGGCCACCCGTCGTGTAGACGGTCTCCTCGACGAGGGTCGGTGAGCTCGCCTTCGCGACGAGGAGGCCGACCTCGGTGTCGCCACCGGCGTTCGCGGCCGCGTCGTCGATGAGTCCGGCGAGTGCGTTCGGGGCGACCGTGGACTGCAGCGGGTGCAGCAGCAGCACCGCGGAGCCGTCCTTCGCCGTGACGCCGTCGGCGCCGAACGAAGCAACCTGGTCCAGGGAGGTCGCGTAGTCGCTCCCGTCCTGCTGGATGCCCAACCAGGACCAGCCGGCCGGGATCGCCGGCGTCGAGGAGTCGGTGTCGATGGCGGTGAAGTCGGCGGCACTGTCGGCCCACGTGACCACGGAGGTGGCCGGCGCGACGGAGTCGTCCGCTGCGTTGGAGACGGTGGGGACGAGTGCGGCGGTGACGCCGAGCACGGTGACGCCGACGGCGGCCGCGGCGATTCGGGAGCGAAGCACGGTGTGGAGTTCCATCCGGTCGTGAGGGACGCAGGGTGCATCTCCTGCGACGCCCCCCGGCCTGAGTTGTACTCAGCTCGTCGAACCTAGCAGGAACCTGGGGATCGGTGGGAATTGCTGTCGGAAAACGCAGCACACCCGGCAGGACGGCCTGCCGGGTGTGCGTTCGACGTGCGGGTGTGCGGGCTATCAGACCTCGAGGTGGTCGACGAGCTCGTCCGCGAGACCCGTGTAGGTCGCCGGGGTGAGGTTCGTCAGCCGGGCCTTCGCGCCGTCCGAGATGTCGAGTCCGTTCACGAACGCGATCAGGTCCTGCTGGCCGATGCGCTTGCCGCGGGTCAGTTCCTTGAGCATCGCGTAGGGGTCCTCGATGTCGGACTGCCCGGCGGTGACCTCGGCGCGGATGACCGTCTGGATCGCCTCGCCGAGCACCTCCCAGTTGCCGTCGAGGTCCTCGGCCAGGCGCTGCTCGTTCACGGCGATCTCGCCGAGCCCGCGACGGAGGTTGTCGAGCGCGAGCAGCGAGTGCCCGACCGCGACACCGACGTTGCGCTGCGTGGTGGAGTCCGTCAGGTCGCGCTGCAGGCGGCTCGTGACGAGGGTCTCCGACAGGGTCGAGAAGAGCGCCGACGAGATCTCGAGGTTCGCCTCCGCGTTCTCGAAGCGGATCGGGTTGATCTTGTGCGGCATCGTCGAGGACCCGGTGGCGCCGGCGACGGGGATCTGCGTGAAGTACCCCATCGAGATGTAGGTCCACACGTCGGTCGCCAGGTTGTGCAGGATCCGGTTCGCGTGGCGGATCCGGTCGTAGAGCTCCGCCTGCCAGTCGTGCGACTCGATCTGCGTGGTCAGCGGGTTCCACGTCAGGCCGAGGCCCTCGACGAACTCGCGGCTGAGCGCGGGCCAGTCGGCCTCGGGATCCGCGGCGAGGTGTGCCGAGAACGTGCCGGTCGCGCCGGAGAACTTGCCGAGGTACTCGCCGCCCTCGATCTGGGCGAGGACGCGCTCCAGGCGGTACACGACCACCGCGAGCTCCTTGCCGAGCGTCGTCGGGGTCGCGGGCTGCCCGTGCGTGTGGGACAGCATCGGGACGGCGCGGAGATCCGTGGCGATCTCGGTCAGACGGGCGACGACGGCCTTGAACGCGGGCAGCCAGACCTGTTCGACGGCGTCCTTGATCGTCAGCGCGTAGGAGAGGTTGTTGATGTCCTCGCTCGTGCAGGCGAAGTGCGTCAGCTCGGCGATGGCGTCGAGGCCGAGGTCGGAGAGCCGACGGCGCACGAAGTACTCGACCGCCTTGACGTCGTGCCGGGTCGTCGCCTCGATCTCCGCGAGCTCGGCGATCTGCGCCTGGCCGAAGTCGGTGACGACGGCGCGGAGGGCGGCCTTGTCGTCGACGGACAGCGGCGACGTGGTGAACATCGCGTGGTCGGTGAGGAAGACGAGCCACTCCACCTCGACGGTGATGCGGGCACGGTTCAGGCCGGCCTCGGAGAGGTGCTCGCCCACCGTGTGCACGACCGGGTAGTACCGCCCGTCGAGGGGGCTGATCGGCTGCGGGGGAAGGGGGGTCATGGTGCTCCCTGGCGGACGGCCGGTTCGATCTGGTGGAAGAGTGCTCGGCAGGCCCGTTCGACCGTGCTGAGGACCCGGTCGAACTCGTGCCGGTCCGCGTAGTACGGATCCGGAACGTCGGCCTGCTCGGGCCAGGCGTCGTCGTACCGCAGCAACAACGTCACCTTCGCGGCGTCGTCCATCGTGGGTGCCCACGAGCGCAGGATGCGTTCGTGGGAGCGGTCGAGTGCGACCACCAGGTCGAGTTCCGGGAACCGGTCCGGGTCGAACTGACGGGCGCGATGCCTGCTGCCATCGTATCCGCGCGCCGCGAGTGCTGCGATCGTGCGCTCGTCGGCGGGTTCACCCACGTGCCAGTCACCCGTGCCGGCCGACTCGACCTGGAACTGCTCGGTCAGACCGGCGTCCTCGACGATCTTCGCGAAGACGATCTCGGCCATAGGCGACCGGCAGATGTTCCCGCTGCAGACGAACGAGACGCGGAACGACGGTCCGGTCACGCGCGCTGACGGTTGAGGACCGGGCGGACGAAGAGCCCGATGAGCCACGCGAAGACGGCGAGCACGAGGGCGCCGACGACACCCCAGCCGAACGAGTCGACCTGCAGGCCGAAGCCGATCGCGGACGAGATCCCGGCGACGATGAGCAGCAGGATGGCGTTCACGACGAGGGAGATGAGACCGAGGGTCAGGATGTAGATCGGGAACGCCACGATCCGGATGAGCGTGCCGATCACCGCGTTGACGAGTCCGAAGACGAACGCGACGAGCAGGTAGGTGAGGACGGTCGCGATCGCGCCGCCGTCCCCGAAGGCGATGACGGAGACACCGCTGACGATGAGCGTGGTGAGCCACAGCGCGACGGCGTTGATGACGAGGCGGACGAGGAATCGCATGCACCCATGATGCCCGGGACCGGCCGGTTACGCTTGCAAGGTGACTGTGCACATCCGCCCCGAGATCGCATCGCTGCCCGCGTACAAGCAGGGCCGACAGGCCGCGGCGGACGCCTTCAAGCTCTCCAGCAACGAGAACCCGTTCCCGCCGCTGCCCGGCGTGATCGAGGCCGTGCAGGCGCAGACGGCGTACAACCGCTACCCGGACGCCTCGGCGCTCGCGCTGCGGGCCGAGCTCGCGAACCGTTTCGGGACCACCGTCGACGAGGTCCACATCGCCCCTGGGAGCGTCGCGATCCTGCACGAGCTCGCCAAGGCCACGTCCGGCCCCGGTGACGAGATCGTCTACGCTTGGCGCTCCTTCGAGGCGTACCCGGGCGTCGTCACGGTCGCCGGTGCCACGAGCGTGCAGGTCCCGAACCGCGCAGACGGCGGGCACGACCTCGACGCCATGGCGGCCGCGGTGACCGATCGCACCCGCATGGTGATCGTCTGCACGCCCAACAACCCGACCGGGCCGATCGTGACCGCGGCCGAGTTCCAGGCGTTCATGGGCGCAGTTCCGGAGTCCGTGCTGGTCGTCCTGGACGAGGCCTACGCGGAGTTCGTCACCGACCCCGACGCCGTGCACGGTGTCCCGCTGCTGGAGCGCCACCCGAACCTCGTCGTGCTCCGCACCTTCTCGAAGGCGTACGGCCTGGCCGGCCTCCGCGTCGGGTACGCGCTCGGACCGGCATACGTCCTCGACGCCGTCCGCGCGTGTGCCATTCCGCTCAGCGTGACGGCGCAGGGCCAGGCGGCCGCGCTCGCCAGCCTGGAGCGCGAGGACGAGCTCCTGGCGCGCGTCGCCGAGCTGGCCGAGCGCCGGGACACCATCGTCACGGAGCTGCGTGCCCAGGGCTGGGACGTCCCGGACGCCCAGGGCAACTTCGTGTGGCTCGCGACGGGGGAGCGCACGGGGGTCGCCGCCGAGCGGTTCGAGCAGGCCGGGATCATCGTCCGGGCGTTCGCCGACGAAGGGGTCCGCATCTCGATCGGCGAGCACGAGGCTGTCGGGAAGCTCCTCGAAACGGCCCGTTCGCTTGTCGGGGGACTCACAAGGGTGGCCGAAGCCCGGCCGCTACGCTGACCCGCATGTCCTTCCACGCCGCGGCTCCCGCGACGACCACCATCCGGCTCCTCGACTCAGAGGGCCGGTTCGTGGAGACCGACGAGAACGCCGAGTTCGCCGCCGCCGCGCGGGCGATCCCGGACGAGACCCTGCTGGCGATGCACCGTCGCATGGTCATCACGCGCCGGTTCGACCACGCCGCCCACAACCTCCAGCGCACGGGCCAGCTCGGCCTCTGGGTGCCGAGCCACGGACAGGAAGCGGCGCAGGTCGGCTCGGTGTTCGCGCTCCGCCCGCAGGACCACGTGTTCCCGTCGTACCGCGAGCACGCCGTCACGATGACCCGTGGTGTCGAGCCGATGGAGATCATCAGTCTGTACCGCGGGCTGACCCACGGCGGCTGGGACCCGGACGAGCGCGGCAACACCCACATCTCGACGCTCGTGATCGGCTCGCAGACCCTGCACGCGACCGGCTACGCGATGGGCATGCGGCTCGACGGCGACGTCGGCACGGGCGACCCGGATCGCGACGCCTGCTCGATCGTGTACTTCGGCGACGGCGCCACCAGCCAGGGCGACGTGAACGAGGCGTACGTCTTCGCCGCGTCCTACAAGGCACCGGTCGTCTTCTTCCTGCAGAACAACCACTGGGCGATCTCGGTCCCGGTGTCGGTGCAGTCGCCGACACCGCTGGTCGACCGGCCCCGCGGCTTCGGCATCCCCGCGATCAAGGTCGACGGCAACGACATCCTGGCGTCCTACACGGCGAGCGTCGTCGCGACCGACCACGCCAGGAGCGGACAGGGCCCGGCGTTCGTCGAGGCCGAGACGTACCGCATCGGTGCGCACACCAGCTCCGACGACCCGACCCGCTACCGCGGCGACGACGAGCTCGCGAGCTGGGTCGAGCGGGACCCGATCGCTCGATCAGAGGGTTACCTCCGCAGCCGTGGCGTCACCGACGCGCAGCTCGCCGAGTTCGACGCAGAGGGCGAAGCCGTCGCGGCCGACATCCGCACGCGCACGCCGCAGCTCGTCGCGCCGCCGATGCAGGTGATGTTCGACCACGTCTACCGCGAGCCCCACCCCAGGATCGACGAGCAGCGCGGGTGGCTCGAAGCGTACGAAGCCGACCAGGACGGAGCATCGCACGCATGAGCACCACCGAGCAGCTCTTCGACTACACGCTGCGCTCGCACCCGGGCGCCGGCGAGGTCCCGACCGACCCGACCCCGACGCTCCCGATGGCCAAGGCGCTCAACGCCGGACTGGCCGCCGCGATGCAGGCGGACGACAAGGTCCTGCTGATGGGCGAGGACATCGGCCGCCTCGGCGGTGTCTTCCGCATCACCGAGGGCCTGCAGGAACGCTTCGGCGACACCCGCGTGATGGACACCCCGCTCGCGGAGTCCGGCATCATCGGCACCGCGATCGGCCTGGCGCTCCGCGGCTACCGGCCCGTCATCGAGATCCAGTTCGACGGGTTCGTCTGGCCCGGCTTCGACCAGATCACGTCGCAGCTCGCGAAGATGGCGAACCGTCTCCCCGAGCACATGTCGCTGCCGATCGTCATCCGCATCCCCTACGGCGGGCACATCGGCGCGGTGGAGCACCACCAGGAGTCCCCGGAGACGTACTTCGCGCACACCCCCGGCCTGCGCGTGGTGAGCCCGAGCACCCCGAACGACGCCTACTGGATGATCCAGGAGGCGATCGCGTCGAAGGACCCCGTGATCTTCATGGAGCCCAAGTCGCGGTACTGGCCGAAGGGGCAGGTCGACCTGGTCGACGGGCACGTGCCCATGCACACCACCCGCGTCGCCCGCACCGGTACCGAGGTCACGCTCGTGGGCCACGGCGCCATGGTCGCGACGCTCATGCAGGCCGCGGACATCGCCGAGGGTGAAGGGACGAGCTGCGAGGTCGTCGACCTCCGCTCGATCTCGCCGATCGACTGGGAGCCGCTGCTGGCATCGGTCCGCAAGACCGGCCGGCTCGTCATCGCGCAGGAAGCCTCCGGCTTCGTGAGCGTGGGCAGCGAGATCGCCGCGACGGTCGCCGAGCGGACCTTCTACACGCTGCAGGCGCCACCGCTCCGGGTGTCCGGGTTCGACATCCCGTTCCCGGTCTCGAAGCTCGAACACCTGCACCTGCCGGACGCCGACCGCGTCCTCGAGGCCGTCGACCGCGCCCTCGCCTACTGACCCGGACCATCCCCGCACGACCGACCGACGAAGGAGCCGACGTGGCCGTCGCCGAATTCCCCCTCCCCGACGTGGGTGAAGGCCTGACCGAGGCCGAGATCGTGCAGTGGCGCGTGGCGATCGGCGACGACATCGCGGTGGACCAGGTCCTCGTCGAGATCGAGACCGCCAAGTCCCTCGTCGAGCTGCCGTCGCCCTTCGCCGGCAAGGTCACCGGGCTGCTCGTCAGCGAGGGCGACACGGTCGAGGTCGGCAAGCCGATCATCCGGGTCGAGTCCGACGCGCACGTCCCGTCGGCACAGCCGGGAGGCTCGGCTCCCGTTGCCGACGCCGCTCCGGTCTCGCCCGATGTCACGCCCGCCATCCCGACGCCTCCGGCGCCGCCTGCGGCCGCGACGCCCGCAGCACCGGCTCCGGCACCCGCCGCGCCCGTTCCCGCCCCGGCACCCGCTGCCGAAGCTCCCGCCTCCCCGATCCAGGCCGCCGACGGCGCCTCGGTCATCGGCACCGACGAGTCCTCCGGCGCCGTCCTCGTCGGCTACGGCTCCGCGACCAGCGCACCGTCTCGCCGGAAGCCGGGCGCCCGCCGGGCCGCAGCCGTCGCTGCGGAGGCGAGCCGTGCCTCCAGTCGGGAAGCCGACCTCGACCTGGTCACCGACGACGGCGAGGCGAGCACCGCCGATGCCGTG
>Ga0153989_1000376_pt1 | contig 11903 bp, 11 predicted proteins | sample TSNC073MetaG_FD_104701 | JGI IMG/M metagenome (GOLD analysis project Ga0153989, IMG submission 104701) | Attine ant fungus gardens microbial communities from North Carolina, USA - TSNC073 MetaG | ecosystem: Host-associated > Fungi > Mycelium > Unclassified | place: USA: North Carolina, Jones... | reverse complement strand
CCTAATTTTTTTAAAAATCAACAATTTATGCACTGACCCGATTCTCGACACTGTTCACCTACACCACAGATCCTGATAACCCTCACACATATACACCTGGATACCCTCTCATTGACACACAGTATCTTCAGCACATTGAGAGTCTTTTCCAGTCTGAGGTAACAGCAATAGAGGAGACTTAAGGGTCAGCTTGATGCAGAAAAACTCAGGTGGTCGAAGCAACAACAGTAGAGTACTTCATGAGAGGCAGTACTGCAGAACCAAATAGAAGATTTAAAACTGAGACTCAAACAAGCAGAACTTCGGTACAATAATAATTCTCACTATTTTTTATTTTTTTATTTAATTTTTAATCAATGATTTTTAATACGGAGTCTGCAGTAGTCTACTGACTACAGAGGCTTAGTGCCTCTAATAAATATACAAATAGAATAAAATAAAAGCAGAATAGAACAGAAGCAGAGAAAAATAGATAGGGAAAGAGACAACATAGAGCTAGAGACTAGGTAGGTAGTAGGGTATAGACACAGATAGAGCTCTATATATTAATTTTTGTCTTCTAAGAGAGGAGACAGAGTAGGGAGTAGGTTTTGACTGATTTGGGGAGCTATGGAGGCTCTCTGGGTTGTGTGAAGGCAAATGTGGTAGGATTGGTGTCACAAACTTCATTTGGACCATAACTCTAGGAATACTTGACTAATTCCAATGATCTAAATTGCTACCAAAATCCCTTAAGAAGACCTTTCAAATAGTACCAAAAACATCTCAAAGCAATCAGTATTCACAGAGTTATCAGCAGATCAGTTGGCGATCACCAAGTCACCAGACACTAAATTGCTAATATCTTGGGAACTACTTAATATAATTATTTGCTTCAATGACCATCATAAAGCTCTCTTCAATGCGCTTCTTTCGGCTATAAATAGAACATGAGGCAATAAGATCCCATAGAGATACAAGATCCTCAATATTTGTATATAATACTGATCTTTACCCATAGATTATCATCTGTTCTTGAATAGAACAAAGGACTGCCCTAAGATAGTTAGGTTATCTCTATTTTAAGAACAATAGCACTCCTATATATGTGTCAAGTAGAAAAGGAATAGTAGCATGGGAAGGCTATAATATGCTGTAAATTACTATAAATATACTATAAGTGTGTACTCCAGGTTCTGGAGAATAATGCAATGAGTAGAGTCAGAGAGTAGAACATATTACTAAATAAAATAATATATGTTGCTCTCTGGTCCTATGGTTTTATAGCTGGTCTGGAGGAAACACAATGATAATGCAGGAGTAAAATGACCTTGGTATAGTGACTTAGCCTGAGACAACTTAATCATCCTCCAAGTCTAAGTTGACAAGGAGAACTCAATAGAGTTCCTATTTGATTCTGTACACTACTTATATAACTACTATATAGTTTGTGTACTACTTTTCTACACTTATTATGTGATGTGACCTTGTAACATCCTGACATATGACTATGACTTGCAACATTGTCATGTGACACTTTCCTATACTTCTTCCTTGTATAGTAAGTCCAAATAAGAAAAGAAAAGAAAGTAAAATAAGATAATGACTTAGCTGTTTTACCAAGTTATAACACTTGGCCTTAGCTTGTGCACTGTGCCTTAATCTCCTGTTGCATGTATGGTCACTTATTTCAGAGTAGTAGAATGTTGTCTAAGAGAGAAGTAAATTCAGGAGTAAGGAGTTATATAGCAGAGAGTACTACAAGAATATAGAGGAAAGTGGATTTAGGATTTTAAGACTTTAGGACTTTAATCTACAAACTAGATTGCTACTATATATCTACTCCATATATATACCATAACTAGAGTAGAAGGGAGCTAGTCTAAAACATGATACTTCTATAGAAGGTAAATAATAATAATAAATAATATTAATATTAATATTAATGTTAATTTATACTGAACTTTCTGGTATATGACAATATAAAACAATAGGTAGTAATCATATCAGTGCTTCTCTCACTCTTACTTCCATTATCAATAGTAATGTCTGAGTAGAATATAGCAAATTCCAGTCTTGTTAACTCTGTTATGAACCTTGAGTACACCCTTGAGTGGCCTGCAGACACTGCCATTAACATACAGCAGAGTAGATCAATGTCTCATGTCAGTGTAGGAAGATTGTAAAGCATCTTCTTGTCTCTCATGGACTCTTCTCCCTCTTCCAAAATAGACTATGCCGAATACATTTATTCACAAAACAACATAGACATTAAAATCAACAATGCTCCTACCCCTGGTCCAAAATGCTCTAGATAGGATATTCAACTTTGCTCTTCTAGTGCCTCAACCTGTATGCAGCAATAATATAGAAGTACTTAATCTCACCCAAGTTTCCTAATACAAAAACTCTATAGAATCTTCCCTCTCCAGCCATTATCCCATACAGCACCAATGTCCCAGCTGATTCTAACCTCTGGGATGGCAACTTCAGATCTATATCTCTTTTCAGTATCAATGAGTTTCTTCAAAGTAATGTTCGTAACATAGTATGCTCCCTGTATCAAATAGTATCCTTTCTCAGATAACAAAACCTTGAAGACTGTGATAGCAATAACATCCTCTAACTTACCCCCTTTGGAGACACTACATAGACATTTATTTTTGCCATCTTCAAATCTGGATGGGATAAGCTGTACACTTCAGGAAAGACCTCTGTCCTAGATAATGCTATATTATAGTTCAGGAAGAATATGAGCCACCCTCTTGAGAATCACTCCAAGAACCCTAACAGCAACTTTATTAAAAGGGTTCTACTATCCATTTCTCCATGTCCTACTAAGGAACAGCTCAAGAAATCAAAGATTCATCAAACTAGGCACAATGCCAAAAATACTAACAGAATACACTCTACTAAATCCTTTGTACAGGTTATAGCATTGGCAGTCAATATTCTGAAAATAAAGAAAGCATTTTCTGCCCTACTAGATAATAAGATTATCGAGATCCACAATATAGTACTTAATAAACCAACCACAAAAGAAAGAAACTACCTATGAGTAGCCACTTATGTTAACAAATGACTATTAAGTCTAAGGTTCACCTTCCACTTGGATATCATCAACTACTGGAATATAAATGTCTTGGTCTTTCACAACAATTAAGACATAAACTTCATTATCAATATCTACTCAAACAGTAACCAGACTGCCCTATACTGCCTATGACATAACATTAGAAATATAGAAAATACTGTGGTCATGACAGAAGATTTCAACACCAGAGATAGTGACTAGGACCCTAACTTCTACTACTACTTTGTTCATACAAACAACCTAATCACAATTGCTAATAGCTTAGGACTGGAACTCTTCTCTCCCTCTAACCCAGGCTCTACAAGGTACACTAACAACCCTTGGAATACTAATTTGGTCCTAGACCTCATATTCCTTCTCTCTAACAACACTGGGTTTGGACAACATTCTCTTTATTCTGAAATGCAAAAACCCTCAGATTATGTTCCTCTTATCATAGAAGTAGGAATAAAGAAAGTGAATATTGATATCACTATTCAGTCTATCAAGAAAAACAGCAATGACACAAAAAAGTTCATCAAATCCTTAATAAATAGTATAGAGCAACTCAACACAACAGATATCACGAGCAAAGAAGACCTCCAAAATATTGTCCTCCAGTTGGCTACTACATTTGAAAAGGTATAGTTTCAATACTCTAAATTGAAATAATAACTATATTGTTTGCTGTTGTTGTAAAGTAATCATAAATTGTATATAATGGAATAGTAGAAAGAATGCAAGATTTTAGTTTTGGAAGGTTACAAAAATTAGATTTTCCATCATCACAAAACACTCCAAAAAGTAGTAGAATCAGGAGTGTACTAACAGCCTCAATAAATACCATGAGCAGAGAGACTTACCTAGCTGGAAAACATATAAGTCAACATTATGTAAGGTCAAAAGGAAGTTCTTTGATGAGAAAATTCACAAAATAGTATTATCAAACAAACAGCCATAGGACTTCATGAATTGGATAAGAAAGAAATCTCTTCTGGCTATTGAAACCATAACATTCAAAGATCAACCATGCAATACCCTATCTAAACTGTGGCATGTACTACATAGTTCATACAACTCAGCAGAGAATAGACCCATCAACACTGGCTTTCTCAATGAAATCTCTCAAGCTGATACTCTCAAGTGACCTCTCTTTTCCAACTAGGAATTCAGAAATACAATAGCTAAGTGCTCTTCATCCTCTACTCCCAGCTCCAACTACATATCATGGAGACACCTTAAACCATTCATCATGAATAACATCTGTCTCAAAAAGATTGTATGTATAGCTAATATATATATCAACTTAGAATTCTGGCCATTGTATTTCAAAACTACCATAATAGTCATCATTTCCAAACCTAACAAAGACTCCTACAACTTGCCTAAGTCCTTCCAACCTATAGTTTTCCTCAACACTACTGGTAAACTCATAGAAAAGGTAATCAGCAACTATCTCCAATTTCACATAACATTGAATAGTTTCCTGAACCCAAATTAACTAGGTGACATCAGACAATGCTCCACTACTGATGCAGGACTATACCTTACTCATCTCATCCATATAGGTTGGTTGAAACAGTATTACATAAGTATCATAACATTTGATATTGCCTAATTCTTTCTCTCTCTTAACCACACTTTTCTATCTATGTGTTTTAAAAAAGCAGATCTCAATGCTTACATTAAAGGGTTTTTTGACAGTTATCATTCAAGTTGTTCAACAACATATACATGGAATGGCTTCTTCTCTCTATTATTTAGCACCAACATTGGAGTAGACCAAGGCTTAGCTTTATCTCCTATTATTTCCACTATATATTTGGCTCCAATTATAAAAACATTCAAGAAAAGAATAAAAAATCTAAAAGAAAAAATCCCAACTAATATACTATTCTTTGTTGATGATGGTCTTTTAATTTCTTAGGAGAAAAGTTATGACCTTTCTTCTTTCTTCTTTCTTTGTAGCTACAACATTATGTCAAAAATTCTCTTGGACTTTGGCTTGGTCATGGAATACAGCAAATCCAAAGTTTTCCACTTTATGAGATCTTGTTACTTCCTTAATCCCTTCATTGACCTCACCATGGTTAAAGGATCTATTTTTACACCTAAACCAATCTGGTATTATCTAGGCTTCTTCTTTGACAGAGAACTTACTTTCTATTACCATGTTTACTTTTACACCACTAAATGCCTCTTCACTCTAAATACAATAAAGCTTCTAGACAACTCCTTATGAGGCATTCTTCCAGTTCAGAAATATTTCCTTTATAGAACATATATACTCTCTATTGTACTATATGAGTTCTAATTGTGGTTCTTCAAAAAAGTACCTATTTGCAAGAACATCTCCAATTTAAAAAAGATACAATATAGAGCTACTATCACAAACTTCATTCAGACCATAACTCTGGGAATACTTGACTGATTTTAATAATCTAAATGGCTACCAAAAGACCTTAAGAAGACCTTTCAAACAGTACCAAAGATATCTCAAGATGATCAGTATTTACTGAGTTATCAGCAGATTAGTTGGTGATTACCAAGTTATTAGATATTAAATTGCTAATATCTCAGGAACTGTAAAATGTAATCATTTGCTTCAATGACCATCATGAAGCTCTCTTCAATATGCTTCTTTTGGCCATAAATAAAACCTGAGGCAATAAGATCCCATAGAGATACAAGGTCCTCAATATTTGTACATGATATTGATTTTTATCTATAAATTATCATCTGTTCTTGAATAGAACAAAGAACTACTCTAAAACAGTTAGGTTATCTCTATTTCAAGAACAATAGCACTCCTATATATAGAACAATAGATAGTGATCATATGGTAGGCTGTTCTAGTGCACAGACCACCACAATCATGTATTTAAGAACTATATATCTGAGAATAAACCTTAGACTTAACAACATCTTTTACTATTGTCTAAACTTTGCTTTTTTGAGCCTTTTAATTATTAAATTATCAACTCACAAATCAGTAAGTGGCCATTTGTGATAGTACTGTCACAGTTGCACTATGAACCAGTAGTTATATACTATATGGTTTACTACTATACCAAAAGGGCAACATTAGCAAGGCTACTTGCTAATGAGGGTCTAGCTATTTATGTAGTTCTTTGAACAGGTATTTTATTATACCTCTATCACTATTTAGTAGTCACTTTTTTGTAATATCACCTCTACTTCTAGGGCATGTGGTTCCCATATGTAAACAGAACTAGTATACTTATACACTATCCCTAGGGGTCTATTTATATCCCTTAAGCCAGGTTTAATTGCTCAGAAGCTATCCTAGACTAACTAAGATATCAATTTTAAATTGTACCTACCTTAGAATTTAAACCTTTGACCTCTTAGTCTTGCTAAACTGTTACAGTTGTACTATAGACCAGTAGTCATATACTGTATAGTTTACCACTATACCAAAAGGGTAACATTAGTAAGACTACTTGCTAATAAGGGTCCAGCTATTTATATAGTTCTTTAAATAGGTATTTTGTTATACCTCCATATTACTATTTAGTAGTTACTTTCTTGTGATAGCTACTCTATGGATTACAGAGGCCTTCCACACTTTACTATCAGAGAGTATAAAAGCTATTGTAGATCTGGTTTCTATTCATCTTCACCTATGAAAACTCAACAGCTGCCATTACTTCCACTATACTTTTATTCTCCTCTCTCATATTATCAACTCATTATTGGACTTACAACATGCCAAGAACCAATCTCCACATAGGTTCTCAACATCTAACCTTACACCAAAGTAGTAAGCTAAACTTATAAGCCCCATCAAAGATGTCAAAGAACAACTATCAGAAATTACAAAATATTTTTGTTCTCTTCATCCCTTTCTGTCTCCTGGTTCAAGAGTAGTTGATCATTTCTCTAGTAGAATAACTTTTTATTTCCCTTCTTTTTCTAGTGACAAGGATCTATTCAAACACATCCAGAACTTCAATTATGTCTTCTATCAATTACAAAATCTCTCTTACTATGCCACTATTATTGCTGATGGAAGCATCAAGAAATCCAATAAAGCAATAGCCTCTATCTATATTTGGAAAAATAATCAAGTTATCAAGCAACTCCAGATCCAGACAATGAATGTCACTTCTATTGAAGCTGAGCTCATAGCCATATACATTGGTCTTATTTCTGTAATGAAAAGAAAAGACATCTACAATGTTATTATGACTTGGCCAAATGGCTAAGTTAATATTTATATTTCCTTTCTTTTTCTTTTATTTAATTAGGAAATCAATGGATGTATAAGAGGGAATGACTCAAAGGAGATATATGGGACTTTATAAATAAAAGTAAATACAAAATATATATAAGTAGTATATAGCAATTGAATAAGGACTCTATTGAGTTTTTCTTGTCAACTCAGACTCTATTGAGTTCTTTTTGTTAACTCAGACTCTATTGAGTTCTTCTTATCAACTTGGACTAGGAGTAGTTCTAAGACATTGCTGTTTAAGTTCTTATACTAGAACTTGATACTTTCATCGGCACCACTCATTACAGAGCCTTGTCAGCTTACTCTCTTATCTTTTTCAGTACCTGGATGACATAACTCAGGACCACTATAGTATAGCTGGGCCCTAGGCTTAAGAGAACTTGATAGTCAGTTAGGAACTGCTAGTAGTGGTGTGGTACCAAATCTAGATATCATATCCAAGACCTAATATTGCAATTGGGTAGTGTTTAGTAGACTAATTGTACTCTTTTGCTTTATTAACCTTGTGCTGGAGGTCTATTGTGATCCATATATGTAGAGGAATAGCAGTACATCCTTAAAAAGCTGCTTAGAGTAGGAATCCTCTTTTTAGAGGTGATAGTATAACCCTAATACTAGGGCAGTAGTCAGTAAGGTAGTAGGTGTTTGGCTGGATGAAGATCTTATACTCTAGTAGATATAACTTAAGTAAGATCAAAATATTTTACTTTGACCTTGAGGTATTAAGGCTATGTCTCAACAACAATATAACAATCTCCTGAACAACATACTCAAAGAAAAGCAAGCTTTCACTTCACTAAGAGCACAGTTAGAAGAAAGAAGAGAAAGAAAATGTTGGAGTTATAAAAAGTTCAGACATCTGGCCCATAACTGTAGGACAAAAAAAGAAGAGAGGAAGGAGAAAGAAGAAAAACCTCAAAACAGATATGAGATATTGGTAACTAGGGTGATGTAGTGTGAAGTGAGAAATGAAGTAGAGATGAGACATCAGGAAAGAAAAAAGGAAGTAAAGTATTTTAGATATTGGGGTATTGAGCACCACAAATGGGAATGCCCAAATATAAAAGTAGAAAGGCAGAGGAGAAAAAGTAAACAGATGCCACATGTGGTTGGTCTATAAGAGGTACAGCAAAAGAGAAGACTGGTACATCCCACATAGAAAAAGATACAGAAATATTGTGAAGAGAAAAGTATATTCCCCAAAGGCATACTTTTGCTAGAGAGAGGATGGATAACCAGGGAGATAGTGGCAACATATGTAGACTATAGAGAATGTAAGGGCAAAGAGGTCTAGATCCATGAGAATCAAGGGCAGGGATTCCTCCTTGAAAAACAAGTAAGAAATATGTGGTGTGGCTCATGCCAAAAAGCATGGAACTAGAGAGAAAAAGAAATAAGAGGAGAAATGACAAGAGTGGAATATATAAAGTATGGAAAAAGAAATACAATTATAAGAAAAGTATCAGAATGGGAAGGGAGAGGAATCTTATGCCCAGAATATAGGGTAGAAAGAAAAAAAGAGTAGTAGAACTAGAGAGTAACAGTATGGCCTACAGAGGCAAAAGCACAGCAAGGTGATATATAGACAGAGGGTCCAAAAGGCATAGCAAGAGAGAAAGGTACAGAAAGAGATATAAGGAGGACATTTAAAATGCTGAAAGAAGTATAGTTGAATATAGGGGTAGAGAAAGTAGATATACATAAAGGGGTAGCAGTGAAAGTGCTCTTGGATAGTAGTGCAACAGAGATGTTTATGGATCAAAAGATGGTAGCAAGACATGGATTTAGATTGCAAAATTTGGAGAGGCCAATAGTAGTCAGGAATATCAATGGAACAAACAATAGTACAAAAGCTATTATCTATCAAGTAAAGGTGAATATGTACTACAAGGGTCACATAAAAAGGATGAGAATGGATATATGCAACCTGGAAAGAACAGATATAATACTAGAGATGCTATGGTTATAAGTATACAACCTAGAGATAAACTAGGAAATAAAAGAAGTAAAAATAACAAGATACCTACCATTGTGTAGAAGGAATACAAAGCTAAAAGGAAAAAAGAGAATGAAGAAAGAGAAAAGAGTAGCAACTCTAGAAGAGGAAAAGATTGTGAGATGGGCAGTAGATGACAAAAAAGATTAGAGAAGAGAGAAGGAAGTTGTAGTGGACTACAGGAAAATTAAAAAAATGGTACTGCAGAAATTCTTAAAGTAGAAAAAGGTATTTGGGAAGGTAGAATCAGAGAAGATGCTAACAAGGAAGGTTTGGGATTATGCTATAGATCTCAAAGAGATGTTCAAACCCAAAAAAGGAAAAATCTACCCTTTGTCCAAGAATGAGAAGAAAGAGGTCTAGAATTTTGTAGAAGACCAGCTAAAGAAAAGGTATATTAGACTATTGAAATCCCCTCAGATATTGCCAGTATTCTTTGTAAGCAATGTAGTAACTTAGCCTAAGACGACTTAATCACCCTTCTAGTCTAAGTTGACAAGAAGAACTCAATAGAGTTCTTATTTGATTGTTATATACTACTTATATACATTCTTGTATTTACTTCTATTTATAAAGTTCCATGTATCTCTTTTGAGTCATTCTCTCTTGCATATCCATTGATTTCCTAATTAAAAGAAAAAAAAAAGAAAAGAGATATAAATAAGGATTTAGCTATTTGGCTGAGTTATAACAAACAAGAAGAATGGAAGAAAGAGGATGGTAATAGACTATTGCAACCTGAATGACCAAATAGTAAAAAATAACTACCTACTTTCATTAATTATAGACTTAATAGATAACATGGAGAGTAAACAAGTATTTACTAAGATAGATCTTTGGTAGAGGTTCAACAATGTAAGGATCAAAGAAAAGAATGAGTGGAAGGGAGCATTCACAACCTATATAAGGTCCTTTGAGCCAATAGCCATGTTCTTTGGAATAACAAATTCACCAGCTATGTTCCAGATAATGATAAACAAAATCCTAAGGGATATAATTAATGAAGAAAAAGTTGTGGCTTTTGTAGATGATATATTGGTAGAGATAGAGACAGAAGAGAAATATAACAAAATTGTAGAAGAAGTATTGAGGAGGCTAGAGGAAAACAATTTATATATCAAGCTAGAGAAGTGTATATAGAAAGTATAGAAGGTTGGGTTCCTAGAGGTCGTCATAGGACCTAATAGAATCAAAATAGAGAAATAAAAGGTAGATAGAGTATTAAGTTGGCCAGAACCAAAGAATATAAAAGACATTAGGAAGTTTTTAGGCCTTACTAACTACTATATAAGATTTATCAAAGACTTTGCTCAAGTAGCAAGGCCAATGAATGTGTTAATGAGAAAAGATATAAAGTAGTAGTAGGGAAGGGAGCAGCAAAAGATATTTGACAAGCTAAAAGAAATTTTTATAACCTAGAGTAGAAGCAGATGCTTCAAACTACACTACTGGAGGAGTATTATCAATAAAGTGCTCTGACGAATTGTAGAGACTGGTTGCTTTCATTTCCAGTCTCTAAGTAACACAAAGAAAAACTATGAGATTCATGACAGGAAAATGCTAGTAGTAGTCAGATATCTAGAAGTATGGAGGTATTTTCTGCTTCTACTTGTATTTCTTTGTTTAAGTCTAGTATTACCAAGACCAGCTCTATTATAAATACCTCTTTCAGCTTTCTGAATGCCTTCTCTTGTTCCTTTCCTTATCTCCACTTTTCCTTCTTTCTGACCAGCACATATAGTAGTGCTACAAGTTTTGCAAAGTCCTTAATGAATTGCCTGTAGTAGTTGGTAAGTTCCAGAAACTTTTGTATCTCCTTTACATTTCTTGGTGTTGGCTAGCTTAGGATCCCTTCTACCTTTTCTTTCTGTATTTCTACTTCCTTTGGTCCTATTACTATTCCTAGGAACTCTATCTCTTTCACCTTCCACCAATACTTCTCTAGCTTTACAAAAAGATCATTTTCTTTGAGTCATTTTAATACCTCTTCTACTATTTTGTCATGCCCCTCCTCTGTTTCTGTTGCCACAATAATGTCATCTATGAAGGTGGCTGTGTTCCCTTGATTGATCATGTCATGGAACAGGTTGTTTATCATTGTCTAAAAGGTAGTAGAGGAGTTTATAAGCCCAAAATATATTATGGTTGGCTTGTAGACTCCAATGTGCATTGTGAATGCTACCTTCCATTCATCTCCTTCTTTGATTCTAACATTGTTATATCCCTATCTCAGGTCTAGCTTTGTAAAAACTCTCTTATTGCCTACTCCATCCAAGATATTGGTAATTAGTGGTAGTAAATACCTATTCTTGACAGTTTACTGGTTTACATACCTATAATCCTGTACCATTTGTTGCTTGCCATCTTTCTTAGCTACAAAATATACTGGTGATGTCTATGGCAATTTTAATAGTTAAATATATCCTTTTTGCAGTTGATCTTCCACAAATACTTATACCTCCTTTTGTTCTTCTCTTGACAATGAGTACACCTTTTTTTTCTTAGGCACAAAGCTCTTCCTTAACTCTATTACATGATCCTAGGCCTTTCCTACTGGCATTCTTTCTAACTCTGCTTTTCTAAACACTTTCTTCTAT
>Ga0153989_1000373_pt1 | contig 11921 bp, 13 predicted proteins | sample TSNC073MetaG_FD_104701 | JGI IMG/M metagenome (GOLD analysis project Ga0153989, IMG submission 104701) | Attine ant fungus gardens microbial communities from North Carolina, USA - TSNC073 MetaG | ecosystem: Host-associated > Fungi > Mycelium > Unclassified | place: USA: North Carolina, Jones... | reverse complement strand
TGGCCGAGACGCTCGGCACCGATCCGTCGATGCTCGCGGCGCAGATCGCCTCGAACACCGAGCTCGTCTACGGCGCGTGGGACGCCGAACCCGTGACGGTGTCCGGATGAGCGCGCTGCTCGGTCCGACCGAGATCCGCGATCTCGCTGCGAAGCTCGACGTCACCCCCACCAAGAAGCTCGGGCAGAACTTCGTGCACGATGCGAACACCGTCCGGCGCATCGTCGCATCCGGTGGCGTGACGACTGAGTCCCGCGTGCTCGAGGTCGGACCGGGCCTCGGCTCCCTGACCCTCGGGCTGACCGAGACCGGCGCTGCCGTCACCGCCGTCGAGATCGATGCCCGCCTGGCGGCGCAACTCCCGGCGACGGTGTCCGCGATGCAACCGGCCGCGCAGCTGACCGTGGTGCACCAGGACGCCCTCAAAGTCGCCGCGGACGACCTCCCGGTCGCGCCGACGCACCTCGTCGCGAACCTGCCGTACAACGTGTCCGTGCCGGTGCTCCTCCACCTGCTCGCGACCTTCCCGTCGATCGAACGCTCGCTCGTCATGGTGCAGGCCGAGGTCGGGTACCGTCTGGCCGCCGACCCGGGCAGCAAGGTCTACGGGTCGCCGAGCGTCAAGGCCGCCTGGTACGGCGACTGGCGGATCGCCGGGCAGGTGAGTCGTCAGGTGTTCTGGCCGGTGCCGAACGTCGACAGTGTCCTCGTCGGGTTCGTACGGAAGGACCCGCCGGGCGACGAACTCCTGCGCTCCCGCGTGTTCGCGCTCGTCGACGCTGCCTTCCAGCAGCGTCGAAAGATGCTCCGCCAGGCCCTGTCCGGGATCCTCGGTGGCAGTGCGCACGCGTCGGAGGTACTCGAGGCATCGGGCATCGCGCCGACAGCCCGCGGCGAGGAACTCGACGTCGACGACTTCGTGCGCCTCGGCCGGACGGTGCTCGCCGCCGCGAGCTGAGGGCTTCCGGCTGTGTGGCTGCCGGCTAGTCAGCGGCGACCTGCACGGTCTCCCCGCCGGTCAGCGCGACGAGCTGGTCGAACGTCAACGGCATGACGGAGTTCGCGGTCCCCGCAGCCGACCACACCGGGTCGTAGTCGGCCAGCGCCGTGTCGATGACCGTCCGGATCGGTGCCCGGTGACCGACGGGGGAGACCCCACCGATCGGCTGTCCGGTGATCTCGCGCACCTGCTTCGCGGTCGCCATCGTGAGCTCCTCGACACCGAGGCCGCCGGCGAGCAGCGCCGTGTCGACGCGGTGGCGCCCTGAGGTCATCACCAGGAGCGGCTCGCCCTCTGCCAGGAACAGCAGGCTGCTGGCGATCGCACCAGGCTCGGTGCCGAGCGCCGCCGCTGCCTGCGCCGCGGTGTGGGTGGAGTCGGGGAGTTCGCGTGCCGTCGTGTCCACGCCGGCCTCGGCGACGATCCGCTGGATCTCCTGCATGCGTGCGTTCATCGGTGCTCCGTCAGCGTCTCGGTGCTGGTGATCGTCGCGCCGCGTCCGGCGAGTGCGGCGATGAGTCGTTCGGGGTCGCCGCACCGGAAGGACAGGTCGCGCTTGCCCGTGATCGACAGCCGGACGCCCGGCCCGTTGTCCATCAGGACCACCGTGCCACGACCCGTGCCGAAGCGGACGCCCCACCCGCCGACGTCCATCCCCCGCAGTTCGATCGGGGTCGCCGAGGTGATCGTCTGCGGGTCGATGGAGCGCCGGTACCAGAACGGTGTGAGGCGGACCGAGAGTCGGTCGTCCAGCTCGACCGTGAGTCGCGTCCGCGCAAGGACGACGCCGAGCCCTGCGACCAGGACGAGCGCGACGCTGCTGATCACGAGGTCCGACATGGATGGTTCCTTGCCGGGGGACGGCGGCACGAGGGCGATCGTCGTGGCGATCGCGATGCTGCCGAGCGCCGTCGCGATCCCGAGCACCCGGAAGAGCGTCGACGTCGTGCTGGTCTCGGTGTACCCCTCGTTCCCCATGCCCCCATCCTGACGCACCCGAAAGCGGTGGTCTGGTTACATGTTGTATTTCGATTCCTTGCAGGGGCTGATCCGACGCTCCTACCGTGCAACATCTGACGAAAGGAGCACCCCATGACCATGATCAGCACCGACCAGCATCGCTACCATTCGGACGACGTCCCGATCCGTCTCCTGACGGCCGCGGAGATCGACGCAGGCCGCAACCACCCGGTCGGAACGCCCGAGGACCGTGCGAGAGAGGTCGCAGAGATCCTCAGCCGCTCCACGTTCACGGATTCCAAGCGGCTGGATCGACGTCCTGCCTGGTACCTCTGACGTGCATGCGCTTCCCGGTGGGGCATCCTGCGATCTCGGGGTCGAGGCGATGGAGGACTGTCAACAGCTCCCGGCTGGGGTCGTGCTCGAGACGGGGCTCGTCGTGAGCGCGCTCGAGGGGTCGGATCCTCATCACCGAGCGTGCTCGGCCTTCCTCGAGCGGATCGTCCGCGCGCGCACCGCGCTCTTCTACAACGACCTCTTCGAGCTCGAGCTCCACGAGAGGGCGTTCGAACTCGGCACTCGGGAGGTCCGACGTCGGACCGGACCGCCGTCCGGTGCGGTGCGATACACGAATCCCGAGGTCCGTTCGCTCGCCGGGGACCTGCTGGATCGGTGGCACGCGGTCGTGGTTCGCGCAGACGCCGTGCACGTCGAACTGCCCAACATGCTGGAGGACGTTCGGTACTTCATGGAACGAGCCGGCCTGTCCGCGGCGCACGCCGTGCAGGCCGGCATGGTGGTCGCATCCGGGGCGGACGGCATCGCGACTGTGGAGGACCGGTTCGGCGCGGTCAACGAGACATTGGTCCGCATGTACACGCCGCAACGACTCGTCAGGAGGAGTCGCTCGCGTCGCCCGACTGCTCGGGCGACCATGTGATCGTGCATCCCGTCGCTCAGGATGACGCCTGAGCGACGGGACCATGCGGCTGACGTCCCAGAGCGACCGCAGTCGTCGTGCGGGCGATGTGGCCGGCCGCTCAGTGCCTGCTCGACGCCAGCGCGGTGATCAGCTGCTGCTGGTTCCCGTCGCGCTCTGCCCACCGGAGTGGCAGGACGTTCTCGACGAGGATCTCGGGCGATGCGCCGGCCGACAGGAGCGAGACGACCTCGGTCAGGAACGCGTCGAGCGGCATCCCGCCGAAGTCCACGCCCTCGCCCATCAGGTCGGTCGCGACGGCCGGCGGCGCGAGTTCGAGCACCGAAACCGGGGAGTCGATGAGCTGCTGTCGGAGCGAGAGTGTGTACGAGTGCACCGCGGCCTTCGTCGCGCTGTAGGTCGGGGTCGCAGCGAGCGGGGTGAAGGCGAGGCCGGACGACACCGTGATGATCGTCGACGCCGGCTGCGCGAGCAGGTGCGGCAGGAACGCGTCGATCAGCCGGATGGTGCCGAGCAGGTTCGTCTCGATCGTGGCGACCGCGTCGTCCTGGTGCGATGCCGAACGGAGGTCCTCGGCGCGCATGATGCCGGACATGGTGACGATCGTGTCGAGCGACGGGTACGAGGCGGTCACGGTGGCCGCAGCAGCGGTGATCGACGCCGGGTCGGTGACGTCGAGCTCGACGGTGCCGAAGCCGTGCTCGGCGGCGAGCGCGTCGAGGAGGGCACGGCGACGTCCGCCGATGACGACGGTGCTGCCGGCCTCCTGCAGGCGGAGGGCGAGACCGAGGCCGATGCCCGAGGTCGCGCCGGGGATGAAGACGGTGGCGTTCGTGATGTCCATGCCGTCCACGATCGGGCCACCGGCGAACCCCGACCAGAGTCCGGTCATCGGGGGACCGCCGATCCCTGGCAACCGTCGCCCGGCGGGCAGCAGACTGGACACCATGGACCGCCCAGCGCTCGCCGACTTCCTCCGCCGTCGCCGCGAACTCCTGCGCCCGGAGGACGTCGGGCTCGGTACCGGCGCACGACGGCGGACACCCGGACTGCGTCGCGAGGAAGTGGCGGCGCTCGCAGGCATGTCCACGGACTACTACACGCGCCTCGAACAGCAGCGCGGCCCACAGCCCTCCGAGCAGATGGTGCAGGCGATCGCCAGGGCCCTGCGCTGCAGCCTCGACGAGCGCGACCACCTGTTCCGTCTCGCCGGGCACAACGCTCCCGCGCGGGTGCACCGCGCCGACCACGTCGACCCGGCGATCCTCCGCGTGCTCGACCGGCTGGAGGACACCCCGGCCATCGTGGTGAGCGACCTCGGCGAGACCCTGGTCGAGAACCGGCTGGCCGTCGCACTCCTCGGCAGCGGGCTCGGTCTGACGGCCAACGAGCGGTACCAGCCGTGGCGCTGGTTCATGACCGAGTCCGAGCGAGCCAAGTACGCCCCGGAGCAGCACGACCGCCTCGCGCGGGCCCAGGTCGCGGCGCTCCGTGCGGCCGTCGGCGCCGCGGGTCCGGGCGACCGCCGCGCCACGGAGCTCGTCGCGGACCTCGAAGCGAACAGCGAGGCATTCCGAGCGCTGTGGTCGCTGCACGAGGTCGGGACCCGGTGGGAGGACCACAAGACCTTCGTGCACCCCGAACTCGGTCGGATCACCGTCGACTGCCAGGTGCTGCACACCACGAGCCAGACCCAGGCGCTGCTGCTCTTCACGGCACCAGCCGGCAGCGAGGACGCGCAGAAACTCGAGCTCCTCGGTGTGGTCGGCCAGCAGGTGTTCAGCCGCTAGCCGTGGCCGATCAGAACGGCTAGTATGTCCCATGCAGGACGCTTCGAGCCTCCCGCACCCAGCCAACGCCCCGCCCACGAGCGGGGCGTTGTGTCGTCAGCGAGGATTGTCGTCAGGGCCGCCAGATGTACTCATTGCACGTGATGGAACGGATCCGGCCCACGATGTCAGCCATCGCCTTCTCCGATCGCGGATCGGTCTCCGTGACGGTGTGCGATCGGTTCAGGAAGTACGTTGCGACGTCGGCGGCCTGCAGCATCCGGCTCTCGTGCGACGGGAACGCGTGACCTCGGTACCGTGCCCAGTGCGCGTCGAGGTCGATGCCGCGGAAGACGAACGCGGCCGACGAGCGGGCGAGGACCTTGGCGACGAGTCACCGAGCCGTACGGCGAGCAACACCGCGTCACACACCTGGCAACCCCTCGGCGGCCGTGCCTAGGGTGGGCTCGTGAGCACTCCGCGCGTGTACGTCATCCACGAGAACCCCGAGTGGTTCCCGCCGCTCGCCGCTGCCTTCGAGGCCGAGGGCGTGCCGGTCCAGGAGATCCTCCTCACCGAGGGGCAGGTCGACCTGGCCTCCGAGCCGGAACCGGGCGTGTACTGGTCCCGGATGTCGGCCAGCTCCCACACCCGCGGCCACGAGCACGCGAAGGAGTACACCCGCGCACTCCTCGGACACCTGGAGCGCGCCGGCCGGCAGGTCGTCGGCGGCAGTCACGTGCTCGAGCTCGAGGTGTCGAAGGTCGCACAGCACGGGCTGCTCCAGCGGGCCGGGTTCGACGTGCCCCGCACGACGGCGGTGTTCGGCACGGCACCGCTGAAGGACGCCGCCCGCACGTTCACCGACGGCCAGGACGTCCCCTTCATCACGAAGCACAACCAGGGCGGCAAGGGCCTCGGCGTCCGTCGCTTCGACTCGCTCGCGGAGTTCGACGCCTACGTCGACAGCCCCGATTTCGAGGAGCCCGTCGACGGCATCACGCTCCTGCAGGAGTACCTGACGGCCCGCGAGCCGTTCATCACGCGCGTCGAGTTCGTCGGCGGCGAGTTCGTCTACGCCGTTCGCGTCGACACGAGCGCCGGCAGCTTCGAGCTCTGCCCGGCGGACGCGTGCGAGGTGCCCCAGGTCAACGCCGGCGCGGTCTGCGACGTCCCCGGTACCGGTCAGCAGAGCGCGTTCTCCGTCCGCACCGAGGTCACAGCGCAGCACCCGCTCGTCCAGCAGCTCCGTGCGTTCCTCGCCGACCAGCGCATCCAGATCGCGGGCGTCGAGTTCATGGAGACGACGGACGGCCGCACGGTCGTCTACGACATCAACACGAACACGAACTACAACCCCGCCGTCGAGGAGACCGCGCCGGCCTCCGGCCCGCGCTCCATCGCCCGCTACCTGGGCGGTCTGCTGGCGGCCGAGTACGCGCCGCAGCTCACGGCCTGAGCACGTAAGAACCACCGGACTGGAGGCTCGTGGCGGGCCCGCCACGAGCCTCCAGTCCGACCCTCCTCACCTCCCCAAGGAACTCACCCCGTGCGATTCGGATACTGGACCCCGCTCTTCGGCGGCTGGCTGCGCAACGTCGACGACGAGCAGATGCCGGTCACCTTCGACTACGTCAAGCGCCTGGCGCAGCGCGCCGAGCGCATCGGCTTCGACCTGACCCTGGTGCCGGAGCTGAACCTCAACGACATCAAGGGCGTCGCGGCACCCTCACTCGAGGCATGGGCGCTCGCCGCGGCCATCGCGGCGACGACCGAGCGCCTGGAGATCATGGCGGCGATGCGGCCCGGGTACCACCTGCCGGCCGTCACGGCGAAGCAGGCGGCGACGATCGATGACATCTCCGGCGGGCGCTTCACCTTCAACGTGGTGAGCGCGTGGTGGGCAGAGGAGGCGCGCCAATACGGCGGCATCTTCTCGGAGCACGACGACCGCTACAAGCGCACGGCGGAGTTCGTCGAGATCATGAAGGGCCTGTGGCGCGAGACCCCGTACTCGTTCCACGGGGAGTACTACGACATCGAGAACGCCCACCTGGAACCGAAGCCGCGCATCACCCCGCGCATCTACGCGGGCGGCGAGAGCGAGGCAGGCAAGGCGAGCATCACGCACTACGCGGACGCCTACGTGACGCACGGCGGCACGGTCGAGGAGCTCCGGACGAAGATCGCGGAGATGCGTCGTCGTCGCGAGGACGCCGGGCTGCCGCCCTTCGAGGCGTTCGGCATGGCCGCCTACGCGATCGTCCGCGAGACCGAGGAGGAGGCGCAGGCCGAGCTGGCGCGGATCACCGACGTGCAGCACGGCGGGGCCTACGAGTCCTACCAGGACTTCATCTCCAAGTCGCAGCTCGAGCACGTGCCGTCGCTCGAGGACTACTCGGTGTCGAACCGTGGTCTGCGGCCGCAGTTCGTCGGGACCCCTGCGCAGGTGGCGGCACGCATCCGCGAGTACGAGGACGCCGGCGTCGACACGCTGCTGCTGCAGTTCTCGCCGCAGCTCGAGGAGATGGAGCGCTTCGGCGAGCAGGTCATCCCGCTGGTCCGCGCGTCGGTGCCTGCCTGATGGGGACGACGGAAGAGGGCTGGGCGTTCGAGACCCGGCAGATCCGCGCCGGCTTCAAGGCCGATCCCGGGTTCGGCGGGAACGTGCCGCCGATCGCGCAGAGCGCCGCGTTCGTGTACCCGTCGTCGGAGGAGGCAGCGGGGCGCTTCATGCTCGACGTCCCCGGCCACACGTACTCGCGCGTCAACAACCCGTCGGCGGCAGCGCTCGAACGACGGATCGCGGACCTCGAGGGCGGTGTCGGTGCCCTGGCAACCGCCTCGGGTCAGGCGGCGACCACCCTGGCGATCCTCGGGGTCGCCCGGGCGGGCGCGCACGTGGTCTCGAGTGCGTCGCTGTACGGCGCCACGTACACGCTGTTCGCCTCGACGCTGCGTGACCTCGGCATCGAGTTCACCTTCGTGCAGGACCCGACCGACCTCGACGAGTGGGCGGCGGCCGTCCGCCCGGAGACCCGCGCGTTCTTCGGCGAGTCGATCCCGAACCCGCGCGGCGACGTCCTCGACTTCGCGGGCGTGGCCGGTGTCGCGCACGACGCCGGTGTCCCGCTCATCGTCGACAACACGATCGCCACGCCCTACCTCGTCCGGCCGTTCGAGCACGGCGCGGACATCGTCGTGCACTCGGCGACGAAGTACCTCGCCGGACACGGCAGTGCGATCGCCGGGCTGCTGGTCGACGGCGGCACCTTCGACTGGGCGGCGCACGCCGACAAGTACCCGCAGCTGACGACGCTCGACTCCGGCTTCGCGGGGACCAACTTCGCCGAGCGGTTCGGGAACCGTGCGTTCATCATGCGCACCAGGACGAAGGTCGCCGCCGACCTCGGTCCCGCGATCGCCCCGTTCAACGCGTTCCTCGTGCTGCAGGGCATCCAGACCCTGTCGCTCCGGATGGACCGGCACGTGTCGAACGCGGCGACGGTGGCGACGTGGCTGGACGCACACGACCAGGTGGACCGCGTGCACTACGCCGGGCTGCCCGACTCGCCGTGGCACCACCTGCAGCAGCGCTACGTCCCGGCAGGGCCGTCGGCGGTGATGGCATTCGACCTCGCCGGTGGAGTCGAGGCCGGTCGGCGCTTCGTCGGCGCCCTCGAGCTGTTCGACCACGTGTCGAACATCGGCGACGTCCGGTCGCTCGTCGTGCACCCCGCGTCGACGACCCACGTGCAGATGACGACCGAGCAGCGGGCGGCAGCGGGGGTCGGCGACGGGCTCATCCGGCTGTCGATCGGCCTGGAGCACCCGGACGACATCCTGGCCGACCTGGAGCGGGGTTTCAGCGCAGCGCGCGCGGGATAGGTTGGTCGTATGACCTCGCTGGCCGCACCGACCCGCGTGCGGACGCGCGCTCCCGGCAAGATCAACGTCTTCCTGTCCGTCGGCGCCCTGCAGGACGATGGCTACCACGACGTCGCGACGGCCTACCAGGCGGTGTCGCTGTTCGAGGACGTCGTCGCCGAACCCGCCGATGACTTCTCGGTGCGGTTCACCGGACCCATCGACACGTCGGCGGTGCCCGTGGACGACACGAACCTCGCGATCCGTGCTGCCCGGCTCGTGGCCGAGTCGGCGGGGTACCAGGGCGGCGTCCGGCTGACGATCGACAAGCAGGTCCCGGTCGCGGGCGGGATGGGCGGCGGGTCAGCGGACGCTGCCGCGACGCTCCTCGCCGTCGACACGCTCTGGGGCACCGCGCTCGGGCGTGACGAACTCCTGCGCCTCGCCGCCGAGCTGGGGGCCGACGTGCCGTTCGCCTTCGTGGGCGGGACCGCCGTGGGGACCGGCCGCGGGGACGAGCTCAGCCCGGCGCTGGCGAAGGGCGAGTTCCACTGGGTCCTCGGGCTGAGCGACGACGGGCTCTCCACGCCGGCCGTGTACCGTGCGCTCGACGAGCACCGCGAGCGCTACCGGGCCGACATCGCGCCGGCCCCGTCGAACCCCGTGGTCGAGGCGAACGTGCTGCAGGCGCTGCGCGCGGGGGACCCCGACCTGCTCGCGGACTGCCTGCACAACGATCTGCAGGCACCGGCGATGCGACTGCAGCCCGCGCTCGCGAAGACCCTGGAGCTCGGTGAGAAGTCGGGTGCGCTCGCCGGGATCGTGTCCGGCAGCGGGCCGACGGTGGCGTTCCTCGTCGCGGACACCGACACCGCGCTCGAGGTCCAGGTCGCCCTGAGTGCCATCGGCATGATCGCGGTCCGCGCCACCGGCCCGGTGCACGGCGCACGCGTCGTGCACTGAGCCCAGGACCGGGACCGACGGTCCGGCGGTTCGGCGGTCAGTCGGACAGCCGCTGGAACAGGACGTGGTCCTGCCACTCGCCGGCGATCCGGAGGTACCTCGGCGCGTAGCCGTAGCGCTCGAAGCCGTTCTTCTCGAGGACCCGCTGCGACCGTGCGTTGTGCGGCAGCGTCCCCGCCTCGACCCGGTGCAGCCCGAGCTGGTCGAAGGCACGGCGGACCGCGAGCCCCACGGCGGCGGTGGCAGCCCCGTGTCCGGCGGACGCCTCGGCGACCCAGTACCCGAGCGTCCCCGACATGAACGCGCCGAGGACGATCGAGTTGATGTTCAGGCGCCCCACGACGACGCCGTCGGTGGTGATGACCAGCGGCAGCATCTGCCCCCGCTCGCGGCGTCGGACGCACGCGAGGATCTCGGCGCGCTGCCCGTCGGCCGTGAAGAACGTGTCAGGGCGCACGGGGTCCCAGGGGGCGAGGTACGCGCGGTTCTCGACGAGGAGCTCGGCGAGCCGGTCGGCGTCGGACGGTTCGATCGGTCGGACGTCGTGGCGCATCCCGGCAGCATCCCACACCGGGCAGCCGGCGGGCCTCGTGTCAGGAGGCGCGGACGTACTCGGTCATGATCACGGTGCCGGTCTTCCAGTGCTCGCGGGCGGCGAACCCGTGCTCGGCGAGGACGGACGCCGCCTCGGGCTCGATGTTCCGCGAGGTCCCGCCGACGAACCACACGGTGTCGATGTCGTCGAGCCGCGCCGGGACCGTCGTGGCGAGGTCGCCGGTCTGGTTCCACAGGACGCCGGACTCCGCGCCGTTCTTCCGGACGCCGAGGTCGGTCATGCCGGTGAACGCCCACGGGTAGGACACCCGGATGATGTCCGACGTGGCCCCCGGGTGCTTGTACACACTGCCGAAGATGACGCCTTCGTCGGCGTCCGGTCGGGTGTCCCGGACCGACGCGATGATCGACGCGGCCTTCGCCCACGTCGAGTCCTGCTTGGACGTCGGCGTCTTGACGTCGTACGCGGACGGGATCGACAGGACGAGGAGTGCCGCGACCGCCCCTGCGAGCCACACCCGCGGGCGGATCGCGGTCAGCGCCAGGGCGATCAGGACGGCGACGAACGGCAGGCTCAGGCTCGCGTACTTCGGGGAGTACAGGTGCTCACCGAGCGCGGTCGCGCCCACGAGCACGATGGTCGGGACGAGCGCCAGGGGGAGTGCCACCCGCACGGTCTGTGCGCGGAACAGGTCACGGACGGCAGGAGATGTCCGGTGTGCCCGCACCAGCGCGGTGACGACGCCGACGGCCATCAGCGCCCAGGCGACCGTCGCGTAGACGTTGTCGCCACCGAACCACGCGGTGGCGAAGACCTGGGCGTCGGTCCGCGAGGTGATGCCGGCGATCCAGGCGACCTGCTTCGACTGCGACGCGACCTCGATCACCAAGGGCGACACCACGACGGCCGCGGCCACCCCGGCGATCACCCAGCGGACGAGTGCGCGCCGTGTGACCAGCGGTGCGGCCACCGTGCCACCGCGGTCCGAGAGCGCGGATCGACGGACGGTGGACCTGCGGGCCACGAGGGTCCAGAGCAGGACGACCGCGTGCGCGACGACCGCGAGCGCGAGGTAGACGTTGAGCGTCACGGCGACGACGGCGAGCGCGCCGTACGCGATCCACCACTGGACGGGGTGCCGTCCGTTCGCTCGGGTCCGTCGCACCGCCGTGAGCCCGACGAGTGTCAGACAGACCGAGAGCGCGGTGACGGTCGCGTAGGGTCGGCCTTCGCTGCCGGCCCACTGCACGCGGGGGAGTGCGATGAACACCAGGCCCGCGACGATCCCGAGTCGTCTGCCACCGAGCCGGCGGCCGAGGGCGACGACGAGTCCGGCGGCGACACCGATGGCGAGGGCGCTCGGGAAGCGGAGGGTGAACGGCGTGTACCCGACGAGCCAGAACCACACGTGCATGAGCGCGTAGTAGAGCCCGTGCACGGCGTCCACGGAGTGCAGTTCGGCCCAGAGCTGCGGCCAGGAGCGCTGGGCACTGGTGACGGTCGCGGCTTCGTCGTACCAGAGCGACGGGACCCAGGCGAAGGCCGCCGAGACCAGCGCACCGATCGCACCGACGGACAGCTCCGGCGTCCGCACGACCGACAGGCCGAGCGCTCCGGCGGCGCCGCGCAGCTGCGAACGGACCACGGGTGCGTCGATCGGACGAGGCACCCGGATGCTGCCGGTGCGGGGGGAACTCACGCGCTCGACGGTAGCGACGGCCCCTGGGCGGGCCCCTGGGGAATCGGCGTGCCTGGCTGTGAATGTCACATTCGGATTCGGAGCCCTCACAGGAACCGACGGGTCGTGGGGACGGGTTAGGGTCTGGGCATGAGCCGCTTGCGCATCAAGGACGCCGCCCGTTACCT
>Ga0153989_1000368_pt1 | contig 11971 bp, 12 predicted proteins | sample TSNC073MetaG_FD_104701 | JGI IMG/M metagenome (GOLD analysis project Ga0153989, IMG submission 104701) | Attine ant fungus gardens microbial communities from North Carolina, USA - TSNC073 MetaG | ecosystem: Host-associated > Fungi > Mycelium > Unclassified | place: USA: North Carolina, Jones... | reverse complement strand
CAAGTTCTCCGGTGCGACGGGCACCTTCTCGGCCCACCTCGCCGCCGACCCCGAGGCCGACTGGCCCACGCTGTCGCGGGAGTTCGTCGAGGGCCTCGGCCTGACGTGGAACCCGCTCACGACGCAGATCGAGTCGCACGACTGGCAGGCCGAGCTGTACGACCGGGTTCGCCACGCGAACCGGATCCTGCACAACCTCGCGACCGACGTGTGGACGTACATCTCGATGGGGTACTTCACGCAGATCCCGGTGGCCGGCGCCACCGGGTCCTCGACGATGCCGCACAAGATCAACCCGATCCGGTTCGAGAACGCCGAGGCGAACCTCGAGATCTCGTCGGCGCTGTTCTCCACGCTCTCCGAGACCCTCGTCACGAGCCGACTGCAGCGCGACCTGACCGACTCCACGACGCAGCGGAACATCGGCGTCGCGTTCGGGCACTCGCTGCTCGCGCTCGACAACCTCCGCCGCGGCCTGGGCGAGATCGCCGTGAACGAGGCGCGTCTCGCGGAGGACCTCGACCACAACTGGGAGGTCCTCGCCGAGGCCATCCAGACGGTCATCCGTGCCGAGGTCACCGCGGGCCAGTCGAACATCGAGGACCCGTACGCGATGCTCAAGGAGCTCACGCGCGGCAAGCGGATCGGGCAGGCCGAGCTGGTCGCGTTCGTGAACGGCCTGGACATCTCGTCCGGTGCGAAGGCGCGTCTGACGAACCTCACCCCGGCGACGTACACGGGTCTGGCGGACGAGCTGGTCGACCACCTCGACGTCTGACGCGGGCCCCGCGTCGCTCACTTCGTGAGCAGAGATGGTCGGGTCCCGAGCAGGGACCCGACCATTTCTGCTCACGATGCGGGTCTGCCGGAACGCAGGCCGGACTGGAGGCGCGGGTCGCGCCCCGCGCCTCGGCCCGCCACCTCAGGCGGTGACGTCCAGGGCCTCGGCGACCAGCGCCTCCAGGACGGTGCGGACCGCGGGACGGACCGCGCGGTCCGGACGGACGAGTGCCTCGATCCGGCGGCCCGCCCGGACGTCGGCGAGCTCCGCGAGGTGGAACCGCCCCGGTGCGCGGGTGCCGGAGGTGTACCGCGGGACGAGTGCGACGCCGTGCCCGGCCGCCACGAGGTTCTCGATGACGGGCAGGTGGATCGTGCGGAAGCCGACGCTCGGCGGTGTGTCGGTCGCGGCGGCCATCGCGGTGAGCACCCGGTCGATCGGGTAGCCCTCCGGGACGCCGATCCAGTCCTCGCCGACGACGTCCCGGATGCCGACGCGGTCGCGGGACGCCAGCCGGTGGTCGAGCGGGAGCGCGACGTCGAGCGGTTCCCGCAGCAGCGGCACGGTCTCGAGGGCAGCCCGTCCCGCGGGTGGCGCCCCGTCCGGCCGGTGCCCGATGACGACGTCGTGGTCCGCGGCGAGCGGGCCGAACTCGTCCTCGCTGACGTCGACGTCGGCCAGCACGAGCTCGATCCCGGGGTGCTCGCGCATCCTGGTGAGCAGACCGGGGAGCAGGAGTTCAGCAGCCGAGGGGAACACCGCCAGGTCGACGCGACCGCCCGCGCCGCCGAGGTGCTCGCGCCAGGCGGCGTCGACGGTGGCCAGCGCCGTCGCGACGCCGCCCGCCAGTCCCGCGAGCACCCGGCCGTGCTCGGTCAGCCGCACGCCCCGTCCCGCGCGTTCGACGAGCGGGACGCCCGCCTGGCGCTGCAGCGTCTGCAGCTGTTGCGAGACCGCGCTCGGCGTCCGGTGGGTGGCCGTCGCGACCGCGGTGACGCTCCCGCGTTCGCCGAGTTCCCGGAGGACCGCGAGGAGCTGGACGTCGAAGTCGACCATGCAGGGACCCTACAACGTCGGTTCGGAACTCTTCGCTGGTGCTGAACAGTGCCGGTGCGTCACGATCGATCCGTGCGCACCCGTGACCGTCTCCTCGCCGTGGTCGTCGCCGTCGTGTGGGGGCTGAACTTCCCCGCGACGGCCCTGGCGCTCGAGCACTTCCCGCCGTTCCTCCTCGCCGCGATCCGGTTCACCCTGCTCGCGGTGCCGACGGTGGTGTTCGTGCCCCGCCCGAGGATCCCCTTCGGGCGGCTGCTCCTCGTCGGGTTCGGACTCGGCGTGCTGCAGTTCGCGTTCCTCTACCTCAGCATGGCGTCCGGGATGCCGTCCGGGCTCGCCTCGCTCGTCCTGCAGGCCTCGGCGCCGTTCACGGTCGTGCTCGCGGGGGTGTTCCTGCGCGAGCGGCTCACCGGTCGCCAGGTGATCGGCGTGACGATCGCGGTCGGCGCCCTCGCCGCGATCGCCGTGCACCGGGCGCAGGCGGCGGCGCTGCTGCCCGTCGTCCTCGCGCTCTGCGGCGCGCTCGGCTGGGCGATCGGCAACGTCGCCACGCGGCGGGCGGGAGCGTCGAACCCGCTGCACCTGACGCTGTGGTGGTCGATCGTGCCCCCGATCCCGATGGCCGTGCTGTCGTTCGTCGTCGAGGGGCCCGACCGCATCGGGCGAGCACTCGGCACCGCGTTCACGCCTGCGGCGCTGCCGGCCGACCTCGGCCTGCTCTACATCGTGCTCGCGGCGACCCTGGTCGGCTACGGGATCTGGTCACGACTGCTGGCGACCTACCCGTCGAGCACGGTCGCGCCGTTCTCGATGCTCGTGCCCGTGGTCGGGGTCCTCGCGTCGTGGGCGGCGTTCGGGGAGGTACCGGACGTCGTCGAGATCGTGGCGGGGGTCGTCGTCGTCGCGGCGGTGCTCTGGTCGTCCCGTCCGTCCCGACCTCGGTCGCTGCCGGTGACCACCGCCGGGCTCCCGGTCCCGGTCCTCAGCCCCGGTGCTGGCGACGTTCCGCGATGATCCCCGCGAGCGCGCCCCGCAGGTCGGGGTGCCGGAACTCGTAGCCGGCCTCCACCAGACGCGTCGGCACCACCCACCGGCTCTTCAGCACGAGCTCGGACTCGGTCCGGATCGCGAAGGAACCGATCTCGAGCATCCACCGCCACGTCGCGAGGCCGAAGCGGCGCCCGACGGACTCACGGATGGTGGCCATCACGGTGCGGTTGTCCGACGGGTTCGGGCTCGAGACGTTCACGGCGCCGTCGATGTCCTCGTGGTCGCGGACGAACCGGATCGCACCGAGCACGTCGGCGATGTGGACCCAGCTGAAGCGCTGCCGACCGTGCGTGTGCCGGTCGTGGTGGTAGGTCCCCGCCCGCAGCCGGGAGCGCGTCGGGATCCACGGACCGTCGTACTGCGGACCGCCGAGCCCCGCCTGCGCCAGTCGCAGCAACGGCACGAGCGCGCTGCCGTCGCCGAACACGATCGCCATCCGGAGGGCCACCCGCCGCGTGCTCGGCAGGTCCGCTGCGAACAGGGCGTCCTCCCATGCCCTCGCGACCGAGACCGAGAAGCCCTCGCCGAACTCGCCCGTCGTCTCGTCCTGCGGTCGGTCGTCGGCGTGCCGGTAGATCGTCGCCGTCGAGGCGTTCACCCAGAGCGGGGGCGGGTGCTCGCTCGTGCGGATCGCCTCGGCCAGCTCGAGTGTCGTGTCCACCCGGGAGCGGATGATCTCCGCCCGGTTGCGGCGACCGTACCGGCAGTTCACGCTCTTCCCCGCCATGTTCACGACCAGGTCGGCGCCGTCGACGAGCTCGCGGATCCGCAGCGTGTTGCCCCACACCGCGTCCCCTGTGCGGCCGATCGTCACGACCTCGTAGCCCTCCTGGCGGAAGGCCTCCTGCAGGTACTGCCCGACGAAGCCGCTCGCTCCCGCGATCACGGCGCGGCCCTTCTGGTCGCTCATCTCATCCCCGTTCTGTGTCCGGCGCGATCTCCTACCGGAACGCCCCCTCGTACCGGTACAGCGTGCCGACGACCGGCGCCGAGAGCACCAGGGACACGCGCTGCAGGTCGGCATCGTCATCGAATCGTTCCGTGAGCGTCACACACGGTGCGATCAGGGCCGGGAGGCGCACCCCGCGTCCCAGCGCACGGAACGTCACGCGCGTGGAGACCAGGCGCAGGGCGCCGGCGGCCCTGGCATGTCGTCGGCGGAGGTCCCTACGATGTTGCGCATGGGACACGACCACGGGCACGGGCACGCGTCCGAGCGCGCCCTGCTCATCGCCTTCGGCATCTCGGCGGGGATCCTGCTCGCCGAGGTCGTCGGCGCGGTCGTCACCGGGTCGCTCGCCCTGCTCGTCGACGCCGGGCACATGGTCGTCGACACCGGTGGGCTCGGCATCGGACTCGTCGCCACACGACTCGCCCGACGGAGCCCGACCGCGCAGCGCACCTGGGGGTTCCAGCGGGCCGAGGTCCTCGGGGCCACAGCGCAGGCGGCGATCCTGCTCGCGGTCGGCGTCTACGTGATCATCTCGGCGATCCAGCGCTTGTTCGTTCCCGCCGAGATCCACTCCGGCCCGCTGCTCGTCTTCGGGATCATCGGCCTCGTCGGCAACCTCGTCGCGTACGCGGTGCTGCTGCGGGCGTCCGGCGAGGGGTTCACGTCCCGCGCCGCCCGGCTCGAGGTCCTCAACGACACCCTCGGCTCGGTCGCCGTCATCGCCGCGGCCGTCGTCCTCATGCTGACCGGGTGGGAGCGGGCCGACTCGGTCGCGGCCATCCTCATCGGGTTGCTCATCCTCCCGCGCGCGATCCGGCTGCTGCGCGAGACGGCGAACGTCCTGCTCGAGTCGACCCCGCCCGGGCTCGACCTCGACGCGGTGCGCGGGCACGTGCTCGAGCTCGACCACGTGATCGCGGTGCACGACCTGCACGCGACGCTGGTGGCCACGGGCGTCCCGAACCTCACCGCCCACGTGGTGGTGGACGACGAGTGCTTCTCGACCGCGCACGCCCCGCGGATCCTCGACGAGCTGCAGCGGTGCGTCGCGGAGCACTTCGACGTCCCGGTGGAGCACTCGACGTTCCAGCTCGAGCCCGCGTCGCACCGTCGACACGAGCACGAGGTGCACGCGTAGGTCCATCGCCCGGGGCGTAGCGTCGGTGCGCACCCGGTACACGACACCGCACGCGTCGATCGACTCGCGAGGTGTCGAACGATGCACGTGCACCCGGTACACGCGCATGTGTCGACACCGCACCCGTCGGTCGACTGGCGCAACGTCGGAACATGCCCCTGAAGCAGTGGTCAGCGGGGCTGACCCCGGGTCAGCAGCCGTCGTCGCGCGTCGGGTACGCCGTGATGACGCGGTCCGTGGTGGCCGACACGATGATCTTGACGAAGGGCTCCGCCGCGGGCCGCGAGCCGTCGTCGAACCGCACGGGCGCCGAGTAGCAGACCTTGCCGTCGCCGGCGTCCTGCGGGTACCCCGGGCGAGGGTGCTCGACCACGGTCTGCACCGCTGTGAGCATGGCGTCGTCCCAGTCCCGGGAGCCGTGGCCCGCCACGACGTCATCCCAGTCCCGGGTGTGGCGGACGCGGATGTGCTCGTAGCCCTGTCCGGAGGTGCCGCACTGCAGGACCACGGTGCCGAGCGCAGCGGAGTCGTACTGTGCCACGGTCTGCCGGCTGCTCGTGTCGCAGCGGTCGAGCACGGCGTCGCCCGGCAGGTCCGGCCCGGTTCGGGTGATCGTCACGATGCTGTCGGTCGCGGTGCCGTCGGTCGCGGTGCCGTCGGTCGCGGTGCCGTCACCGGCCGTCGCGCTCGGCGTCACGGTGACGCCCGCCCCACCGATCACCGGGTCGTCGGCACCCCGTTGCGCGGTCAGCGCGACACCGCCCGCGACGAGGCCTGCGGCCAGCACGGCGGCGACCCCCGCGATGACGGAACGGTTGCGCGGCTGGGACACGCGCCCAGTATGCCGGACCGGTGTGGTGCCTCCAGGCGGTCAGCGCGTCCGCGGCACTTCGTGAGCAGAAATGGTCAGGTCCACGGAACGGACTCGACCATTTCTGCTCACGAAGCGGGGCGGGGCGGGGCGCGGGCACACCCGCGGGCCGCTAGGCGCGCGCCGCCAGGCGGCTGCCGGCGACGACCGCGAGGACGATCACGAAGGCGACGTACCCGAGCAGCACCGGCAGAGTCGGCAGGACGAGGAGCGCGGCCCCCACGGCCACCACCGGGACGGTCAGGCCGGCGTAGGCGATGAGGAACGTGGCCGCGAGGACGCCGCCACGGCTGGCAGGCTCGACGAGCGCCCCGGCGCTGCCGATCGCCGCCCGGAACAGCAGCCCGACGCCGGCTCCCGCGATGACGCCGCCACCGATGAACCCGGCGACCTGCAGCAGCACGGCCGCCACGGCGAGGATGACGAGCCCGCCGACGAGCAGCACCATGCCGAGCCGGATCTGGGTCCGCTGCGCGAGCCGGGCGAACACGATCTGCGACACGGCACTCGCGGCGAACACCCCGAAGGTCGTCGCCCCCGCGGCCAACCGGTCCGTGACGTGGAAGGTCGTGCCGAGGAACGTCGGTGCGACCGAGGTGAAGAGGCCCTGCACCGCCAGCGCGGCGAACGCGGCGGTCCCCGCGGCCCAGAACGTGGCGCTCGTGCCCTCGGGTGCGTGCAGCCGCTGCGGCCGGTAGGCGACCGGCGACGACGGCCGGTCGACGGTCTCGGGAGCCGCGAGCACCACGGCGAACGCGACGACGAGGGCGACGACGAACACGACGTACGGCACCATGAGCGGTCGGCCGACGAACTCCGCCAGGGCACCGCCGACGAGCGCGCCGAGGGACAGCCCGCCGAGGTTGACGACGCCGGCGACGACCCCGGCGCCGGCTGCCGACGACGCGGCCCCGATCGCCCGGACCCGGAGTTCCCCGAGGTGCGCGGTCGCCGTGGCCGTCAGGAGCCCGACGCCGAGTCCGGTGACGAGCCGCGCGACGATGAGCCCGCTGACGTCGTTCCAGAGCAGGAACAGCACCGCGGCGACGAGCTCGAGTGCGATCGACACGAGGATGAGGGGTCGACGGCCGTGCACGTCGCTGAGGTGTCCGGCGAGGTACAGCGCCGCGACGACACCGACGCCGTACGCGGCGAACACCACGGTCGTCGTGAAGGTCTGGAACCCGTCCCGGGCCTGGTAGATGACGTAGAGCGGGGCGGGGACGGTCGCGAAGGCCATCACCGACAGGAACGCGAACGCGACCGCCCAGAAGCCGAAGCCGTGCCGACGGCGGGAGTGCGCACGGCGCCCACGGGGCGCGTCGACCACGCGGTCGGCGGTGTCGGACGGTGCAGTGAGGGTTGCCATGCTCCGATGATCATCCCGGTGGCGCATCGAGTCCAACGGATGATCTTGATGTCGCCCATCGATCCGGTCGATACTCGGATGATGGAGACCCGCCTGCTCGAGCAGTTCGTCACCGTCGCCGACGAGGGCAGCGTCACCCGCGCGGCCGAACGACTCTGGGCGGCGCAGTCCACCGTGTCCGCCGGCATCGCATCGCTCGAGCGGAGCCTCGGCGCCCGGCTGTTCGACCGCACCGGGCGGCAGCTCGTGCTCACCACCGCCGGTGAGGACCTGCTCCCCCACGCCCGGTCCGTGCTCGAGTCCCTCGACCGGATGCGCGACCTCGCGACCGTCTCCGACGCCGAGCTCCGCGGCCGGGTGCGGCTCGGCATCTTCACGAGCATGGACATCGTCGACCTCACCGGGGTGCTCCGGCGGTTCCGCCAGCGGCACCCGCTCGTCGCCGTCGAGTTGATGACCTCGCCGTCCGGCACGACGGGGCTCGTGCAGGACCTGGTGGCCGGCCGCCTCGACATCGCCTACACGGGCCTCCCTGGCATCCCCACCGGCGTCGTGGCCGAGCCGCTGCGGGAGATGCCCTTCCGGGTGTTCCTCGCGGCCGACCACCCCCTCGCCTCCCGCGGCACGGTGTCGCTCCGGGACCTCGCCGACGAGCCGTTCATCGACACGGCGCACGGCTTCGGCAACCGGATCATCCTGGACACGGCGCTGGAACGACTGGGGATCCGGCGACGCATCGTCGCGGAGATGAACGACATGCCCGCGGTGGTCCGGTTCGCGTCGGCCGGGCTCGGGGTCGGGGTCGTCCCCGACTCGGGCGTCCGGCACGACGGCGTCGTGCTCGAACTCGAGGACGAGGTGGAGCCGCTGCGGATCGGGCTCGCGACGCGGACGAGTCCGGAGCCGACCCGCGCGGTCCGGACGCTGGCGCGCGACATCGTCGCGGCTCGCGTCGTCTGAGGCTCCCCACCGACGGACTGGAGGCGCGGGTCGTCGCCGCCACGCGCCTCCAGGCCGTCAGTCCCCCCAGATCGTCTCGCTCAACGAACCGAGCAGGTTGTCGGTCGGGACGTTCGTCTGGTCGATGACGATCCACGTGGTGTCACGGACGTAGAGGGTGTACGCCTTCTCGACGCCGTACCCCTCGAGCGTCGCGCGGAACTGGCAGAAGGTCCCCGGACCGCGTGTCGCACAGGTACCGCCCCCGTCGTCGTCCGGGAACCTGCGCACGGCTTCGGCCAGCTGGGCCGGCGACCCGGTCCCGATCTGGATCGAGATCCCGGAGACGTCCGCGCGCGGATCCCGCCAGACACACGAGATCGACGTCGGGCCGAGGTCCGTTTCGGGTGCATCGACCCCGGGGGTCGTCTCGGTCACCGGTGTCTCGCCGAACAGCCGGTCGTAGTCCGAGGCGGGGACGACGGACCGGCAGTCGGTGGGGATCGTGGCGACCGTGTTCCGGGTCGGCGTGGGCCGCGGGACCGGTGTCGCGGTGATCGGGGCGGAGGTCGGCGTGGTCGCGGACGGTGCCGGCTCGGGCTGCTGGGTCTGCGTCGGCGCCGCGGTCGGCTCGTCCTGCTGCGAGAGCGACAGGGCCACGGCGCCCGTCGCGGTCCCGATCGCCAGGAGGCCGACGACACCGATCGCGATGCCCGGGCGGACACGTCGCCGCTTCGGGCGCGGGGTGGCGCGCTCGAGGACGTTCTGCTTCATCGAGACGAGCATGCGGTGCAGGTCGTCTCCCTCGGGAGGCTCAGTGTTCATCGTGCATCACCACCTTCTTGAGTCGGCGTCGGTTGCGGGAGACCCGCTGGGTGACCGCCCCGACGCTCAGGCCGAGGAGTTCGGCGGCCTCGGCGTAGGAGCGGCCCTCGAGGAGGCAGAGCTCGCAGATGCGGCGGTCGGTCTCTGGCAGCGCGGCGATCTCGTCGCGGACCCAGCGGAGGCGCTCGCGGGCCTCGGTGTGGTCCTCGGGGGCGGCCAGGTGCTCGGGGAGTTCGTCGCCGCGGTGCTTGATGCGCTTGCGCCCGGCGTTCATGGCGTGGTTGCGGCACACGACGAGCAACCACGGCAGCATCGTGTCCGCCGGGAGCTCGAGCGTCTCGGCGCGCTGCCAGAGCGTCAGGAACGCGTCCTGCACGATCTCCTCGACGTCCATGCGGTCGTCGGCGAGGGCCCAGGCGTAGCGCGTGAGCGTCGCCGCGTACCGGTCGAACGCCCGTGCCAGGGCTCCCGTGTCGCCCTGCGCCATCGCACGGATGATCGCCTCGTCGGTCTCGCTCGTCGCGCCCACTTCCACCTCCTTCACCCTGAGGTGTCGGACACGAGCACGATCCTGACAGGATCGGCGCAGAAAGCCGATCCCGGGCGTGTCGGCTTAGTCGTCGAGGAGGTGGGCGATCCCGGCCACCGAGCGCCGCGCCGCCGCCGACGTGGACAGGAACCCGACGAGCAGGATCCCCGCCCCGATCCCGACGACGATCCACCACATGGCGTGCGTGGCGACGGCGAACCCGGCGCCGACGCTCGCGACCGCGCTCGCGCCGGTCACCGTCCCCGCCAGGGCCACCCCGAGCGAGACGCCGGTCTGCCGACTCGTGGACGCGACGGCCGCAGCGGAGCCGGACTGCGCGCGGGGCATGCCCGACACCGCCGTGTTCGTGATCGGGGCGTTCACCATGCCGAACCCGAACCCGAACAGCACGAACGCGACGACGAGCACCCACATCGGCGTGTGGGCATCGATGGTCGTGAGGATCGCACCGGCGGCCCCGACGCCGAGCCCGGCGAGGACCAGGGGGATCCTGGTGCCGACCGACCCGACGAGCCGACCGGACAGGGGGGACACGAGCATCGTCGCGACGGCGGCCGGCAGGGTCCAGAGCCCGGCCTCGAACGGGGACATGCCCCGCACCTCCTGCAGGTACAGCGCGTTGAGGAAGAGGAATGCGCCGTTCGCCCCGAACGCGGCGATCGCGGTGACGACCGCGGACGAGAACGGGATGCTCCGGAAGAAGCGGACGTCGATCAGCGGCTCCCGGCGTCGGCGTTCGACCCCGACGAGCACCACGAGGGCCGCCGCTGCGACGACGAACAGCCCGAGGGCCGCCGGGGACGCCCACCCGAGCCGAGGACCCTCGATGAGGCCGCCGACGAGGGTGGCGAGGAGGACGATGACGAGCACCTGCCCGACCGGGTCGAGTCGTCGCGGCTTCGGGGACTTCGACTCCGGCACGAACAGGAAGGTCAGGACGATCGCGGCGATGCCGATCGGCACGTTGATCCAGAAGATCGCCCGCCAACCGACGGTGTCGGTGAGCGCGCCACCGACGAGCGGCCCGAGTCCCATCGACACCCCGACCACCGCGCCCCACACGCCGACCGCGCGCGCACGCTCCTTCGCGTCGTCGAAGGTCGCGGTGATGATCGACATCGCGACCGGGTTCATCATCGACCCGCCGACGGCCTGGACCATCCGGAACACCACGAGCCACCCGACGCCGGGCGCCAGGGAGCACAGCAGCGACCCGACGGTGAAGAGCGCCAGACCGATCTGGAACGTGGCCCGGCGGCCGATGCGGTCCGCGGTGGAGCCGGACAGCAGGAGGAGGCTCGCGAGGACGAGCGTGTAGGCGTCGATCGTCCACTGCAGGCCGGAGATCGTGCTGTCGAGCTCACGGCCGATCGACGGCAGGGCGACGTTCACCACCGTGGCGTCCATCGAGACGATGAACAGGCTCATGCAGCAGACCGCGAGGATCAGGTACCGGTGCCGGTACCGCTGCGGCAGGTCCGGGTCGCCCTGGAACGGCCGCCGCGACGGCAGCGCCCGGGCGGCGGAGGACTCAGTGGAAGTCGTCGCCGTCTCCTTCGCCCGGGGTCTTGTGACCGCCGAGCATGTCGTTGTCGTCCTGGTCGCTCGACGACGCCAGCTGCAGCATCGCGAGGACGACCACCACCACGATGAAGGCGATGCCGAGGAAGATCACGGCGAGCTGGAGCTCCCGCGTCGAGAACAGCACGACGAGCCCGGTGAAGACCGCGACGATCGCCGAGATCCCGAGGAGCTCGGCCGGGCGCAGGCGGTCACGACGGCTGGGGGTGGTCATGCGTGTGGTGCTCCGTCCGGGGTGGCCGCGGGAGCGGTCGTTCCCCACTTGTGCGAGAGTCCGGCGATCACGTGGAAGACCGCCGTGACGGCGAGGTACGCGCCGAGCAGGCCGACGAGGACGATCGAGGCGTCGAGGGTGCCGGTGACCCGCTCCACCCCGCCGAGCTGCTGCGAGTAGTCGGGGGGCGTCACCAGGAAGGCGACGGCGAGCAGCAGCGTGAGGCCGCCGATGGTGGTCCAGTCCCGGGCGAACGGCGAGCGACCGCGGGCACGGAGGCCCTGGGCCAGCTCGAGCGCTCCGGTCAGCACCGCGAACGCGACGATCACCGCGATGCAGGCCGGCAGCCCGAACCCGTTGCAGGCGAAGGCGGCCACGGCGGCGAGCAGCGTGACGACGGCCTGCACGAGGGTCGTCCGTCGCGACCGGCCGTCCGCCGAGAGGCGCGTGGCACCGGCGAGCAGCAGCACGAGTCCGTCCACGACCGCGAACCCGCCGAACAGCAGCAGGCCGTAGCCCGCCGCGTGGTTGGACGAGAAGGTGATGACGAGGGCCACGATCGCGGCTGGGACGGCCCGGAGGACGGGGATCGGCCAGTACCGCGCGCGCTGGCCGGAGTCGTCCACGGAGTCGGACACGAGACCT
>Ga0153989_1000367_pt1 | contig 11980 bp, 7 predicted proteins | sample TSNC073MetaG_FD_104701 | JGI IMG/M metagenome (GOLD analysis project Ga0153989, IMG submission 104701) | Attine ant fungus gardens microbial communities from North Carolina, USA - TSNC073 MetaG | ecosystem: Host-associated > Fungi > Mycelium > Unclassified | place: USA: North Carolina, Jones Lake... | reverse complement strand
TTTTAAGATATTCCACACTTTTTTATAATTTTTTAACTTTTTTTTCTTTTTTTTTAAACTTTTTTTACAATTTTTTTAAAAGGGGTTTAGTTACCAATGTGCCACATAAGTTAGATAGAGCACAGGAATCGAGCTTAGCCACGTGTTTTAACCTAATGTAAACAATATCTAAAACAGAATTTATATCAGTATGCTTAAAGACAAACAGAGATAGCTGAGACGGACTACACAACCCGTTCACTATAAACTAATCTCCAATTTTAATCTCCTGGATATAATTTACCGTATTTAATTAAAAATATTTAAAAATTATTCATTTAATATTGGAAATCCTAGTTATTAAACCCTCTAGATCTTATTTTTATATAAAATTATAAACATTAAAAAGTACGTAAATAAGCTCATTATCCTATAATCATTAAAATGAAGAAAAAGCAATAGATTTTATTGCAAAAAAAGTAAAGTTTTTAGTGAAAAATTATAAACTCAAAAATAATACAAAAAATCAGTAATTTTTAAAACTCAATATCTCAATCAATTTTGATTAGCTTAAACCAAAATCCCTATATTCAACCATAACCATATAAAACAAATTATTATAAACTAAATGAAATAGTTTTAAATACGGAAATTTTATAAGGGCTACTTAATCTTTTTTGTTTTTGTTATTAAGTTAGTATGTAGATGGAGAGTAAGGATATGCGCAAAATCTAATAACTTATATTATCTTTTTATTTTAAAATTTATATTTAAATCTTTTTTAGATTAATTTTTACTTAGAATATTTCAAGTATGTATTTTTATACACTACAAAAAGCCTTACAAAAAAGTTTATAAAATAACTCGTACAATAGACAGCCAATATCTCTGAGATGCAGAGATTAGGAAATGCTTTGATTTAAAAACTCATGACTGATTGTTAACAAACGTTTCTAACCCTCCTAAATATAGAATTATTCTAAAGGGATGATTAAAAGCCGGATTAATTGAATTTAACGAAACTAAAGTCTCAGGTATAATTGAATAGAAGCCCAAGGAGGACTAATTAACCATTTACTTATTAATTTTACTCTGAACGGAAAGAAAACTAACCAGGCAGAAGTCCCAAAGAGAGTATACAAAGTTTACAAAGCGTGCAGCTATCAGATTCATCTAAATAGATGGTTTCAGACTATCCGTTAAAGCTGTTTCAATAAATTCTAAGGATAAAAATTTAAAAGAACGAAATATAAGTATCGCTTGCATTATTGTTAAATTTGCGTACGATTTTTAATTTTCTCGGGTTCAGCCAGACTATTAAATATAATTCAAACCAAAATAATATAAATATTAACAGTGAGAGGTCTGGAAATACAACCAGATAAAAGCAGAGTCATAGAATTTGGTGTTAACACTTCATTTAACTTTTTAGGATACACCTTTAACTATCTTACAATAACTAATCAAATCAGGAATAAATACTTACACCATAAGAAACACGAATAAAGACTAGAAAAAAGAGCTAAATTATACGTTTATCCCTCACCCGATAATTACAAAGCATTCAAAAAATCCCTAATCGACCTATTTAGAAAGTATTTAAATACTACAGCCTTTGAATTAATAGCTATACTTAAACCTAGGATCACAGGATGGGTTAATTATTTCTTTTTAAATAAAATAAATTCAGCAGGAACGCTATCTTCATTCAATAAGTTCCTATACGACATAATCAAAATTTGATTGCGGAAGAAACATCCCAAAGCTTCTACTTTTTTTACTAAATAATCAATATATGTTATTAGGTAATATAAAACGACACCACAATCTTGATTCCAATGCTGATGAGGCAATTCGACTTAAAATTTTTAACCACGAAAGTTAAAATGCAAATGCTAGTTCAAGTGCCATAACAAATATTGTTAATTTTTTTCGGATTATCATTTAAAGACTCATAACAAAACATATATCAGGTACCTAAGTTGAACATACTAAAATGGCCCACAAATATCAATAAACTTGCTTTTTCTGTGTTTGCTCCTTCTAGATCACTTTTGAAAACCAATGTATATGATAATAAAGACCAGTGACTTAAGGAATCCTTAAAACTGACATCATTGCACCAAAACAAAAATTACTTTATGTTCGACGCATTCTGGAAAAGGGACGTAGTACAATGTTATTTATGTAAAGACTACTTCAATCTAGATGAAGACCAAAATAAAATAGTTTGCCATCATAAAGAGGCATTTAAAATAAGCAAAAATAATAAAATAGACAATTTAACTCTCTGCCATGAAAGTTGTAACATAGACTGAAAGAATTCAATATCCTCTTTAACTAAACCCAAACCCAATACAAAATAAAAAATTAGTAGTAATAGTTCAACACTAAAATTTAGCAAGAATAGAAGAGAATTATAAAAATAAAAATATAGCAAAACTAACCGTTAATATTTAATAGGATATAGTAATATTTTATTAATAATTTTTCTGTACCTATTAATAATTATTATAAATCGTGGAGTATGGCTCATTGCGTTGAAAGGCGCACGTTTAGATCACATGGGGGTCTTGTAGGCGACAACAATTTATACCCAAGCGGAGTTTACCATGGTTTTATGCCAATATGTGTAGAAAGTGTATCTTTTGATAAATACCTATCTAGGATAAAATTCAAACAAGAATAAGATTAGCTTTGGTCGAAATATAAATATCCATTATTTTTGCCACTTTAGCTTAATCCTCCTTGTCGGACGTATATACTTTATTAACTTTAAGCAAAAATCGAAAATAGTCTAAATTTAATTATCCTTTCTAATTTAGTAACAACAAAAGCTTTTTATATTTATTTATATAGATTATTTATTAGTACTTTAACTAAAAATTTTCCTCCCTTTGGTACGTATATTGAATCGTAATTGAATCTTTATTTCTTAATTAGGAATTAGGAAGTTAAAAAAAATATAATAAACTCTTTTTATTATTCCAAACCTCAAATTTGTTTTATTTTCATTCCAGCCTCAATAAGTATGAAAGGGACCTAAATTTAATATTTTAATAAGTACTAGTACTTCTATTCTTTTTTTTTTTAGTTTTCCTTCTCTTTTTTCATAATAAAACCCAAGAATTATTCCTTTATTTTACTTGCAACTCCTCTCCAACTCCAACTCCATCTCCAACTCCAACTCCATCTCCAAATCAAATTATAAATCTAAATAATATAGATAATACTTCATATTCAAAAGGACATGCTTATATAGTTATATTACTAGCTAATTGAAAAAATAAATTTGTATGTATAATAGTTAAATAAGGTTTTCTAAAATACATAGAACTAAATAAAGCTGTTAAATTATTTTTTAAAAAAATCAGATTGTTGACGTTGTAGCGAAGAAATAAGGATGAATATAAAGAGGTATACTATAAATTAAAGCTAGTCATTTTTTAAAACCAATTTTTTAATAGTGATGACTATGACTAATACTATTAAAGCTTGTATAACAACTCGATGATGATTAAATAGGATTTAAATTAATAAATTAACCCTTTAAAAATCTATCTATTATTATACTATTAAATTTTACTGGCTAATTCTACCTCTTTCTAATTTAATACCTATTTATTAAAAAATTAAATAAGTCATATGTAAGTTCCTGAATACAAGAAGCATCTAATGAAATAATAAAATTATGCCTTCAATTAAAGCTGTAACTGATCTACTTAAATCAATATCTGATTTATTTATTATATTAATTTGTATTCCAATACCTTTTTTTCTTGTGGAATATTAATACTTTTTCGACTCTTTCGAATATGATAATAAATAAGATACTATTACAACACCAAACCGCCAAATTACGATTTTTAAAATTTTTCTAGATGGAATAGTCTACACCTAGATTTGTTAACTCCCGAAACTCTATTAACTTTTCCAAATTCGAGTGGAATATGAATCAACTACTCGAAAAGCAAATGGATAAGACATAACGGCGAGTGGCTTACCGACTTTAGGGTTAAATTCTTAGGGATAAACTATAAACCTTATAAACTACAACCCGAATTACGAGATCAATATAGAAATGAGGAAAGTCAATTGTTCAAGGCAACTCGAAACAGGTAACAAATACAAAATATTAAATTAATAAAAATTAATTATAAAAATAAATAAAAATAATAATTAAATATAACATTCCGCATCTGTCTCACAGAAATTTAAATCAATACAAAGTTTAAATAAAGAAAAAGTTCTAAAAAGATTACAAATGTTAAAATAAGAATTAAAATAAAAAAGTTTACTAATATAATATATAATAATTAAAAATATTAAATCTCAAACCCATTCCTTAATTAATGCAAACTTAAATTCAAAACCTTAAACTTCCACTTAAAAAGATAAATTTTCAACAAATGAAAAAACTTCCATTAAGAGAGATAATTAATCATAATAACAAAATCATCCACGTAACGTACGAAGATAAGTATAAAAAAATTTTAAAGCTAGAACTAAACATAGACAAATTTAATTTAACTAATCTAAAAAAAAGGTTAAAATTTATGGGAGCAAAATTAATTCATAGAGAAAATATTATGAAAAAATAAAAAGCCATAATTCTGCTGATTTAGGTATAAGAAGAAACCTTATAAGACTTTCGATAATGGCTTCTATTACTAGACTAATTGATAAATTTATTTCTATGGAATTAGCTAGAATAACTTTACTTTTGTAAATTTACAAGCCAGCGACACCGCCACCTGATATAAGAACTTGACTAATAAGACAAATATTTTTTCAGATTATAAGACTTCTATAACAAATACTAATACAAAGACTCAAAGATACACTCCTGAGACTGAAACTTATAGTCTAAAACCTTATCTATTAATCAATAAACTGCCATCTATTTACAAAACCGTATAATCTAATTAAAAAGAAACTGATACTCTTAATCAGTATAATTATTAAGCTTATATTTTTATTTTTAGTTTATCCTTATTTAAGCAAATTAATATGATAAAATTGATGACTAATTATTTTAATATGCAAATGCAAATGCCTTTAACTAATAAACTTATTACTTCACTATATTTTGATACATATCTTTATAATTGTATTTGAGCATAAGAAATATGGAACATTAAAAATAATCTAAAAGCAACCAGAGTTGACTTATAAAATCCTTACGACAAATAAAATTTGACAAAATTCTAGCTATCTTATAAATTAAAAATAACAGGGTTAATAAATACGACTACGACTCCGAATTCTTATTTAGTAAATAATACTAATCCAAATATGCTAACATCACACAAGAACTTTACGTTACTACCTCTTGTAATTAACCCTAAATTAACATCCTTAACAAATGATAAACAGAATATTATTTATGAAAAGATCAGTTAATCTATTTGAAAAAGATGTATCAATTTACACATATTACAATTTATGGTGAAAAAGAAAAACACCCCAAGCCAAAGGAAAAAGGTAGTCTTATTATTATAATATTTCTTAAATACTAGATTAATTGTTTTAAATTAAAATACCCCTATATTTATAGGCAATTAGGAAAATAAGTTATTTAACTAATAAGATTTTATTAAAGTTCTAGTCGAATTAGAGTTATAGAACTATAGTTTGTATTAGACTTATCTATTAGAATTAGTTAAGGCTCCGTCTAAGTTACTTTGTATAGAGCCGAATTAGATAGCTATAGCCGAATTAGATAGTTATATTTTATATACAGAACTAATTTAACGGGTTTAGTAGTATGAAAATTTTAATCCCATAATTTATCTTTATTTATATATTAATATTTATTACGTAAAAAAGAAAATAAAAAGTAAGTCTTAAGTCTTTTACCTTAAGTTAGTCTTAGTATTTTATCTTATTTAACTCTTAGTATCTTTTACTTAAGTAATTAGTTGTTTTCAGAAAATTATATGGGAAAATAAGTAGTTATTTGAAAATTGGGTTTTAATACGTAGGATTTTGTGTGCTCTATTTCTATTTTTTTAAGTAGTCTTTGGTAGAAGCGTACATAAATCGTAGTTATGAGTTAGGTATTTATTGGACTTTATCTTTAATTGAATTAATAACATAATCAGTATTTGGTTTAAACTTAAGTAAGTATTTACCCGCTTTTGGTTGGCACATAACGTTGAGGTTAAGAAAAGTAAAAAACATAATAAAAAGACTCTTAACCTTAAATCATCATCACTATAGCTATTGGAGATTGCATTTAAAAAAGGCAGATGGTAGCTTATAAGTCTAGGACTCTCGAATAGAGCATGAAGAGTAGAGCTTAAAATCTTAAACAGTATTCTACAAGAATATAATGAAACATAGTATTACCAAAGCCAAAAGGGAATTATTCGAAAACGACAAACAACAACAGCTTGAACTCAAATACATAAAGAAGTACTAAACAAAAATACATATATGAATTCGACCAGCAAAAATTTTTTGATAAGATAAATCTAGACTACTTAAAGACACTATTAAAGAACTAGAATATCCAGAAGAGGTCAGATCGTAGATAGACACTATCAATCAAACGATGCTGATAGATCCGAAAAACTAAAAAACCTACCTTAAAACACGATTTAACGTGGAACAACGAATTACAAAGGATACGAGATGAACCCTTCCACCTCTAGGCTAGATAAGCAATTAAATTATTTCGTTCCTTAGATTGACTAAACAAAGGGAAACCCAACTTTTACTATCTTTAAGTAACTCAAGGATACCCGTTATCACCAATCTTATCGTATTTGATAATAAACTAAAAATTTTTACTACATCAAAGCTCGAAAGTAAAGGTACTGCAATATGCAGACGATAGGATAATATATAGTGATGAACCCTTCGCCGAAAAGGCAATGTTTAACTTTCCTGCAAGCAGCGGAACAAGTGTAAAATTTTAATAAAGTAAATGGCTACGACGAGGAGGGATCTGGAAATTCTAATTAAATTTTATGGCTATAGAATATAAATCGTACTCCCTACATCCCGAACTAAAGAATAAAATCAAGAGTAACCAAACCGGTAGTATCTTAATCGCCACCCGAAACTCTAAAGCTTTTAATTAAAAGAAGAGGACCTAATAATACCATAACTATGATGAAAACAAAGACAATCCCAGTCACAACTTGAATAACTCCCTTCATAAAACCCCAACACTAAAAAAATTTAGTTGCCATCCAAAAAGGATTATATTCTATTTGTAAACAACCCGTATATTTTAATATGCTAAACGAAAATTACTGCCATATTCATCATATCAATCCTATTTTTTAAAAAGGAAGCAAAATAAAGATAAAAAATCTAACTATTACACACGGTCACAGAAAACACGCGCAGGATCGATAACCTTTTGTAAACTCGTCCGTTTAAACATCAAATCGAGTATAACTGCTATGAATATAAAAAGATTTGAACATGAAATTGATCTATAGCTGACCCGTTTGCGTTGCGAGACACACTAGGTTAATTTATTCCAGATTATTATTTATAATTTATAAAAACATACCTAATAACCCTTTAATCTACAGGGATACTGAATAACTATTTATACCTCATGATTTATATAAAACATATTGGGAACTAATTATGTATAATTAATTTATAAAATAATATAAAACAAGGTATCTTTATATATAAAATATATACCTATAGTAAACGATAAAGATAATATCATAATAGCATCAGCTGATATAAATAATAATTATTAGATTGGTGTGATTTCAATAATATAAACTAATTAAAGGAAATAGTATAATTAAAACTATAACTAAATTAGAACCATCAGAAGTAACAATAGATAATAATAGTAAATTGAATAATTTTAGAGATTATTATTTTAAATTATTGGTTATATTAACTGAATTATTATTTATTTTTAATTTGGATAAACCTAGGATTAATTAGTATATAATATTATATCTTTATTATTAATTAATTGTATTTAGTTATTATTTTATATAGTTACTATACCTTACTTTATAGACTCTTATAACTATTAAATTATTTTTATAGTCCCTTGTGTATTTACCTTATTTTGATATATTTGATATTTTATAAACTCTCTCGAATGTATCTACATTAATTAAATTTACTTAATAAACTATTTAAAATGATTTAATTTTAAAGCCTTAAGTATAACTAGTGTACTGTATATAATATTTATTATGTTCATTTGATAAATACTAACAATATACTAATATTTTATTCTAATTATCTCCATTAAACTGTAACAAACTAAAATAGTGCTAAAAATTTTTAACGTTAAAACTGTACCAAGATTAAATACTTAATTTAAACAGTTCCAATAAAGAAGATAGTAAGAGAATAAATATCAAAACATACATATCAAAGATAAGTAACCTATAATGAGATAAGTTAAGCAATTTGGCGGAGTAGAACCACCAATAATATAACACAAAGTTATAGACCTTACCATTAGACGAAAATTGCAGATAGATATATAAAAATGCAAGTGGTGGGACTTGAACCCACAAACAATAAAGTAATAATAGCTAAAATTAGCTCGGTTACCAATTTAGAGCCAGCATTACTTACTAATATTATAAATAATTTTTATCTTAATTAAAATTTTCAAACATAAAGTATTTAAATTTTTCGCACAAAAAAAGGGTATTTACCAATTACATCAGTCTCTACGGTACTCAATAAGTAAGTAATAGTTACCACGGTATTATCTGTCTATCACTTTTTAATAAAGATTTTAGCGTAAGCATCATAAGATACATAGTTATTAAACTCATTTTACTAATAGTAATTTTTAATTAATCATGACACTTGTAGTAATATATCTATATAGATATCATGAAGTGCTACAACTAGACTAGCATTAGCAAGGATTACACCTGTTACAAATAAATAAATAAAATTCGGACTATTTCATCAACCTAGAAAACTAGAATAGTATTATGTATAGTCTCTAGGATCGTTAAGAATTAAACCAAATCTACATAGAGTGCTGTATATAATGACATTTAATGTAGACTAACATAGCACACCAAATCTAAATAGAGCAATAAAGCCTAGTGCAAATAGCATAGGTGTAGCAATAACAAGATCACCAGCATAAAGTGTAGCAATTCAACTAAAATTTTTAATACTCGTAGGAATGGCTATAACTACCGTAGCAGCATAAAGTATGTTCTAGTATCTGCATCAAGAGCTACTGCGTATATGTGATGGTCGATCTTCAACTTAACTTATATATATATAATTGACACTCATTTATGTATTAACTCAAAATAAAAACTGAATCTATTAATCCTAGACTTTTAAATTTTAAGGGGTTTACAAAAAGTATAGCAGTATAGCATTCTAGCAGTCTATCAGTCTAGTAGTCTAGCAGTCTAATTTAATTAATTACCTTTATTTTAAAGAATTGGAACTTCTAACTTAAGTATGATATCTTAATAAAATATATATGTGTGCCACAACCTTAGTATATCAGATATTTATTTAAGGCTAGTATCAGACAAACTCAAATAATCTTTTTTGTTTTATTTTTGTTTAATTGGACTTATTTAGCATATGATCTTTCTAATTTTAATTAACCAGGGTTTAAGATAAATTAAAAACATATAAAAAATATTAATTATATTATTTTGTACTTGGCTTTCTATTAAAAATGGGTTTACTTATAAATAATAAGATATTAAGATAGTAATATAATTAGATAGTAAGATATTAAGTAGAAAAATAGTAAGATAGACAAATATGGTAATTATTAGAAAAACCATGACTTTGCCTTAATTTTATTCTTTGCCTTATAGATTATTTTCTTGTAGGTAATAGACTAATATTTTTATAAGACTAATTATAAGACTAAGACTTTAATAAGATTAAAATTTTAACTGTTTACTACCTAGGCGAGTAGCAAAATAATTATCTAGATTACTATCTGTACTTAGTGTAGGGTTACCAAAAATAGTAAATTTATGATATTTTCATATTTTCTTTTTAACTTTCCTAAACCTTTAGATTCAATTATATATGGATACAAGTTATTCATTTCCTCTTTAATTAGATTAGTATAATTACTATCTGTATCTGTATAGTATAATTTTAATCCATTATTATTATTATTTTAATAGGCTTATAAATATTTTAGCATTAGCAGTAATAGAACTAGCTACACCTATATTAACATTATTTGTTTGACTACCATTATCTAACATCGAAGTTGTTTTATCTACATTAGTTTGAACCATGAAATGATCATTTAATTTAAGGATATCGTGTATATCTAGTAAATCTAGATTCAATTTATTAAAGAATTTTATATCTTATACTGTTTTTTTTAAGTAGAAAGACCCCATATAGACTATTCAATAAAATTTTAGGTCAAATTTTTAATTTTATCTTTTGGATAAGTTAATCTTAACTCATATAAATCAAAAAACAAATTTATCGAAAACTATTTATTTATTAAAGTAACCACTTAGTATTTTAAACTTATACCCATACTTTATAGCATTATCCATTTCAGAACTAAATAAGAATATTTTTTAAAATTATTCGCAAGTCTATACTAAAAATAGTAATTTTGGTATTTTACCTATATCAATAAAAAGTATCTTAAGAAATTAAGCTGCGCGTCTTATAGTTAAACTCGCTTTATCAAAAAATTCTTTTTTCCTTAAACAGAGAAGCGGAAACGCCTTTAATTAAAGCTTTATGAACTAAATTTAAATTTAATGAAGAACAAATAAAGATTTTTATATAAAATATATGCAGTAATTTGTAGTAAAGGTAAAATTTTAAATTAATCTAATGGAATAGATTTTAAGGATAAGATTAGACATTTTTGTTTTTTTAATTAATCTAACAATCTCGATGGTTAAATTTTTATTTCTAAATTAAATCAAATATCTATATTTATAGCTTGATCTAACTATTTATAGTTTAGGTAATTTATCTTATTATAGAAATACTGTTATAAATGCTATTTATCCTCTAGTTTTGAAAAAAAGATCATTTAAAACATAAAACGATGAGTTAATAAGCTAATTGCTATAAACTACTATTTAACATATATCTAATAAATAGATAAAAGCTAATAATAAAATTATGTTTCAAAAAATTTCAAAAATTAAATGAGTTGAAAATAGTAATGTCAAATAGGAATCTAAATATGGAGGCAAAGTCGAATAAAAAGTAGATATTTAGAAGATTTTTAAAAGTTAAAATTTATTATCTACAAAAACATTCTGTAATACATAATTATTTACTTCATTTAAAATAAATGCATATCATTCCAATATCTTAATTTAATTTATAAAAATACTAACTATAATTTTATTGCTATGGGTTTTATTTATTCATTTAATAAACGACTATTAAAGGCTCAATTTGATAAAGTAATCATTGGTTTAACCCTTTAATTTTAGTTTAAGGGTATTTATGAGGAATTAATTAGTCATCATATGAAAATTTTATAAATGAGGAGGACTAATAACATCAAATACATGGTTAAATTACATTTAGGATGTCACTATGAAATAGATCATAATATCAAAGACTAACTAACTAATCTGATATACAAGAAAATATAATTTAGCTAAAAGTTAATTAATTACTTGGGTTAATAAAAATATTTTCATTGGTTACATGTAGTATTGTTATGTTAGGATATTCTATTGTGAGGTTTAATTACATCTATAGTTTTAAAAAAAATTTTAATGCATTAAGACAAAATATTGAAAAAAGCCGGCTAGAATTAAGAACTATTCTTATATATTATATATATATATTGGAAATTTATTTAAAATAAATGACTTATTAAAATTAATACCTTTATACTTGATATAATTATTAATCTTAGATAATTAAAGGTTTTACTTATTTCTATTAATAGAACTAATTGATAATATAATAAATCTATTTTCATGAGAATTAGTTTAATTATTATTTTAATAAGTATTATATTTTTATATATTTATTTTATTATTTTTATATTATAATA
>Ga0153989_1000362_pt1 | contig 12028 bp, 7 predicted proteins | sample TSNC073MetaG_FD_104701 | JGI IMG/M metagenome (GOLD analysis project Ga0153989, IMG submission 104701) | Attine ant fungus gardens microbial communities from North Carolina, USA - TSNC073 MetaG | ecosystem: Host-associated > Fungi > Mycelium > Unclassified | place: USA: North Carolina, Jones Lake... | reverse complement strand
TATGAACCAAGCTAAGATCCAGTTGCACACCTGATCCTTTGGAAATTATCTGAAGGCACTTTTTGTTAAGATGTCAACCAGAGCCTTATGACAAGGCTGGTCTTACTCTATCCTAGTAGCCTTGATTACAAGGCTCTCAGTCAGAGATTTCAACTAGGTTATAAAGAGATAGAATAGTTCTGAAGACAGACAAGATAATAGAAAGCAAAAATAGTATTTCTTTATGAGTAAAGGTGTAAGGGCAACTAGAGTGGAGTGACTCCAGGAGAAATCTCAGTCTATAATTGCACTCCAGAATATATTACAACTTACCTCTAGAAGAAACCTCAGAAAATAGGATGAGACTCCTAAAGGGGTACTCTATACTATATATACAAGTCCTCTTGGTTGCAGAATGTCTTAGCAGTCAGGGTCAGGAGTGGAGGAGCTAGCTAAACTAATTAAATATTAGGTAATAATATATAATTAGTTTAGGGTTGCTCTAATGGGCTGCCACTAGTGTATCAGGTCAACGATTGCTTCTTACTCCTTTACCACCATCATTGATAGTAGTACCCAAGAGTAACCTAGCAAATATACAGTCTGTTTCAGTTATGTACTATGTTCCAAATAATTCTTCTAATAACCAGTCTCCCTCCTTCTACTTTGCAAGACCTAACAATATGGCTGTTAATATATAATGCAGCTGATCCATTTCAAGAGCAAGTATAGAGGGCCCTCAAAGCCTTTCCCCTTTACCAATGGATTTCTCTACCCTATCTGACATGGACTATGCAGAGAGAATAGCTATGCAAAACAACATGGACATTGATAAAACTGCTATTGATGATCTACAAAGTCAAGTACTGTGCAAAGAGTCTATGCAATTCCTTACTCCAGCACCAATACATTTATGTGCTTTCAGCAAGGTAACACCTATTAACATGTTGGAGCAGAATCTCTTTTCTCAACCATCACCTCCAGACATCATCCTATACAATGCAAACATTCCAGCTGATCTAAGCTTTTGGAATAGAAACTTTGGTGTTATATCTCTCTTTGGCACAAATGAATTTCTATAAAGTGATGTCAACAACATGGTAATATCTCTACAATATATATATACAACTTACAGATATTCTTTCAAAATATCAGAAAAAACAAGATTCTTACTAACATTATCCTAGAAGAACAAAAAATATATTAGATGTTATATTCATTCAAGAACCCTCTTGTTACCTTATTTGCAACATCCCAAGCAATATCAACCCCAAAGGTGATTTCCTATATGGGGCTCCTAGACATCTAGAATAGACACTTTTTGTAGCAACTTAGCCTAAGACAACTTAATTACCCTCCAAGTCTAAGTTGACAAGAAGAACTCAATAGAGTTCCTATTGAATTCTATATACTACTTATATAACTACTATATGGTCTGTACACTACTCTTCCACACTCATTATGTGACTCTATTATATGATATGATACTATGATATCCTGATATATGACTTGTGATATGTAATATTAGTTATATGATACTTTTCTACACTTCTCTCTTGTGTAGTAAGTCTAGATAAGAAAAGAAAAGGAAATAAAAGAAAAAATATATAAATAATAACTTAGCTATTTTATCAAGTTATGATACTACTTTTGTTATGAAATGACCTCTAGGAAGAAAAATATTTCTTATATATTCATCAACTTAATGGAAAATATCCAAGAATACTATCACAAATGACCACTTACTGATTTGTGATTGCTTGATTTGATAATCAGAGTGTTCAAAAAAGCAAAGTTAGACAAGCAGCAAAAGATATTGTTAAGTCTGAGATTTATTCTCAGACATACAGTTCTTAAATACATAATTGTAGTGGTTTGTGCACTAGAATAGCCTACCACATGATCACTACCTATTTTTCTATATATAGGAGTGCTATTATTCTTGAAATAGAGATAACCTAACCATCTTAGGGCAGTCCTTTGTTCTATTCAAGGACAGATAATAATCTATGAATAAAGATTAGTATCATATGCAAATATTGAGGACCTTGTATCTCCATGGGATCTTATTGCCTCAGGATCTATTTATAGCCAAAAGAAGCGCATTGAAGAGAGCTTCAGGATGATCATTGAAGCAAATGATTACATTAAGCAGTTCCTGAGATATTGGCAATTTAGTGTCTGGTGACTTGGTAATCACTGACTGATCTGCTGATAACTTGGTGAATACTGATTGCTTTAAAACATTTTTGGTACCATTTGAAAGGTCTTCTTAAGGGCTTTTGGTGGCCATTTAGATTGTTGAAATCGGTCAAGTATTACTAGAGTTATAGTCTGAATGAAGTTTGTGACAAATACAATATAGGAAAAGATATAAATAGTATGGGAAGGATTATATAAGATATAGATAGTTCTTAGTAAAGGTCATGTGATCATGGAAGGTAGGTAGGTGTACAGACCACCTAATATTTGTATAAGTATCTAGAGAAATCCAATAAGAAACTCTATTGAGTTCTTTCTGAACAACTACCTCAGTTGAGCTCTAAGTCCTCACAACTTCATACTAACAACTCCCTTCTCAAGATTTCTCATTCCAAGAATTTTTCACAATTCATTATATAAGTCTCTAATATTTCCTATTTCATTGTTATTTTCTTTTGTTCATTCTCTAAGTCCTAAATTTTTCTAGTCAATTTCTTTTTCTTCCTCTTCAATTGTCTCTATTGTTCTTTGTCCTCTAACTCTGCCTCCTTTCCAATATCTCCAATTCCTCTCTAGCTTTGCCCAATATTCTTTATCATATCTCTTGTCTAACCACTCAAATGACTTTTTTATTGTGAATCTTTCTGGCAATTCTCCTCTTCTAAATGTTCCTTCTTTTTTTTCCTATCTCCTAATATCTTCTATATCTTGTTGATATTCTTTTTCAAATTCTTTGACTGCTTCTTTTGCATTCCCCAAATTTTTCTTTTCTTTTCAAGTATCTGATTTAGCTATAAACCCTTTCCACCATACCAAATACTTGTTTTTTTCTCTTATTTGTTGCTTGTTTAAAATTCTCTCAATCTTCTATTCCTTCTCTTCTTCAATTACAACTGGAGTTGGTTACTCCCTTCTCTGTCCCTCTACCTGGCCTATATATTGTTGTATCCTACTAACATTAACTACTAAGTATATTTTAATTGTAACTAGTAGTTCTAATTCCACTACATTTGGTAATACTATTCTTTTGATTTTGTAAGGCTCTACAAATCTCTCTGTTAGCTTTTTTGTTCTTCTACCAACCATCTAGTACTTTAAATCCTTAGTACTAAGTATTACCAAGTTCTTTACTTTGTACTTATTAGCTTCTTCTTTCTTTCTGTCTATATATTTTTTCATTTTTCCTTGTACTTTCCCTAGTGCTGCTTTTGCTTTCTCCTAAATTTCTTTTATCTTTGTCACAAATTTCTCTGCATTCTTATATTTCCTCTTCTTCCTTATTTCAAATCCTATTCTAGAATCTTGTCTATAATTTGCTTTAAAGAGCAATGTTTTTCTACTAGAATATATCTTGTTGTTGTATACAAACTCAGCTGTTTCCAACCAATCTGGCCACTATTCTTGTTTGTAGTCTGTAAACATCTTTGAGTACTACTCCAATTCTTGGTTGACCCTTTCTATTTGCTTATCTGTTTGAGGATAGAACACTGTTGACAATTTACTTTTGACCTCCAATATTTGATTTAACTCCCTCATCAATCCTACCACAAACTATGGTCTTCTGTCCAAAATTATACTCTTGGATAGTCTATACAACTTCTATACATTGTCTCTGAACAGTCTAGCCAGTCCTTCTGCTGACATTTTCTCTGTAGTAGAAATAAAGTAGACTATTTTTGTTAACCTATTTACCACTACTAAGATTGAGTTGTATTTCTGGGCTAGTGGCAACTCAGTAATAAAGTTTGCTAAAATATGTATCCAAGGTCTTTCTGGAATTGAATTGGACATTAACTTGTCTGCTGGCTATTCTGTATAGTTCTTATTCCTTTGGCAGAAATCATATCCTTTCATATATTGCTTTATCTCCTTGGTTACTCCTGGCCATCAAAAATTGTGGGTAACCAACTCTACTGTCTTCCACTATCCTCCATGTCCTCCTACTGGTGTATCATGGTATAGTCTAATGATTTCTGCTCTTAGCTTATTATCTTTAGATACATATACCTTCTTCTCTTTGTATATGATACTATCTACTTCTCTCTACTCCTTATCTCTCAACATTTTTACCCCTGCTTGCTTTATTTTTTCAACTGCCTTTACTACCTTGTTATCTTTTACCCTTGACTGTTTTACTTCCTCTAACAAGTCTACTTCTTTTATAATGATTTCTACCTTCTCTGTTCTTCTTACTTTGAGCTACTCTGGTTTTACCAGTGTCTTGTTTTTATTGTCTCTTTCTACCTCTACTTTCCAATCTGGTCTCCTACTTAGACTATTTACCTTCTCTATTCTACTCCCTGGAACATGTTTCAATGTAAAATCAAACCTTAACAGGTATAATACCTATTTTACTTGTCTATAGTTTAACTTCTACATCTTCATGAAGTATTTAAGATTTTTGTGATCTGTCCAGATCTTAAACTTCATTGTTGTTCCTTCTAGGAAATGCTTTCATACTTCTAAGTATCTGACTATAGCTAACATTTCCTTATCATATATTTCATAGTTTCTTTCTGTATCACTTAGAGATTTTGAAATAAAAGCTACTTGTCTCTACATTTGATGTACAAGTCATTCTCCTCTAGTCTTTTTAGTATTTCATCTACAATCTTATTATGCCCCTTTTCTATTTCTGTTTCTACTAGCACATTGTCTATAAATGTAACAATCTTTTCTTTGTTTATCAGATCTCTCAAGATTTTGTTCATTATTGCCTGGAATGTGGCTGGTGAATTTGTCATCCCAAAGAATATTACTATTAGTTCAAAGAACTCCACATATATTGTAAATGCTTCTTTCCACTCATTCCCTTCTTTAATTCTCACATTATTGAACCCCCACCTCAAATTCATTTTAGTGAACACTTTTTTGCTCTTCATATTGTCTATTAGGTCTGTAATTAATAGAAATGGGTAGTTGTTTTTTACTGTCTGGTTATTCAGGTTACAGTAGTTCATCACTATCTTCTTACTTCCATTCTTTTTGCTTACAAAGAATACTGGCAACATCTGAAGAGATTTAGATAGTCTGATGTACCCCTTCTTCAGTTGATTATCCACAAAGCTCTAGACCTCTTCTCTCTTATTTTTAGATAAAAGATAAATCCTTTCTTTTTGTGGTTTGAATGTCTTCTTGAGATCTATAGTATAATCCCAAATCTTTCTTGTTAGTATTCTTTCTGGCTCTACTTTCCCAAATATCTTTTTCCACTTTAAAAATTTCTTTGGAACTATCTTCTCAATTTTTCTATGGTCTACTTCAACTTTTTCTTCTCTTTTTCAATCTTCTTTATCATCTACTACCTATCTTACTATTCTTTCTTCTTCTAGGGTAACTACTCTTTTTCCCCTTCTTGTCCTCCTGTTCTTTTTTTTTCTATTACTTCTTCTACACAGTAGTAGACATCTTGTTATCTTGATCTCTCTAGTCTTCCAGTTGATTTCTGGGGTATAGGCTTGCAACCAGAGCATCCCTAATATTACCTCTGTCCTCCCTAAGTTGTATATGTCCACCCTTATCCTTTCTACATGACTTTTATAATACATATTTATTTCTACTTGATATGTAATTGCCCCTATACTATTGTTTGTTCTATCTATATTTCTGATAGTTACTGGTCTTTTTAGCTTTTGTAGCCTAAATCTATGTTTGGCTACCATCTTTCTGTCCATAAACATCCCTGTGGCACCACTATCTAAAAGTGCCTTTACTATCACTCTTTCATGTGTATTTACCTTTTTTATTTTAATATTCAGCCACACTTCTCTTAGCATCTTAAATATCCTTCTCACTTCTCTCTGCTTACCCCTCTCTCTTGCTGTGCTTTTTGGAGCCTCTGTTCATGTATCACTCTGTTGTGCTTTTCTCTGTTCAGGGTGTACCACTACCCTCTAGTTCCACCATGGTTGTTTTTTTCCTATCCTACATTCTGAATACCAGATATTCTTTCTTTCCTCTTCCAATATTTTCTCCTCTACTATCATGTCTTTTCTTCTACACTTTGCATATTTAACCCTACTTCCTATCTCATTATTCCTCCATTTCCATACCTCTAAATAACTTTTACACCACACATTCTTTAGCCTCTCTCCAGAAATAAAACTCTGTTCTTGGTTCTCCTCTATCTTGGTGTCTTTATAGTTGTATCCACCACACTCTACAAATATCACTATCTTCCATCTTATCTTTTAGCCTTTCTCTTCTAATACTGTATCTCTCAGAGGCATATCCTGTGCACTACCGTACTCTTGTACCTTTTCCTATAGAGGACATGCTAGTCTCTTCTCTTTCTGCTATGCCTTTTGTAGCTTTATCATATATACTGCTTTTTCTTCTCATTGTCTTCTTTCTGTCTCTATGTTAGGACATTCCCATTTATAATGTTCCATTCTCCAATATTTGAAATACTTTACTTTCTCTTTCTCTACCATCTCTTATCTTCTTACTTTTACTTCCTCCTTTACTCCATATTGCATCACCCTACTTGCTATCACCTCAAATTTATTCTGGGGAATTGGTTTCCCTTTTATTTCTGCAGTTATAGGCCAGGTGTCTGAACCTTTTATAGCATTGATACATTTTTTCTTTTCTTCCTTCTAGTTTTGCCCTTAGTTTAGCAAGGGTATGCTTTTGGTTAAGCAAGTTGCTCATGAGAGAATTGTATTGAGTTTGAGATATTATATTAATGTCTCAATGGTATGGAGTGAATGGTTGATCTCACTAGCTATACTATATCTGCTAGAGTACAAGATCTTTACCTAGCCAGAGCTCTACTACCCTACTAACTACTGCCTTAATACTAGGGTTAAACTATTACCCAACAGATAGGATCTCTAATCTGGATAGCCTCCTAGAGAGTAACCATCAATTCTCTATATATACAAGTCATAATGGACCCTAGCACAAGGTTTATACTAGGAACAGTACAAGTATCTACTAAACACCACTTGATTGTAAGGTCAGGTTTAGTGCCAATACTCAAGCTTAGTACTGTACTTCTATTTACAGTCCCTAACTGACTGCAAAGTCCTCTTAAGCCAAGGGTTTAGCTATATATAGAGGTGACTAGTGATTGTGATGACCACTAGTTAAGAGTTGATAAGATTATAAGAGTAAAGATAAGCAAGGTCCAAGATGGACAGTACTCTAGATGTGGAATTGAGTTCTAGTATAGCAACTTAGTCTGAGATAACTTAATTACCCTCCAAGTCTGAGTTGACAAGAAGAACTCGATGGAGTTTCTATTGGACTCTATACACTACTTATACAACTACTATATGGTTTGTACAGTACTCTTCCACACTTATCATATAACTCTATTATGTGATATAATACTATAACATTCTAATATATGACTTGTGATACATAACATTAGTTATATGACACTTCTCTACACTTCTTCCTTGTATAGTAAGTCTAAATAAGAAAAAAAAAGGAAATAAAAAAAAAGAAATATAAATAATGACTTAGCTGTTTTGCCAAGTCATAACATTTTTCATCCAAAATAGTATTACACTACAAACAGATTTTGTATAAAAAGTAACATTTGATACACTTTATACCAATGGATTCATAAAAAGAATTTGCTCTAGAACCTATTATATATATATTCTCAGGCAAGAGTAGAGTTGATGACTAGTCTAGAGCAATACTTAAGGTAGACAAAGCTTACTACTAAGACTCAAGAGGTAAGAACAGTAAGCTGGTGCCAGGCTAAAGAGGTATTTCTACTAGAACTGTAATCTAGAACCACTTGTCAACATAGGAAGTATATGCTTCAACTGTTCCCAGGATTCTACAAGTCTACTTAGGACAAGCTTTTACAAGGTACCCAGATTGGCCATAGCATATGCAAAGGCCCAGATTCATACAGTGCTAGCATTCAGTTGGGGTTAGGTAGCTATCTGGACCTAGAATATTGCTGATAAATGATAATGAGGGTTCTATACAAAAAAACAAGGAGATCTGAGATATAGATACCCTGTTGTGATTTTGGGATAGTCTATTCCCTAAGGGATTGCTTTCTTGTGCTGAGAGAAATCTTCCTTGGTCAGGTCTTAGTAGTTTTGGTACATAGTTTGGTAAGACTCTTATTGTTTGGAACTTATGCTTCTCCTCCTGATAATACTTCTAGAAGTTATTGTCTATTCTTATTATAGTCCTCTGCAACCTTTCAAATGTGAAAATGTTCTCATGACTGAACTATATTTGGTGGTGAGTTGAATTGCCTAGCTAAAGCTATTAGTATAGCTTGTAAATCTAACTCCAAAGTATTAGAGTATAGATTTTGGGAGGCCTCAGGTTGGGACAAGAATAGCTGCTTCTCAAGATATTTTCTCAAACACTCTACATCTTTCTTGGCTACTTCTTTGACAGTCTCTTTGGTTAGTTCTTGTGACAGTAATCACTGGTTTCAGGCCTGGGTAGCTATGAGAGAGTATTCTATATAGGTTGTAGTTGCTTCTCTAGAGATTGTGGGTTAAATCCCATTATGGCATATGTAGCATTCCAAACAAGGATCTGGGATAGAGGTCCAAGATATTGTTAAATATAGAAGAGAGCCTTGATTACAATAGTGTAGAAGTCTTGTAACTTTGTTCTACTGTTAGAATGAACTCTACAAGAAAAATACATAGAGGAGAATAGTCTCAACTATTAGTTGTACCAGCTTCTACATTGTTCTCAATAAATAGATAAGGAGTGATTTATTTAGGGAGATGACTGGAGTACAAACAAAGGGAGGAGTTTACCTAAGAGAGAACAAAGTTAAGGAATTTCTGACTAGTAAAACTATTTAAATAATACAAAATTTTTTGGAAGGTAAATCAGATCAGAATAATAACATAATCAGAAATTGGCTGAAGTAGTAGCTGAGGTAATTGCATGTAGAAGTGGTAACAAGTCATCAGTCACAGGGGATGTGACAGTACCTGTGACCTGTGCTTGCACACCAAGCCTGCAAAACACTCTCTAGTAGATAAGTTGCATCTCTTCCTGGTCTCTGGAATGTACTAGAACATACTCAGTATTAACTTTGTCATGGAGCTCCCTGAATCCTCCAGCTGTGATGCAGTTATGATAGTAGTAGACTTGGTGTCAAAAAGGGCATACTTCATTCCAATACATACAATAGTAACTATGGAAAGAGTGGCACAACTATTTTTTCACTATGTCTAGAAGCTACACAGGCTCCCTTAGCATGTTGTCTTAGACTGTAAACCTCAATTTGTAGTACTGTTTACTAGAGAACTCTATAGATTACTAGGTATATGGCTAGTTTCCTCTATAGTCTAACATCCACAAATAAACAAACAAATAGAACATATCAACTAGAAGCTGGACTAGTACTTCCAAATCTTTATCAATGAACAACAGGACAACTAGTATAACCTCTTGTCCCTGGCTGAGTTCTAATATAACAACCATATCCACTCCTCAATCTAATAGATACCTTTTCTACTCAACACAGACTAGAACCCACAGATAGGCTTTGAGCCAAAGCAATAATTCTTTGGACTAAAAACTATCAATGAGTTCATAGAGTGAATGAGGACAGCTATTGAGAAAGCAAAGTCTATGATCTGAAAGACACAAAAAAACATAGTTTATTATTACAACCAGAGGAGAACTCCTACACTAGTGTTTACTCTTGGAGATAGAGTATTTTTAGATGCCTCAAACATCAAGACTATGTGACCCTCTACCAAGCTATTGTACCAGAGACTTGAACCCTTTATAGTGGAACAACAAGTGGGACCTATAGTTTACTGTCTTAAGCTATTATATATAATGAAGAAACTTTATCCCGTATTCAATGTAGTAAAGCTCTCTGCTACTCTGACTGATCTAATCTTAGGATGGAGACCAAACTCTCTATCTCTATCAATTATAGTAGACAGAGAGGAAGAGTAGAAAGTAGAGGAGATACTTAATAATCACTAGTACTAGAAGAGATTTCAATTCTTGGTCAAATAGAAGGAATACAGCAGAGAGCATAACTCTTGGGAGTTCATTTCTGATATTTTAGTACTCAATCTAGTAGCAGAGTTCTATCACAAGCACCTGGTAGTCCCAAGATATATCTAAAGAGCAGATTTTAATGCTATTTTCTGACCCAGATCTATTGCTTTGAGATATAGCAATTTTGGAGAGGAGATAAATGTAAGAGAACTGTACCAAACTCTACTCCTAATATACTAGTGGCAACGAGCCAGAGTAAATCTAACAACTAATTAAATAAGCATTACTTCAGGTTTAATTAGTTGTCTGATTCTGAACTCCTATCTCTGACAGCCAAGACATCTATAACTAAGAAGACAATATATATAGTGTAGATCACCCTCTAGAAGCCTCATCCTATTCTTTAAGATTTCTTCTGGAGGTGAGTTATAATGTATCCCAAAGTATATTTATATATATTGAGGTTTCTCCTAAAGTCTGCTCTGGTCACCCTTATAGGATATAGCCACAAATATAACTTCTAGAAGCCTACCTCCAAAGTTTCCATATCTAACCTTGTAGTGGACTTCTATTACAGATATCCAGGAGTACCTAGATATATCTGCTGGACCAAATTTAATGCAATTTTCCACCCCAGACCCATTGCTTCAAGATGTAGCAATCTTAGAGGGGAATAATATAAGAGGACTATACTAAAGTCCACTCCTAATGTACTAGTAGTAGTATACTGGAGTGATCCTATAACTAATTAAATTGCAATTACCTCATATTTAATTAGTTGTCTACTTCTATATTTCTGTCCCTAACTGCTGAGACATTCTATAACTAAGGGGACTTGTACATATAGTATAGATTACCTTTCAAAAGCCTTATCCTATTCTCTGAGGATTCTTCTGGAAGGTGAGTTGTAATATACTCCAGAGTGTTTTTATAGACTGAGAATTCTTTTGGAAGCTCTGTTCCAGTTACCTTTATAGAGATGGGGTATATCCCAGAGTAGGAGTAAGGGTTAGAATAAAAGTAGAGTAAGAGTAACAAAAGTTGACCTTTGACTTTACTCTTGAGAATAAAACATATTCTTATACTCAAAATAAAATAAGTGTACTTTGTACTTAGAATAAGATATACTTTTAACAATAAAGTGTACACTTGGGATAACACTTTAAGTTCACTAGAAATAAGTTTCAAGTATATCCTAGAGGTAAGGTACTTAGATTTTGACTAGAGCTCTATAATAGAGACTGGTCTAGCTCTTAGGGGTTCTATTCTAGCAATTTTTTCTTAGACTCTCTTTTAGAGATCTATTTAAGTTATAGAGTAAACAGTTTATAATGACTAAAGAGAAAGGTGAAGAGTAGAAATAATATTTTCTTTGAAAAAAAATACCTAAGGTCTAATTTTGTCCTGCTGCTTGTTTTTATAAAGCTAGTAAGGTCCTAAATTAATAAAGAAGTAGAATTACTACAGAAATGGTCCATGTTCCTGACAAAAGATCTATCAACTCAATACATCTCCAAGAATCTAAATCTAGATATCCAATTTCCTCATCAAGCCAGATCTCTGCTCTCTACACCAATCTTTCCATTCTCCCTCCTCCCATTCTTGGCCATGCAGATGCTTGCTCATGTTCTTTTTTTTTTTTCATATATCCATTCTGGGCAGGAGAATTCATTTGGTGATTTCTTTTTTTTTTGTCCTTGGTTCCTTTGTATCTAAGTTTATTAGATCAGTGAAGATGTTGAGTGCTTCTGTATTTGTAATATAAGGATAAGGATAGCTATTAGTTTATCCTTGATCTGAGGCAAGGGTGGGGTAAGGGTGAGGGTAAGTTACTGACTGGAGTCACCCTTGGTAGGCCTTACATATGGCTTGTCTCAAATGTTCC
>Ga0153989_1000359_pt1 | contig 12040 bp, 12 predicted proteins | sample TSNC073MetaG_FD_104701 | JGI IMG/M metagenome (GOLD analysis project Ga0153989, IMG submission 104701) | Attine ant fungus gardens microbial communities from North Carolina, USA - TSNC073 MetaG | ecosystem: Host-associated > Fungi > Mycelium > Unclassified | place: USA: North Carolina, Jones... | reverse complement strand
GCTGTCAAATCCAAATGTATCCAATGCTTTCATCCTGCAGAATGAATCCTTCACTTGTGAACCTGGACATAAGATTGACCCCGTGGGAAATGAGCGAACCCTTTGTGGACAACTTTTCCTGGCATCGTACCTTTGTGACAATCTCTACTTGGGCCTCGAATGGAGATGGTACACGACATTTCTGTGTCTACGCCAGAATATACAGATGATATAGTCACTGAAATTTCAGAAGTTTCGACTCCCGCATCGTTCTCTGCAGACGCCTCACCGTTGCTCTCGGAACAACCTCTGCCACTGGAAACACCAACCCCCAGACACAAGAAGAAAAAGAAGAAAAAGTCCAAGAAGACAAAGGCCGAGGAGGCCGATGGTAGTGTTGGAACTTCCAAGACACAGGCCGACGATTCTGGAGTCCACTCACAAGTGCTTTGTATCAGCAGGAACAAGCATTGGCGTTACATTAGCTCCTACCATGTTTGTGTGATTCATCAGAATCACTATTATAGGTCGCTCAATCTCTCCTAGGGGCCCTGGCTATCGCTACCTATTGAACTCTTGGACTCACTTTTCCGGCTCAACTTGGACCCAACCACGTACCCTTCCTCTTCTTCCCTCAATTCCTCTGCAAGACATCGTCTCACAAACCCCGAAGATTTTTCTCCAGGTACACCTCGTGTAGTAATTTCTGCCTCGTACCCGACGACGGGAAAGCCTTTGCCACCTCCTATAGATCCGGGTGTAATGAGCTCGATTCTACAAATACGGAGGCTTGTAGATGAAGCGACGGACTTGGCCGTCCGAGCGTCATCAGGTCTTTCAGCTGTGGAGTTGGGATCTGTGCGAAATGCTGCTTCCTATAATGGGACTACGTGGGCTGCTGCGCAATCCCTGGGACTGAATCCTCCTGGAGCTAATGTAGGTGGAGGAAGGAATCCTGGCTTGTCTGCGAATCGGATACATAGGTTACGTTGTCTTGCTGTACAAAAGCTCGCTCAGGCATATAGAATGGACGAAGTTGCCGCTAGCGTGCTGATAATGCAGGGAGGCAGCGTTTTTGATGATGTTGCTGAGCGAGTGCTCAAACATGGTGAGTCGACAAGGTGTCAATTCCTAGATGTACTCTTCAAGCCACTTTTAGATCCCTCGAACCCAGATGCAAAGTATGTGCACTTCTTTCATGAGAAAATCCCATCTAGGTAGGTACAAAAAAGACTTGTAGGCCGGGAAAATGCTAATTGTCTCTAGTCAAAGGTCATTAGCCAGTTCGACACCTACGACGGCTCTAGACGAACTAATATTCGCCTATCCACATCAACTCGAGTATCATCGGACTCGAGGTATTGTACGCTCTTTCCGTGAGGAATATTCCCTCGCGATCAAAGATTTCACGCACGCACTCAAGGAAATTCGTATACGGCGGAAGAACAACAAAAATCACGGCTCCGATCAGCGAGCTTCGAAAATGAAGAAGCGCAAAGGTCCAAGTAGTAGTCAGTCTCATACCAACGGACAAGCACCATCGGATGGGACGGCAGTACCGGAAGGGGTGATAGAGAGATCAGATGGTGACTTGCCCTCACTACATCCCTCCATGCAATCCGATGCTCCCGAACCGTTTGAGACTCAACTGTTGTTCTTTCGAGGCGCTGCCCATCTGCAACAAGCGATTCATACAATTGAAGCTGCCGTCATTGAAATCGAGGGTATTAAGAAGCCTGCGGATTTTGATAGCCCTGACCTTCGTCTCTGCTGTCTTACCAATGGCCGATATGGTGGTGTCGAGATTGGGAATCCTGATGGACCCCTCGGAAGCCGCCATGGTACCAAGTTGAAAGTGTACCGTAAGGTCCTCGCAGAAGCCACTTTTCGAGATCAGGTTCATGGCCTCTTGAAAAAGAGCATCCGAGATTACGAGAAATTCCTGTCCCACTTTGATGGCGGGGAAACTGCCGTACCCATACCTGACGGTAGTATTGCGGAACAGGTCGAATTCGCATTCGTCATGTCCGAATCTATGCGTCCAGGCCATCACAACAATCCGCCGCCACCTAATAGGTCGGATGTACCTTCTATGTTAGCGACATATCACCCTCTCCTTATTGAATCACATTTTAGTGTCCTTATATGTTATCTAATGCTTGGCAATTTTGACCAGCTCCTCCACCAGTTTGTAAGGACTGCCGCGTTCGTGGACAGTGTTGAGGGCTATCCTATTTTCCTCTCCCCGCGCTCAATTGGCCAAGCCGAGTTCGTTGAAACTCTTGTACGGCTCGCTGCAGGATGGAGGGACGGTTGTCGGCCTCATTCTCTCTCGGGTGACCACAGAGGGAAAGCGAGACTTGTGACCGCTGGAGCGATTGAAGAACTTCCCACTGCGATCACGCCATCTGTTTCGACTTGTTCGATGGCGTCTGCTAGCTCAATGCAATCGACCGCCTCCGCTGTATCCCTCCCAACTAACTCCGTGACTCCTTTGGATCCATGTCATCTCACCGGCCCTGGTTCGAGCAAAAGCCCGTTTATCGGTTCAGATGTTGAATCATCATCATCTGGATTTCCCCATCCGGATATGAGCACAGCAGTCAGCTATGCGCCATCCACTTCCGCCACTCCTTTGTCTCAGAAGAACAGTCGCCATGTGCAGAGCACTCCTTGTGTTCCCTCCTCCCCATTTCGTTCGTCGCAGCTTCAAGGGCCAAGTCGAGGGGAGAAAGCCGATGGTGAAACTGATCAGGACTTGTCCCGAACCGATGCCCTTGACTGTATCCGCATTCTCTTGGCTCCTGTTGTCAAGCACCGAAGGGAACAAGCTGCTGCTGCTGCTGACAAGGCCAAAGAAAAAGGTCTTAAGAAACAGGCATCAATGCCCATTAATATTCCATTGCATGGACCTCGAGTTGAGATAATCTTGGCTTGGCTTGGTGCTGTTCATTTACCTGAACTGGATGAGGCTTGACAGGTATCTCTCATGTACTACTTTATTAGTTTGTTGCAGGTTTAGTGTATAATTTTGCCCGGATCTTGAATGCGAGTTCACATATCAAGTATTACTAGATCTAGAACGTTTGGGTAGTAAAGAATGTAATGGGAGTGCTATCCGAAAGTAATAATGGTCGTCCGTTATATGATGTCCATGTCCAGGAAAGGTATTACGAGGTCCCTGATTACTCAAAGGTTTAGAATTAGTAGATGGCGCTAAAAGTACCATAGATAGCGCCGATAAGACCAATGGTAAAAACATTCCAAATACCCGGAGACAGCCGCGGTAGATCACCGTTGAAAGGGACGTAGGAAGGAGTATCAGAGGTACTACCTCCAAATGAGCTACCAGTTCCGCCACCAGTAAGGTTAGCGCCATTGGGCTGAGATAGATGAATCAATTGGAAATATCATCAAACGAATAGCTTCAACGTACCCCAATGGGACGCGAACTATCAACGAAAGCACACGTGCTTGATGTACATATACATGATCCCCCCTGGGGATCCCAGAAGGGAGTCGAACAGTTAGCAGGAACTAATGAAGCGACATTAGTGCATGAAACCCAAATGGACGCGTGCACAAGGCACTCACGGCGGAAACGAGCATTTTGCCCGTCGGGAACTTGCTGAGGTGGATTCGGGTTATCAGGTGTAGGTGCAACCTCCGGGCATCCATACTATAATACAGCCATCAGTGATTTTGAGTAGTGTGCAGCTGCAAAGATCAACGTACACAGGTATAGAAGGGGAAGTCGGGAAAAGAGCAGTGGGAAAGAAGACCTTTCTCGTTCTGGGGTATACCATTGCAGATCTGTGTGTTTGGATCTACCTGAGGAGTTGAGCACTTGAGCGATGCAACTTGACTCAATTGAGACACAGGGACAGGATGTCGGACCCAGTCGAGAAGTTGCTCGTTAGAAACAATCCAAACTGAAAACGATTCAGCTCAGAGGCATCAATGTGTTGAGTAGAAATGTACCATCCTGCTGCACTTGCGCCCAGTCAAGGAAAGCATTTATCATATTGATTGTCGAGTTACGAGCATCAACGCCAGGATACGTCCTCTAGGTGATTTCATGAGCCCTTGAAGCAATCAGATAGGTAGAAAAAAATTCACTGAAACATGTATAGGGTGCGTGTAAAGACCGATTGGCTGCCTGTTGCCAATGTAATGAGCAGTGAAAGTGGCTTTCATGTACTCAAATGTGGCAGTATCATTAGGGCTCGTTTCACCATTGGCATTATCGCTTGAGACACTGTTAAAATCCAGTAAAAATCGGATGGTACATGAACTCACAGCCAAGGGTCCATAAGATGAGGACCATTTATACCAAGATTGTCAAAGAACGCATACATAGGAATCTCCCAGAAACCAGGTAATTTGAGTGCACCCTTGCACGTCTGTTCCACATCCAGACAATCATTGGCCATTCCATAATCGAGGGTATACGGCCAAAAGGCATCAGTACCTGGATCAGTGACAGGGATGGAAGCTGCTGCACTGGAGTCGTAAGTGAACTTGGCTTTATAAAGGAGTTCGAGAGTCTGGCGAGTATAGTTGAGATAAGGAGCACGGAAGCCTTGAATGGAGTTCATCGGGATACCAGCTAAGGCATTCAGGGCAATAAGATTTCCATTGATTTCATCAGCGGAAGGCGATCCAACGTGGGTCATCCTCGTTAACCGTCAGTAAGATATGTCCGTAGATATTGGAGGAACATACGTGTGATCGGCAATCTCATTTCCGGCAACATACCAGTCTGCAACAAAAGGTTCAGCTAGGATATCATCAGATCAAGATGAGAGAGGTTTTACCCGTCACGAGGGTGTAGTTGGTGTAGTTGAGTGACGTGAAATAGGTCATCTTAGGCGTGCAACCGTTGGGATTCTTGCGGTGAGCCAAAAACTGGTTGACAGCATCAAGTGTGTAGGTTTGGACAGCGTCATCTGCCGTAAACACGATGAATTGTGGCACATCAGACTGCATATATGCGCTTTAGTTAAGCATTTTCCATCGGTAAACCAGAAATACACACTGGTTGCAAGCCTCCTGGTGGACTTGTACTTGCACAATTACAGTCTGGTAACTTGCATTTGGACGAGTCACAAGAGTATCCAGCAGCAGCGGCACTTGAAGTAGGTCCAGAGATAACACCCTCGTCTTGAGCAACGACGAACAGAGGTGCGAGTATGGCAACCAGAAGAAGTTTCAACAGCATCTTTCGTTAAGGAGAACGAGGATGACCGGAGACAATGCGTTGGGCACGTCCTCGCCAAGGAGGAAAGTAGAGAGGAAGAAAGAGGAATAGATAAAAATTGAAGATCGGCTAACCATAAACCGCGAGTTGTCATGCTGTGTTGACTAAGCAAGTAACGGCGGTGTGTCGCCGTAACGTCAACGGAGTAAAATACCGACCTTTACCCAGGTCTCAGGACTTGTAGAATGAGCACAAACCTCTCGCATTGTGTTTTTTCCTAAAAATGTATCTGGCTATTATTGGTACTCAGCGTTCCTCCCACCCATGGACCCTGTTTTTTTAAGAAGAAGTGTGCACGTGATCGACGACTTCGCAGATCGAATCTCCTTCTTTCCATGAAAGGAAACTACACTTGATCTGTGTCAAAGTGCTCTCGGACAACCAAACTCCATTGTTGCTGTAACTGACGCCAGCGTCAAACCCAACAAATCACTGCTGTATCAGTTGCTTATGGCTGGCGTAAGGTATCCAAGTCAAAGCTGCATTCGGGAATATCACAAACTAGTGGCCATTCAATCGGGAGTTGCTAAGACTACCTCTCTTGATGTTGACCGTATCATTGTCATCACGGACTCCCTTTCCTCTGCGAAAATATTCTCGACCCCTCATATCAGAGTGAATCCATTGCCATTGCACACCTCCTTCGACCCTTTTTCAACTACAACAGCAGCAAAAAAAAATAGGATTCTTGGACCGCCCCAGTAAAGCCAGATGACGTCCTGCCAAAGTCGACGACAACGCCAAAAGCACTATCGTGCCTAGCACCCCATCTCAACTCACTTCGTTAGATGCCATGAGGGAGAAATCGAGCAAGGCATACACTGATCAATGAATCACTACCTTCAACCGTGGCCACAACAAAGGCCACCAATTCTTATAGCTTAGAAAAAGTGTATCCATTGTACATCAAAGGAGGGGGGTAGCTCAAACATATTGGGTCCTCGGTTTCGCTCTGTGCTAGAGCCACAAGAGCCATTCTGAATCATACTCCGATCAGGGAATTCAGGGAGAGGTTCGATAGGCTAGAAACCCGAGCTCACATGTGAGGTGCTATCACGAAGTCATTGAGTGCTGCTCCTCTATTTCTGCTTTCTCTTTTCTCTTTCTCTCATGTCTGTATCAATTACAAATGATCTGGGTTTTTTTACGTTTCTCGTTAGGTCTTTTTTCTACGTAGTTTGGGCTGTGTTATTGTACGGTAATAGCTTTACCGCAGACTGCGATCGAGCACCGCGCTACAGATTTATAATTTAAAAAGAGAAAACATGATTTATTTATTTAGATCTTTATAGTCGAGAATTAGAAAAAAAAGCAGTATAATTACCATCGCAGATGAATATAAGATTGTAGATCACAACTGAGGGTATAGAAAAATAGACCAGAGACCTAGTGTTTCATTCGAGCTGTTCTTGTACTGAGACACTTCCTACATCTTTGGACCACGTTATGATTTACAATCTGTTTGAACACCTACTCAGCCCTTTCCAAAACTGCTCATCTTTTCAAAGCTGTGCCTCCGTTACTGTGTGGCTTCTGTCACAAGCTTCTTGATGGCATCCAAAAATGATTGAGACGAAGCACTGCCGCTACCCCTGAGAAACAAGAGTTTGCTACTTGCCACGATGGCGGTCTTGTCGCTGTTCATTTCAGTCCTAGTTCTCATACCGCTCGTAGCAAGTCAAGGTCACGTCTCGTCTATCGCGGGGTCTACCCAGACTTTCGAATTTCCTCCGCCTGGCATCTCAACAGTCGTCAATCCTGACCCCAACTTTTCCAATGGCTCAGACGTCGGTTTCGCTGGTCCTACACCAAGTGATATTTTTTTTCTTGCTTGAGAAGCAAATTTCTCGTAACTGACACAATTGAGAACAGCTGGAGACGCCTCTGCAGCGATGGCTACCGCTCCCAGTTTCGGGGCCATGCAAAACCGGTTCCCGCTCGTCAATCCCATCGCATCCGACGCCAAAGACGCCAACACATTCGACGTGATTCGTCATTTCGGGAGTTTGCAGCCGTGGTTTTCTGTTCCTTCGTCAGCGTATGGGTTACCCGATGCGTCGCCTGTCGTTCCCAATGGGTGTGATATCGTTCAGGTCCATCTGCTTCATCGACATGGGGCTCGTTATCCGACATCGGGCGCCGGTCCTGCTTCGTTTGCGACGAAGTTGCATGAGGCGGCGAGTTCGGCGGCCTCTTTTGAAGCTAATGGGGATGTGGAATTTTTGCGAAACTGGACTTATAAACTTGGTGCAGAGATATTGACGCCTTTTGGTCGCTCGCAGTTGTGTGTTTTTTACTTTGTTTTGTTTTTCATCTGTGGATCTGATCTCTTTTCGGTAGGTATGATTTGGGCGTCGGATTTCGCGTTCGATATGGTCAGTCAAATAAGACATGTGAACTTGCTCGCGTTGACGGTTGGTATAGGAGAGCTTCTGAAAGGGCTCAAAGATGTCCCTGTTTTCAGGACTACTTCTGAATGTGAGTATCTGACTCTGCCCGTGGAATAGTCTTGACCGTCTTTTCCCAGCCCGCATGGTTGACTCAGCGTGAGTGGGGACGCTGTCTATTTATTCTGAATACTCACACGTTATCTCAGGTTGAATTTTGCTGCTGGATTCTTTGGTTTACCTAACTATGTCCAGGACTATCATCAGCTGATTGAGATAGAAGAGTCGGGCTTTAATTCGACACTTGCGCCCTATGACAACTGCCCGAATGAGAACAACGATATTCATGCATTTTTGTCAGACCACTTTACTACGGAATGGGAAAATATCTATTTGGTGGAAGCGCAGAAGAGGCTGTCGGAGCAGCTTGTGGGATTCAATCTGACTATTACTGATGTGTTCCAGATGCAGCAAACCTGCGTTTATGAAACCATGGCACTTGGTTACTCTCAATTTTGCAAGCTGTTTACTGAGGAAGAGTGGGAAGGGTTTGCGTATAGAGACTGTAGGTGGTTATCAATTCTTCCTAGCTGTGAGGGCTCATTATTGTGCAGCACTGTCGATGTGGTATGGTGCTGGTCCTGGCAGCCCTCTAAGTGCGGCCCTAGGTATAGGCTGGGTGCAAGAATTAGTATCTAGGTTGACACAAACGCGGATCACGGATTTCGACACGAGTGTGAATGAGACGATTGTGAGCAGCGAGACACTCTTTCCACTGAATCAACCCATCTATGTGGACGCGACGCATGACACTGTGATGTCTGCCAGTGAGGATTCAATTTTTTTGTACAGATGGGACGGCTGAAATTATTTCAAGTCTACGTTGCGATGAATTTTACCAACTTTATCAGGTCAGGACCTCTGCCAACGACGCATATTCCGAAAAATTTGGTGAGTTGGTGAGAGGCTATTCGGTGCTGGATGCTGATTTAGTTTAGTCATATGAAACGGACAAAGTTAATCCCTTTGGAGTGAATCTTGTTGGTCAAGTCCTTTCTTGTGGGGTGTCAAAGAACGCGACACATATCCGATGGATAATCAATGACGGTGTGGTTCCACTGGAGGGGATCAAAGGGTGCGGAAGGGACAAGGATGGTATGTGCAGGATGGATGCGTTTATCAAAGGGATGAAGGAGAAGATTGGAGAGGTTGATTATGATTTTAGCTGCAATGGGAACTATACTATCCCAGTTCCAGACTTGATTACCGATGGACAGCCGGTAGTGTGATTATTCATGATTATCTAAGCAGCATTTATAATTGTGGGCTTTGAAACTAGCGATTGCAATGGAAAGCATTGGACGGTGGAGTGTGAGTGTAGCCGAGTCTCTCCACCATGGATCTGCCTACTCCCTCTATGTCAAAAGTATTTATTTATCCTTCTCCCTGGTCTTGTGCTCACTGTTCACAGCGCCCACGCACCACCTCACTCTCACCCGCTCTGCCATGGAAATACTCGAGCTCGATGCGACTCTCAGCGAGCACGCCAATGTCCCTGTCCTGCCCCTCCCAGCCCTCCCAGTTACCCCTCCCAAACGCAAGTCCACCTTTCTCCACACCCTTTCTCGTCTCTCAGCCCGCAAATCCACTGCTGTCTCCCCAAAGGCTGAGATAAACGACCCGTTGGCATCGTCTCCCTCAGCCACCAGCACCGGCCTTGCTGCCTATTTCACTGCCATAGCCAACTCACCTGTGCTGCGCCATACCCGTGCCTGGAAACGTTTTGTCCGCGTGCGCCCCGACGACCTGGAGAGTGTCCGTCCCGAAAAGGCCATCAAGCGTGTGAGATCAGATCTTGCCGCCCACCTCCACGACGTCCATCCTCCTTTGCAGGACACCGTGGCCCCCGAGGACTCTCTCCCCACCCCTGTCCAGTCCCCCAAAGACCTCGACCATACTCTCTCTGATCCCATCAGCCGCCATGAGGTAAAGAAAAGCCAAGGTGACTGTCCTCGCCAACTCTTTGCCTCTCCCATCCTAAATGTTCTTTACAGACTCCACTCAGCTTCCTACTCCACTTGAGCCCGAGAATATACCCGTCCCTACAACCCCCACTGCCGCCGACGCCCACCTTCAACCTCAACCTCAGCCTCCACAACAGCGCCTTCATCGGTCTCAGTCTGCTGACCCGGACAAGTCGTCCCGTCTCTCCCGTGCATTCGCCCAGTCAGTCCCCCCAGCTAGCACCATCGCCACCGCCGCTGCCGAAATGGACCTCGGTAACTTGTCCTCCGCCACCGGCGATGACTCCTCCATCTCTCCTTCAACCTCTAAATCCAAAAAGCGTTCAAAGTCCACAGCCCGCGAGAAAAAACTCAAGGATAAAGAACCCAAAAAGAGCCAGAGGAAAGTCGTCATTGACGACTTTGAAATGATGCGTGTATTGGGCAAAGGCTGCGCTGGAAAAGTCCTACTCGTCAAGCAACGCGCTACCTCCGAACTCTACGCACTCAAAGCTATCACTAAACGTCATGTCCTCGCCCACCAAGAGCTCCAACATACGCTTACTGAGCAAGCCGTCCTCAAGCGTATGGCTGCAGAGGGCAAAGATCCTTTCGTCGTCAAGCTCTGGTGGAGTTTTCATGATAAAGAAAACTTGTTTCTAGTCATGGTACGGTCGTGTTCATGTCATCAAACCTCATTACTTAATCCAACTCAATAGGACTTTCATCCTGGTGGTGATTTAGCAACTCAACTCGCACGCTGGGGGCGTCTAGGCCGTGACCGTGCAAGGTTCTACGCTGCAGAAATCGTAGAAGGTGTAGAAGGTCTACACGCTGCCGGTGTCATTTACCGTGATCTCAAGCCCGAAAACATTCTCATCGGAGCAGACGGCCATATCGTACTCACTGATTTCGGTCTTTCGAAAGAGTTCCCTCGTCCCTCTGCTATCGGCTCAGTATCCGTTGCTGGGACACCACAGATGGAGTTGACAGCTAGTGCCGCGTGGATGAATAATTATACACAGCTTGGTGCAGATGCGACTGGTGCACAGAGTGACAGTGGCTGGTCTCGCCCGGGGTTGGGATCACAGGACCAAACAACGACATTTTGTGGGACTGCAGAGTACCTCGCTCCAGAGGTCATTCAGGGCTTGCCGTATTCGTATGAAGTGGATTGGTGGAGTTTTGGGACCATGTTGTATGAAATGTTGACTGGCATTGTGAGATTCGATCATCTCTTGTCTATGTACATGGGCTGATGGGTAGGATTTCAGACCCCATTTTGGGCAAATAGCCATTCGGATATGTATGTCCGGGTATTGCAAGACGAGCTGCATTTCCCTGAGGATAGAGCAATGGATCAGGATACGAAAAGCTTAATTCGCGGGGTGAGTGGGTTCTCCTGCTTTTTTCGGTAATAGTCTAGTTGACTCTCGCATGGTACAGCTTCTCCAACGAAATCCCAGTCTCAGAATCTGTGAACCAAGAATCAAGAGACACCCATACTTTTCGATGATGTACGTCTCTCTCTCTCTTTATCTCCCATATGATTTTTGATCAACAAGACAAACAGAGACTGGTCTCACGTATACCATAAACGCTATATTCCTCCATATATTCCTCCCATCGACCCCTCCAATGCAAGCGATACCCAAAACTTTGACGATACATTTTTGGACATGGAGCCCGTCCTGGATGAATACCAAGACGATCAAGAACAGTCTGAACGTGACCAAGGTGGACAGACGACGGACACAGATGCAGATGTTCATACTGATACTGATAGGGCAACCGGTACTGAGACGGAGGATGGAGAAGATACGATCACGACACCTTCACAGTCTAGGAGCTCGTCGATGAGATTGGTGCAACAGCAGAGTCAAATGGTCGGGAATGGTAATGCGGTTGTTCAAGTGGTGGCAGGGGAGAACAAGCAAGAGCAGAGCACGGTGGATGTCTTTGATGGATATTCGTTCAAGGGGAGGCATTCGGTGCTTATCGATAGTAGTGATGAGGAAGAAGAAGACGAGGAGGAGGGGGAGGAGGACTACGAGGAAATGAATGACGAGGAATATTCGAGATCGCGTATGACGAGTGTCACTACTGCTGCCAACACGACCACATCGACCACAGCAGCGACGGAATCTTTAGAAGCAGGAGACGATCTGTCGTCTATCCTCGGAAGCATGGATTCTCCGTCTGACACTGTGAAACCCGCGTCGATTGATGAGCAAATGCTGGAACATGTAGTTCTACAGGCCGATGAAAAAGAGAAAGTAGAGGAGGAGGAGCAGGAGGAGCTAGAGCCGAAGACACCAGAAGCGAGGCCTATTGATTTACCGGTTCAACCTTCGTTTGTGCCTGCCGAACCTGTCATGGCATCTCCCGTTGTTCCTGCCGTACCTGTCATG
>Ga0153989_1000354_pt1 | contig 12106 bp, 6 predicted proteins | sample TSNC073MetaG_FD_104701 | JGI IMG/M metagenome (GOLD analysis project Ga0153989, IMG submission 104701) | Attine ant fungus gardens microbial communities from North Carolina, USA - TSNC073 MetaG | ecosystem: Host-associated > Fungi > Mycelium > Unclassified | place: USA: North Carolina, Jones Lake... | reverse complement strand
GGACCGGACGGCAGCAGCGGAGTCGCCACCGCCGACGACCCCGAGCCCGTCGACCTCGGTGAGCGCCTGCGCGACGGTCTTCGTGCCCGCGGCGAAGGCCGGGAACTCGAACACGCCCATCGGGCCGTTCCAGAACACGGTCTTCGAACCGGACACCGCCGACGCGAACCGCGCCGCCGTCTCCGGGCCGATGTCGAGACCGATGCCGTCGGCGCCGAACGAGGAGGACTCGATGGCATCGGCGGCGACCGTCTCGTGGTCGGCGTCTGCGGAGAAGCCGGACGCCACGACGACGTCGGTCGGCAGGTCGATCGTCACGCCCAGCTCGTCGGCCTTGGTCAGGTAGGAGCGCACGACGTCGAGCTGGTCCTGCTCGAGCAGGGACTTGGCGACACCGTGGCCCTGCGCCGCGAGGAAGGTGAAGAGCATCCCACCACCGATGCACAGCGTGTCCACCTGCGGGAGCAGGTGGTCGATCACGCCGAGCTTGTCGCTGACCTTCGAGCCGCCGAGCACCACCGTGTAGGGGCGCTCCGGGTTCGTGGTCAGACGCTCGAGCACGCGGAGTTCGGTCTCGATGAGCTCACCAGCTGCCGAGGGCAGCGCGGAGGCGAGCTCGTACACGGAGGCCTGCTTGCGGTGCACGACGCCGAAGCCGTCCGACACGAAGGCGTCGGCCATGGCGGCGATGCGGTCCGCGAAGCCACCGCGCACGGCGGCGTCCTTCGAGGTCTCCTCCGGGTTGAAGCGGAGGTTCTCGAGCAGCAGGACGTCGCCGTCCCCGAGGGCCTCGGCGGCCGCGGTGGCGTCGTCGCCGACGGTCTCGCCGACGAACGTCACCTCTTTCCCGAGCAGCTCGGAGAGGCGCTGGGCCACCGGGGCCAGCGAGTACTCCGGCGCCGGCGACCCATCGGGACGGCCGAGGTGGGAGATGACGATGACGCGCGCGCCGGCGTTGATGAGCGTGTCGAGCGTCGCGAGCGACGCCCGCACGCGGCCGTCGTCCGTGATCACGCCGTCCTTGAGCGGGACGTTCAGGTCACAGCGGACGACGACACGCTTGCCGGCGAGGTCGCCGAGGTCCTCGAGGGTGCGGAGGGTCATGCTCAGAGTCGCTCGCCCACGAACTCGGTCAGGTCGACGAGGCGGTTCGAGTAGCCCCACTCGTTGTCGTACCACGACGTGATCTTCACGAGACCGCCGATGACCTTGGTCAGGCCGGAGTCGTAGATCGACGAGTGCGGGTCCGTGGTGATGTCGGTCGACACCAGCGGGTCCTCGCTGTACAGCAGGATGCCCTTGAGGGGTCCCTCAGCGGCCTCCTTGTAGGCGGCGTTGATCTCGTCGACGGTGACCTCGGCCTTGGTCTCGAGCGTCAGGTCGGTGATCGACCCGGTCGGGACCGGCACGCGGAGGGCGAAGCCGTAGAGCTTGCCGGCGAGCTCCGGCATGACCTGACCGATGGCCTTGGCGGCACCGGTCGAGGTCGGCACGATGTTGAGGGCAGCGGCGCGGGCGCGACGCGGGTCCTTGTGCGGGCCGTCCTGGAGGTTCTGGTCGGCGGTGTAGGCGTGGACCGTGGTCATGAGACCGCGCTCGATCCCGAACTTGTCGTTGAACACCTTGGCGAGCGGCGCGAGGCTGTTCGTGGTGCACGAGGCGTTCGAGATGATGTTGTGGTTCGCCGGGTCGTACTGGTCCTCGTTCACACCGAGCACGATGGTGACGTCGTCACCCGTGGCCGGGGCGGAGATGATGACCTTCTTGGCGCCGGCGTCGATGTGCTTCTGCGCGTCGGCGGCCTTGGTGAAGAACCCGGTCGACTCGATGACGATGTCGACGCCCAGCTCGCCCCATGGGAGGTTGGCGGGGTCGCGCTCCGCGAGGACCTTGATCGGCTTGCCGTCGACGACGATGTTGTCGCCGTCGAGCTCGACGGAGACGCCGAGACGGCCCGTGATGGAGTCGAACTTCAGCAGGTTCGCCAGCGCGGCGTTGTCGGTGAGGTCGTTCACCGCCACGATCTCGAGGTCGCTGCCCTTGGCGAGGGCGGCCCGGAAGAAGTTACGGCCGATGCGGCCGAAGCCGTTGATGCCGATCTTGACGGTCAATGGATCTCCTGGTGGGTGTGGAGCGCCCAGGGGGCGCTGCTTTCGGAGTCGCGAGCCCTCGTCGGGCCCGCGTGTGGTGACGATACGCCCCGTAACGTCGCCGTAACGACCCTAGCAGTCGGAGCATCAGCGCCCGCCCGTGTGACGTCCAGGAAGCGCCACGCCGGGACGGGTGGGACGAGGGGCCCTCAGGCGCCCTCGAGCTCCTCGGGAACGCTGGCCTCGGTGCCCGGGATGTCGAGTTCCGCGGCACGCTTGTCGGCCATCGCGAGGAGGCGGCGGATGCGGCCGGCGATGGCGTCCTTCGTCATGGGCGGGTCGGCGTGCTGGCCGAGTTCGTCGAGCGACGCGTCCCGGTGTGCGAGCCGCAGGGACCCGGCGTACTGCAGGTGGTCGGGGACCTCGTCGCCGAGGATCTCGAGCGCGCGCTCGACCCGAGCGCACGCTGCGACCGCGGCCTGGGCCGAGCGGCGGAGGTTCGCGTCGTCGAAGTTCACCAGGCGGTTGGCGGTCGCGCGGACCTCCCGGCGCTGGCGCATCTCCTCCCACTCGGCGGTGGTGCGCGCTGCCCCCATCACCGTGAGCATCTGCCCGATGGCCTCGCCGTCGCGGATGACGACGCGGTGCACCCCGCGGACCTCACGGCCCTTCGCGGCGATCCCGAGACGCGACGCGGCTCCCACCAGGGCCATCGCCGCCTCGTTGCCGGGGCAGGTCACCTCGAGCGCTGCGGCGCGACCCGGGTCGGTCAGGGTGCCGGCTGCGAGGAACGCACCGCGCCAGATCGCGGCGAGGTCCTCGCGGTTCCCGGTGGTCAGCCGGTTCGGCAGCCCGCGGACCGGACGACGGCGGGCGTCCATCAGCCCGGTCTGGCGTGCGAGGGTCTCCCCGGCCTCGAGCACGCGGACCAGGTAGCGAGTGCCACGCCGAGCGGACGCCGAGGAGCCCACCGAGGCCTCGCTGCGGACGCCGTAGAGCTCGGCGAGGTCCTTGCGGACACGGTGCACGATGATCCGGGTGTCGAGCTCGACCTCGACGGCGATGCGGCCGGAGATCACGTGCAGCCCGCCCGCGAAGCGCAGCACGGTCGCGAGCTCGGCGGCACGGACCGTGTTGCGGCCCACGACGACCCTGGCCAGTTCGTCCTTGACCTCGGCAGTCAACGGCACAGCATCATTCCTAACGTTTCTGGTGGTGGGGCTCGTCGGTCCCGGTGGCGCAGCCGTGTGGAGCGGCCGGTGGGACGGTCACTCCCGGCCGAGATCTCGGTTCTTCACACGCACGGCGACGTTGGGCATCCCACGGAGGAGACTCGCCAACTCGGCGACGATGGCGACCGAGCGGTGCTTCCCGCCGGTACAGCCGATGGCGATCGTAGCGTGTCTTTTGTTCTCGCGCTGGTAGCCGTCCAGGACGGGCTCCAGCACGGCGGCGTACCGGTCCACGAACGGACGGGCACCGGACTGGGCCAGGACGTAGTCCGAGACGGGCTCGTCGAGGCCCGTGTGCGGCCGGAGTTCCGGCACCCAGTACGGGTTCGGGAGGAACCGCACGTCCGCGACCATGTCCGCGTCCGGCGGCAGCCCGTACTTGAACCCGAAGCTCATCAGCGTCACCTGAACACCCGTGAAGCGGTCCTCGGCGAACTTCTCGATGACGGTGTTCGCGAGCTGGTGGATGTTGAGGTCCGAGGTGTCGATGATCAGGTCCGACGCCTCTCGGAGACCGAGGAGTCGCTGGCGCTCACGGGCGATGCCGTCCAGCAGCGTGTCCTCGCCTTGCAGCGGGTGCGGTCGGCGGACCTGCTCGAACCGTCGGACGAGCACCTGGTCCGTCGCCTCGAGGAAGAGCACGCGCACCCGTGCGGAGGTGCTCGCACGCAGCTGCTCGACGGCAGCTTCGGGGTCGGTGAAGTGCCGCCCGCCACGCACGTCGACCACCGCGGCGAGCTTCGGGATCTTCTCCCCCGCCCGGTCGGCGAGATCGGTCAGCGGACCGAGCATCTGGGTCGGCAGGTTGTCGACGACGTACCAGTCGAGGTCCTCGAGGGCCTTGCCGACGGTCGACCTGCCCGCACCGGACATCCCGGTGACGATGAGGACGTCGTGCTGGGGCTTCGGTTCGGTGTCGGTCATCTGGGAGATGTGCTCCGTCGTCGCTGCCCGGGCGCGTCGCCAGGGCTCTCCGGGACGGCCCGGCCGGGTGGTCTCGGGTCGGTTGGGCTCGCGGACAAGGCTATCCCCCGACACGCGCGGTCCGCAGGCCGGCCTGGAGGCTCGTCACGTGTCATGCAGGCAGGTGCGGACCGTCGGCGGTCGTCTCCGGGACCTGCACCGGGCCTCCCGAGTGGGTCGCGTCCGCGTCCTGCGCTCCCGGATCCGCCGGCTGGGGCGCGCTCGTCGGCGACTCGCCGGTCGGCGTGCTCGTCGGCACCGTCGTCAGCTTCCTGACCACCGCAGCGGCGGTCGCCGGACCCACCCCGTTGACCTCGGCGATCTCGTCCGCCGTGGCGGACCGCAGCCGCGCCACCGAACCGAAGTGCTTCAACAGCGCACTCACCCGGCTCGGCCCGAGGCCCGGGATCTCGGAGAGCTGCGTGCGGACGTCGCGCTTGCGCCGTCCCCGCTGGTGGGTGATCGCGAACCGGTGCGCCTCGTCGCGGATGCGCTGGATGAGGAAGAGCGCCTCGGAGTTTCGGGGCAGGATCACCGGGAAGTCGTCGTCTGGCAGCCAGAGTTCCTCGAGCCGCTTGGCGATGCCGACCAGCGCGATGTCGGTGACACCGGCTTCGTCCATCGCCCGCTTCGCCGCCTGGACCTGGGGCTGGCCGCCGTCGACGATGAGCAGCTGCGGGCGGTACGCGAACCGCTTCGTGGGCTTCTCCACCGCGACCACGCCGTCCGCGTTCTGGTCCGGCTGCTCGGGCAGCTCGGCGTCCTCGTCGAGACGCGCGAGCCGACGGGTCAGCACCTGGTGCATGCTGTCGGTGTCGTCGCGGGTCTCCGCGATCGAGTACCGCCGGTACTGGTCCTTGCGGGGCAGCCCGTCCTCGAACACGACCATCGACGCCACGACGTTCGTGCCCTGCAGGTGCGAGATGTCGTAGCACTCCATCCGCAACGGCGCCTCGGTCATGCCGAGCGCTTCCTGGATGTCGGCCAGGGCCGCGGCACGCGTGGTGTAGTCGGCCGAGCGCTTGGTCTTGTAGAGCATCAGCGCCTGCTGCGCGTTCTGCGATGCCGTCCGTGCAAGGCCGGCCCGGTCGCCGCGCTGCGCGGTGCTGAGCTTGGTCCCCCGGCCGCCGCGACGGTCGCTGAGCCACTGCTGCAGCGCGTCGGCGTCGTCGGGGAGCTCCGGGACGACGACCTCTCGGGGCGGCTCGGACTCGGCCGTGCCGTCGGCGTAGTTGCCCTGCACGATCTGTTCGACCAGGTCGCCCGTCGAGATGTCGAGCTCCTTGTCCACGACCCAGCCGCGGACACCGCGGATGCGACCGCCGCGGACCGAGAACAGCTGCACGGCTGCGGCGAGCTCGTCCTCGGCGATGCCGAACAGGTCGAGGTCCACCGAGTCGCGGAGCACGACGGCCGACTTCTCGAGGACGGCCTCGAGCGCCTCGACCTGGTCACGGTACTTCGCCGCCTGCTCGTACTGCATCGCGTCGGCGGAGGCACCCATGCGCTGCCGGAGTTCGGTGATCACCCGGCGGTCGTAGCTCGCCATGAACCGGACGAACTCCTCGACCAGGGCACGGTGCTCCGCGATCGTGACCCGCTGCGAACACGGTCCGCCGCACTTGCCGATCTGCCCGGGGAAGCACGGCTTGCCGGTCTGCATCGCGCGCTTGTACGAGGAGTCGGAGCAGGTGCGGATCGGGAACACCTTGATCATCAGGTCGATCGTGTCGTGCACGGCCCAGATCTTCGGGTACGGCCCGAAGTACTTCGCGCCCTTGATCTTCCGGTTCCGCGTCACCATCACCCGTGGTGCTTCGTCCGCCATCGTGATCGCCATGTACGGGTACGACTTGTCGTCCCGGAACTTGACGTTGAACGGCGGATCGAACTCCTTGATCCACGTGTACTCGAGCTGGAGCGCCTCGATCTCGGACCCCACGGTCGTCCACTCGACGCTCTTCGCCGTCAGGACCATCCGGCGGGTGCGCTCGTGCAGCGTCGGCAGCGGTGCGAAGTAGTTGCTGAGCCGCGCCCGGAGGTTCTTCGCCTTGCCGACGTAGAGCACCCGGCCGTTGCCGTCACGCCAGCGGTAGACGCCCGGGTCGGTCGGGATCTCCCCCGCCTTCGGACGCCACGGGACGGTGTCCGCCACCTACCGAGCACCCGCCTTCGTGCCGCGCTTCAGCGTGCCGGTCTCCGTGACCGTGCGGGCGCCGACGGAGCGCTCCTTGCCCACGCGGGCGTCCTGCGCGTCGAAGATCTCACGCAGGAAGACACCGGTGTGGCTCTCGGGGACGTCCGCGACGAACTCCGGGGTGCCCGTCGCCAGGACGGTGCCACCACCGGAACCACCTTCCGGACCCATGTCGATGAGCCAGTCGGCCGACTTGATGACGTCGAGGTTGTGCTCGATCGTGATCACGGTGTTGCCCTTGTCGACGAGGCCCTGCAGCACGAGCAGCAGCTTCCGGACGTCCTCGAAGTGCAGGCCCGTCGTCGGCTCGTCGAGCACGTACACGGTGCGGCCGTTGGACCGGCGCTGGAGTTCCGTCGCGAGCTTCACGCGCTGCGCCTCGCCGCCGGAGAGGGTCGTCGCACTCTGGCCGAGGCGGACGTACCCGAGACCCACGTCGACGAGGGTCGCCATGTAGCGGTGGATCGCGGAGATCGGCTCGAAGAACTCGGCCGCCTCGCTGATCGGCATGTCGAGGACCTCGGAGATGTCCTTGCCCTTGTAGTGCACCTGCAGCGTCTCGCGGTTGTACCGCGCGCCACCGCAGACTTCGCACGCGACGTAGACGTCGGGGAGGAAGTTCATCTCGATCTTGATCGTGCCGTCGCCGGAACAGTTCTCGCAGCGACCGCCCTTGACGTTGAAGCTGAAGCGACCGGGCTGGTAGCCGCGGGCCTTGGCTTCCGGGGTCTCGGCGAAGAGCTGCCGGATCCGGTCGAACACACCCGTGTAGGTCGCCGGGTTCGACCGCGGGGTGCGGCCGATCGGTGCCTGGTCGACGTGGACGACCTTGTCGAGCTGGTCGAGCCCCTTGACGCGGGTGTGCTTGCCGGCGATGTGCCGTGCGCCGTTGAGCTGGTTCGCGAGCACCTTGTAGAGGATGTCGTTCACCAGCGTCGACTTGCCGGAACCGCTGACGCCGGTCACCGCGGTGAACACCCCGAGCGGGAAGTCGACGTCGACTTCCTTGAGGTTGTTGGCACGGGCGCCCTGCACGCTGATCACGCGCTTCTTGTTGATCTTCCGGCGCTCCGACGGCATCTCGATCATGCGACGCCCGGCGAGGTAGTCGCCCGTGATCGACTCGCGGTTCTCGATGATGCCCTCGTACGAGCCCGAGTGCACGACGTTGCCGCCGTTCACCCCGGCACCAGGACCGATGTCGACGACCCAGTCCGCTGTACGGATCGTGTCCTCGTCGTGCTCGACGACGATGAGGGTGTTGCCGAGGTTCTTCAGCTTCACGAGCGTGTCGATCAGCCGGCGGTTGTCCCGCTGGTGCAGCCCGATGCTCGGCTCGTCGAGGACGTAGAGCACGCCCGTCAGCCCCGACCCGATCTGGGTCGCGAGCCGGATGCGCTGCGCTTCGCCACCCGACAGCGAACCGGCGCCGCGGGACAGCGTGAGGTAGTTGAGCCCGACCTCGAGCAGGAACTCGAGGCGCGCCCGGATCTCGCGCAGCACTGCCGCGGCGATGTGGGCTTCACGCTCGGTGAGGGTCAGGGTCTCCATGAACGCGTACGCGTTGTCGAGGCTGAGCTCGGTCACGTCCGCGATGCTGCGGTCCGCCACGGTCACGGCGAGGACCTCTGGCTTGAGACGGGTGCCGTCGCACACCGGGCACGGGACCTCGCGCAGGTACCCCTGGAAGCGCTGCCGCTGGGAGTCGGACTCCGCCTCGGCGAACTTGCGCTCGATGTACGGCATCACGCCTTCGAAACCGCTGGTGTAGCGCATCTCGCGGCCGAAGCGGTTGCGCCAGGACACCGAGACCTCGAAGTCCTTGCCGGTGAGGATCGCTGCCTGCACGGACGCGTCGAGCTGGTTCCAGGGGGTGTCGAGCCGGAAGCCGAGTTCCTTGCCGAGACCGGCGAGGAGCTTCTCGAAGTACGAGTACAGGCCGCTCGTGCCGGTCCAGGGCAGGAGGACACCGTCGGCGAGCGAGGCTTCCGGGTCGCCGAGCACCAGGTCGGGGTCGACCGACATGCGCGTGCCGAGGCCGGAGCACTCCGGGCAGGCACCGAACGGGGCGTTGAACGAGAACGTCCGCGGCTCGATCTCGGTGAGCGCCAGCGGGTGGTTGTTCGGGCACGACAGGTTCTCGGAGTAGGTCCGGACCGCGCCGGGCCCCTCGTGGTCGACGAGGTCGATCGCGACCGTGCCGTTCGTCAGGCGCAGCGCCGTCTCGAGGGAGTCGGTGAGGCGGCCGAGGATGTCGTCGCTCGCCACCAGTCGGTCGACGATCACCGAGATGTCGTGCTTGACCTGCTTCTTGAGCGTGGGCGGGCTGCTCAGCTGGATCCGCTCGCCGTCGACGATCGCGCGCGAGTAGCCGGACGCCGCGAGCTCCTGGAAGAGGTCGACGAACTCGCCCTTCTTCTTGGAGACGACCGGGGCCAGGACCTGGAACCGGGTACCGGTCTCCTGGGTCATGAGCTGGTCCGCGATCTGCTGGACCGTCTGCTTGCTGATGACCTCGCCACACGTCGGGCAGTGCGGGATCCCGATGCGCGCCCAGAGCAGGCGCATGTAGTCGTAGACCTCGGTGATGGTGCCGACCGTCGACCGCGGGTTGCGGTTCGTCGACTTCTGGTCGATCGAGACCGCTGGCGACAGCCCCTCGATGAAGTCGACGTCGGGGCGGTCCACCTGCCCGAGGAACTGGCGCGCGTACGCCGAGAGCGACTCGACGTAGCGCCGCTGTCCCTCGGCGAAGATCGTGTCGAACGCCAACGAGGACTTCCCCGAACCGGACAGGCCGGTGAACACGACGAGGGAGTCGCGCGGGATCTCGAGGTCGACGTCGCGCAGGTTGTGCACGCGCGCACCACGGACGCTGAGCGTCGAGGTGTCGTGCGGTGCAGCCCCACCGGGGAGGTGCTGGTCTGCGGGCTCGAGGTCGGCCGGCTCGGTGGTGGCGGAGTCGCCGAAGGCGCTCCGGCCGGAGGTCGCGGTACCGCGGTCAGAGGTGATGGTCATCACCGTCGATTCTACGAAGGAGGTCCGACATTCGGTCCGGGAACGGCATCAGACGAGTGCGTCGAGAGCGAACGCGACCCCCGAAGCACGCTCGCTCGCCTGCCAGAGCCGTGCCGCTGCACCACGGTCGTGCGCGCGCGGCTCGGCCGGGACGACCGCCGCTGGACCGCGGAGCTGCATGAAGCCGCCGGGCCCCCAGTACTGCCCGGACCGGACGTCGTCGCCAACCGCGGCGTGGACGAGCGGGTGGGCCCCGGCGTCCTTGCCCTGTGCGTACAGCCGTTGGCCCGGTCGGGTCCACGCCGGCTCGGTCCGTGCGGGAGCGATCGCGGGACGCGATGGGGCGAGGGAGTCCAACGAGAGGCCGGGGTGCGCGACCACGCTTGACACCGGGGAACCGGCGTCCGCGAGTCGCTCGGCGAGCTCGAAGCCGAAGAGCATCACCGCGAGCTTGCTGCGGGCGTACTGCCGGTAGCCGGAGTAGTGCCCGACCCGGAACGGATCCGACGGGTCGAGCGATGCCCACCGGTGCGCGATCGACCCGAGGTGGACCACGCGTCCCGCGGTCTCCTCGAGCAGTGGGAGCACGAGCGCGGTGAACGCGAAGTGTCCGAGGTGGTTCGTCCCCACCTGCAGCTCCGTCCCCTGCGCGGTGAACCGCTCCGTCCTCGATCCCACGACGCCGGCGTTGTTCACCACGGCGTCGATCGGGCCGAGTGCGCCGAGCGCTGCCGCCGCTGTCCGGACGACGTCGAGGTCGGCGAGGTCCACGTGCAGGTGCTCGAGCGCCGCGTCGGGAACGTGTCGGCGGATGCTGTCGGCGGCCGCCGTCGCACGCTCGGGGCTGCGGGTGGCGAGCACCACCCGGTGCCCGGCCGCGGCGAGCTGCTCCGCCGCGAAGTACCCCAGCCCGGCACTGGCGCCGGTGACGACGACGGTCTTCCGCGGCTGCTCAGCGGACATGCCCGGCCGACTCCATCTGGCGCAATGCCTTCTTGAGGTCCTGGACCTCGTCACGCAGCCGTGCCGCGAGCTCGAACTTCAGCTCGGTGGCCGCCTGGAGCATCTGGTCGTTGAGGTCCGCGATGGTCGCCTCGAGCTGTGTCGCGCCCTCTCCGGCGATGCCCCCGCGCTTGAGCGACGGCGTGGGTGCCCGACCGCGGTCCCGCGCCCCACCACCCCGACGTTCGAGCAGCTCCTGCGTGTCGTCGTTCTCGCGGGCGAGCTGCTCGGTGATGTCGCCGATCTTCTTGCGGAGCGGCTGCGGGTCGATGCCGTGTTCCAGGTTGTACGCGACCTGCTTCTCGCGACGGCGGTCGGTCTCCTCGATGGCCTGCTTCATCGAGTCGGTCATCTTGTCCGCGTACATCAGGACCTGGCCGGACACGTTGCGCGCGGCACGACCGATCGTCTGGATGAGCGAGGTCGACGAGCGGAGGAAGCCTTCCTTGTCGGCGTCGAGGATCGCCACGAGCGAGACCTCCGGCAGGTCGAGGCCCTCACGCAGCAGGTTGATGCCGACCAGGACGTCGTACACCCCCTGTCGCAGCTCGGTCAGGAGCTCCACGCGCTTGAGCGTGTCGACGTCGGAGTGCAGGTAGCGGACCCGGACGCCGGCGTTCCCGAGGAAGTCCGTGAGTTCCTCGGCCATGCGCTTGGTGAGGGTCGTGACGAGCACGCGCTCGTTCTTCTCGACGCGCTGCTGGATCTCCTCGAGCAGGTCGTCGATCTGCCCGTCGGAGGGCTTGATGACGATCTCGGGGTCCACGAGGCCCGTCGGTCGGATGATCTGCTCGACGACGCTGTCGGTGACGCCGAGCTCGTACCGACCGGGCGTGGCCGACAGGTAGACCTTCTGACCGGCGCGCTCGAGGAACTCCTCCCACGTCAGTGGACGGTTGTCGAGGGCACTCGGCAGGCGGAACCCGTGGTCGACGAGGGTCCGCTTGCGCGAGGCGTCGCCTTCGTACATCGCGCCGATCTGCGGCACCGTGACGTGCGACTCGTCGATGACGATGAGGAAGTCGTCCGGGAAGTAGTCGAGCAGGCAGTGCGGCGCTTCCCCGGGCAAGCGGGCGTCGACGTGCCGCGAGTAGTTCTCGATGCCGGAGCAGAAGCCGATCTGCTCCATCATCTCGATGTCGAACGTGGTGCGCATCCGGAGGCGCTGCGCTTCGAGGAGCTTGCCCTGCCCTTCGAGCTCGGCGAGCCGCTCGGCGAGTTCTTCCTTGATGGTGCCGATCGCGCGGTGCATGACGTCGGTGTCGGCGACGTAGTGCGACGCCGGGAAGATCGACACGGCGTCGAGGTCTTCGATCACGCTGCCGGTGAGCGGGTGCAGGGAGCTCAGCGCTTCGACCTCGTCGCCGAACATCTCGATGCGGATCGCGTGCTCTTCGTACATCGGGATGATCTCGATGGTGTCCCCCCGGACCCGGAACGTCCCACGGGCGAAGTCGACGTCGTTGCGCTGGTACTGCATCGCGACGAACCGGCGGACGAGCTGGTCGCGGGAGATCGTCTGCCCGCGGTGCAGCGCGACCGAGGCGTTCATGTACTGCTCCGGCGTCCCGAGGCCGTAGATGCAGGACACCGTCGAGACGACG
>Ga0153989_1000343_pt1 | contig 12188 bp, 12 predicted proteins | sample TSNC073MetaG_FD_104701 | JGI IMG/M metagenome (GOLD analysis project Ga0153989, IMG submission 104701) | Attine ant fungus gardens microbial communities from North Carolina, USA - TSNC073 MetaG | ecosystem: Host-associated > Fungi > Mycelium > Unclassified | place: USA: North Carolina, Jones... | reverse complement strand
TTGCTTGATTTGATAATCAAAGTGTTCAAAAAAGCAAAGTTAGACAAGCAGCAAAAGATGTTGTTAAGTCTGAGGTTTATCCTCAGACATACAGTCCTTAAATACATAATTGTAGTGGTCTGTACACTAGAATAGCCTACTATATGATCACTACCTATTGTTCTATATATAGGAGTGCTATTGTTCTTGAAATAGAGATATCCTAACCATCTTAGGGCAGTCCTTTGTTCTATTCAAGGATAGATGATAATCTATAAATAAAGATCAGTGTTATGTACAAACATTAAGGACCTTGTATCTCCATGGGATCTTATTGCCTCAGGATCTATTTATAGCCAAAAGAAGTGCATTAAAGAGAGCTTCATGATGGTCATTGAAGCAAACAATTATGTTAAGCAATTCCTAAGATATCGGCAATTTAGTGTCTGGTAACTTGGTGATCACTAACTGATCTGCTGATAACTCAGTGAATACTGATCACTTTGAGATGTTTCTAGTACCGTTTGAAAGATTTTTTTAAGGGCTTTTGGTGGCCATTTAGATTGTTGAAATCGGTCAAGTATTCCTGGAGTTATGGTCTGAATGAAGTTTGTGATAGTTTTTCTGGGATTGTATTGGGCATCAGCTTTCCTGCTGGTGCTTTGCTTTGATTCTTGTATCTTTGGCACACATCACATCCATCTACATATCTTCCCACCTCTTTTGTTATTTCTGGTGACCAACTCTGTCATCTTCCATCTCCCTCCATGCCCTCCTACTAGGGTGTTGTGGTACAATCATATTATATCCTCCCTGAGTTCTCCTTCTGGCATGTATATCCTTCCTTCCTTCATTACTATCCCATTTTCTATTTTCCATTCTTCATTTTTTAACATTTTTATTCCTGCCCTCTTCAACTCTTCTACTACTTTTACTACCTTTTTGTTCCCTTCCTGTACCTTTTTGATTCTTTCCTTTAGGTTCTCTTCCTCTATTATTGTTTCTGCTTCTTTAATCCATTCTGGCTTTATCAATTTCTGATCCTCATTGTCCTTTTTCACTCCCTCCTGCTAGTCTGGTCTTCTGCTTAATCTGTCTGTTTTCCCTATGCTCTTCCCTGGAACAAGTTTTAGTGCAAAATTAAATTGTGATAGGTATAGGGCCCATTTTGCTTGTCTACAGTTTAATTTTTGGCTTGTTATAAAATACTGGAGGTTCTTATGGTCTGTTCAGATTTCAAATTTGAGTTTCACTCCCTTCAGATAGTGTCTCCATACCTCTAGACATCTAATAACTGCTAGCATCTCCTTATCATAAATTTTGTAATTTCACTCTGTGGCATTCAACAATTTAGAGATAAAGGCCACTGGTCTCCACTTTCCATTCTTATACTTTGTTGACAACACTCCCCCTGTTGCATAGTCTGAGGTATCTGCTTCCACTCTCATTTCTCTATTGATATCTGGAATTGCTAAGATAGATTCTGTAGTGAATACTATCTTAAGTCTTTCAAATGCCTTCTCCTGTTCCTTTTCCTATTTCCATTTCTGCTCCTTCCTGACCAGCATATGTAACAGTACTGCTATCCTAGCAAAGTTTTTTATAAACCTCCTATAATAGTTGGCAAGACCTAAAAACTTTTGTACTTCTTTGACATTTCTGGGTGCCAGCTAGTTCAGTACTCCCTTTACCTTTTCCTTCTGTATTTCCATTCCCCTTGGACCAATTACTACTCCCAGAAATTCTATCTCTCTTACTTTCCATTTACACTTTTCTGGTTTCATGAATAGGTCATTCTCTTCCAACCTTTTTAGTACCTCTTCTACTAATTCATCATGTCCTTCTTCTGTGCCTGTAGCTACCAGGATATCATTGATGAATGTCACTGTATCTCCTTGGTTTATGAGATCTCTGAATAGGTTATTCATCATTGTCTGAAAGGTAGCGGGGGAGTTTGTTAACCCAAAATACATGACTATGAGCTTATAAGCTCTAATATACATTGTAAATACTGTCTTCCATTCATCTTCCTCTTTGATCCTAACATTATTGTATCCCCACCTCAGGTCCAGCTTCGTAAACACCTTTCTCTTCCCTACTCCATCCAATATATCTACGATGAGAGGTAAAGAATATCCATTTTTTATTGTCCACTGGTTTATGTATCAATAGTCCTGCACCATTCTTTGTATGCCATCCTTTTTTGCCACAAAGTGTACTGGTAATATTTGGGATGACTTGGAAGGTTGTATGTATCCTTTCCTTAACTGATCCTCTACAAATGCTTGCACTTCTTCTCTTTCTTCTCTTTCTTCCCTCGATAATGAGTATACCTTTTTCTTTTTTGGCATAAATCCTTCTTTTAATTCTATGGCATGGTCCTAGGTCTTTTGCACTGGCATTCTTTCCAACTTCTTTTTTCCAAATACCTTCTTTCACTTCCAAAACCTTTTGGGCACCAATCTTCTTAACGTTTCTTTGTCCTTATCCTTTTCTACTTTCTTTACTTCCTTCTTCTTTCCTTCTTGCTTTCTCTTTCCATATATAGGTGGACAATGTATCATTTCTACTTTTCCTTTTTCCCAATCTATCTTTGGGTTATAGGCTGCTAGCCACAGCATTCCCAGTATTACCTTTGTTTTCCCTAAATTATATATATCTATCCTTGTCCTCTTTACATGTCCCTTAAAAAATATGTTGCACTCTACCTGGTACATTATGGCTCCCCCCGCATTTACTGTTCTATCCACATTTCTAACCAATAGGGGTTTCTTTAGCTTCTCTATTTTAAACCCCTTTTCCTGGGCAAAGGTTGTATCTATGAATAGACCTGTTGCTCCGCTATCCAGCAGTGCCCTTACTACTACCCTTTCATGGTTTTCCAGTTTTTCTAGCCCTACCTTTATTTAGACTTCTTTTAGCGGCTGTAGAGTACACTACACATCTCTTACTCTCTCAGTTGTATTGGTGCAATTGAATTTATTTCCCAGCTTTTCTGGGTGCAATATATTGTACAGGTTATTGAAGGCCAGCCAAGAGCTTACTGTCCTCCATTTTCTTTTGCTGACTCCTGCAGTGTTTCCACTATCCTTTCTTTATGCCTTTCCCAACAATTTTTGGTCATATGGCCCCACTTCCCACATACATAGCATGTCCTGTCCTGTCCTTCTCCTCTGTCTATATCTATTGCATTTGGGTCTCTTCTTGGACCCATTTGAGTTCTCTCTCTATTAAATATATTTTCTCCTGTCCCTCTTCTATACCCTTCTCCCATTCTCCATGTTATTTGCCCCTCTTTTCCCCCATATGATCCTTCTCCTCTAGGCTACACATTTTCCCCTGAATGTGCCATATTCCTCTCTAACATTCTCTCTTCTATTCTGCTTTGTCTCTGATTTCTATCTAGTCTCACCACTCTTTTCTGCTACTCTCCAATGGTGGTTGGTGGCTCTTCTGCTTCTGCCAACTTCCTCCTAATACTCCTATTCAACCCTCTTTTAAATTCTTCAATGAGAGGTCTTCTCTTATAGCCACTCCCTCTGGCGACCTTTTCGAATTCCTGTACATACTCATTATAGATCCTCTTTCCTTGCTCAATGGTTCTTAGCTGTTCTATTTTCCTTTCTTCCTTTGATGTTTCCTCAAAGCTGTTTCTTATTTCTGTAAACAACTGCTCCACCGATTCTACTTCTGATTCCCCTTTAGCTAGCTTATCCAGCAAGTTATCCTTCTATACCTCTGCTATTTCTCCTTGTATATATAACAATACCCAGGCTACCTGGGTCGCTGCTACCTCTTCCATCATCTTCATTCTAATATATAGGTAAGCTATATTAACAAACATGCTCACCTCTTCCATCTTTCCACTGAAAACTTGAGGTCTTGCAATCTCCACTCTGTTTCTCTATTACTGAAGGAGCATGGTATTGACCTACTGCTGCAAGGTCACAATCATAGCAAGGAGTTGCTTCTCTCTGGTGTGGTGGGGGGCAGGCATTAAAGGGGGTTCCTCCTGTTACTGTTATTGTTGGCGAGACATATGCAATGGCAATGGTGATAGTGGTGATGATAGTGGTGATGGTGATGATTCCTTATAGGAGGATGAACAATCTTCTTCCTCTGTACTTATAACTAACTACTGGCTAAGAAGGGTGAAACAGTACTATCCCTAAGCTAGACAGGCCTTTAAGAGGTTGCTGTTGTTTCTCTGTATAGACCGGTCACAATGGATTAGTAGCATGGAGCTGATAGTAAAAAACTAGTTATGAGCCCACTCGATATAGAGGTCAGATCTCAGACAGGGATATGAGCTTTGTCCAGGCCGTCTACCCACTGTCCCTAACTAACAGTAAAGTCCCCTTTATAGCTAGGGCCCGCTATCCAAGATGCTTATGAGTGCTGTACTCACTAGCAAGAGAGATAAGAGAGTAAGTGAATGGTAAAGCCGTGAGATGTGAGGTCACCATTGGGTATCAAGTTCTTATGTTATCGATAGATAGTGAATGTTCTTAGTGATCATCCTAGGTAGATGTTCAAGAAGAACTTGATGGAGTTCTTTATTGGATTGGACTACTACTTATACTATTCTTATAGTGGCTGTACTACTATTAGTCTACAGTCATATATTCTTCCAGAACATTCTATGATTACTTGAGCTTGTCATGTGATCTGATTACCTAAGTTCCCATGCTATTTATATCTTAACCCCTTTGTGCAATTAAGTGCTCAAATGTATGGGAACTTATTTCCTTTTTGGGGCTCTTATAACAAGTTTATAGTCAGCAGTACTTTTCAAGTATTAGAGAATACACTTAGCAGCTTCAAGGTAAGCAACCCCTGGATTATTACCATACTGAGCAACTAATTTAACAGTGAATTGAATATCAGACCTAGTCTGGGTAGCAAATAAAAGTAAGCCTACTAGAGACAAATAGTGGGTACTTTTTATATAATCTTTATATATACATTTCTTGGCTTCAGTTTTGGGCGACTAGACAAGAGAAAGATTGTGTTTGACAGCAAGAAGGGTAAAAACTAGTACAGAGGTCTCTATACCAAATTAGGATACCATTTGGTGAATGTATACTACCTGATCAAGATAAATAAGTCAATTTAGATGGTCTCAGATTACTAGAACACCCAGTATATGGCTGAGCTCACCTAAGTCAGAGATTTCAAAGTCTTTCTTGGGAAAGAATTTAAGAAACATGATTTGGAGTCCTTTAGAGCCAGCAACAGCTATGTTATTGACATAAACAAGTACTAGTAGGATAATGCTCCCTTGGTGTTGTTTTATATATAAACAGTCATCAAAGAGAGCTCAAAAGAATCCAAATTTGATTAGTACTTCATAAAAATACTTTTTCTACTGTCTTCTAGCTTGCTTTAGACCATAAAGAGCTTTTTTGAGCTTCTAGTAATATCTAGAACCAGAGCCTTCAACACCTTTAGAGATAGTCATATATATGTCTTCATCTAGAGGACCATGTAACTAGGCAACAATGATATTGACATAATGTAATTCCCAATCAAAATAGGCTATATAAAAGAAGAAAGTTCAGAGGGTAGAGAACTTCACAACAGAGGAAAAGGTATTAGTGAAATCTTCACCAGGGACTTATGAGAAGCCCTTGGCTACAATTTAAGCTTTAAACTTGAGTAAGTTGCCATGTTCATTATATTTTTCATAAAATACAATTCTGCTACCTATAGCCTTTCTCTCTTTAGGTAAGCTATCAATAACCTTGAAGACATCAAGTTTACATAATTGCATGTACTTAGATTATATCGCTATCTCTTACTACTTCAAGTACAGGGAGTGGATTGTCCTCTAGTAAGTTTTTGGTTTGTTTGCTATGGCTACAAAGGCAATATTAATAGAATCCTTTGTAGTGGTATTATCAAATGTAGATAGTGCAAAATGGCTTGGCAACTTTCAATTGTGACCAGAATGTTATAGAGGGGGAATAGATGAGTTTTCAGTGGATATGATGACTTTAGAGAGTATAGAATCTTTGGAGATGTCTAGAAGAGAAGTTGTAGACAAGAAAGGGGAATCTTCAGTAGTAGTGGGAATATTGTTTTTGACTTGGGGTTTGGTAATGTACTTTTCTATTGCATTGTTGATGAACTTATTGATATCTTTATTACTAGTAGGGTTTCTGACCTTAATGACTGCCAACTCACTTATGTCACAAACTTCATTTAGACCATAACTCTGGGAATACTTGACTAATTTCAACAATCTAAATGGCCACCAAAAGCTCTTAAGAAGATCTTTCAAACAGTACCAAAAACATCTCAAAGCGATCAGTATTCACCGAGTTATCAGCAGATCAGTCAGTGATCACTAAGTTACCAGACACTAAATTACCAATATCTTAGAAACTACTTAACGTAATTGTTTGCTTTAATGACCATTGTGAAGCTCTCTTCAATGTGCTTCTTTCAGCTATAAATAGAACCTGAGGCAATAAGATCCCATAGAGATACAAGGTCCTCAATGTTTGTATATAATACTGATCTTTACCTATAGATTATTATCTGTCCTTGAATAGAACAAAGGACTGCCCTAAGATGGTTAGGATATCTCTATTTCAAGAACAATAGCACTCCTATATATAGAACAATAGGTAGTGATCATGTGGTAGGTTGTTCTGGTACACAAACCACCACAATCATATATTTAAGAACTCTATGTCTGAGGATAAACCTTAGACTTAACAACATCTTTTGCTACTATCTAAACTTTGCTTTTTTGAGCCTTTTGATTATCAAATTATCAACTCACAAATCAGTAAGTGGCCATTTGTGATAACTTGGCAAATTATCTTCAAAGAAACAAATATCCTGGAAGGCAATAAGCTTGCCATTTTCAAGATCTTTGAGTCAGTAACCTTTAGCTTCATTTATCCACCATCTAAGTATTCTAACTTTTCCTTTTGTACTTGCTTAGAAACATGGGCCCATCCAAGAGAGTCAAAGATATGCAAATGGGATACATTAGATTTACAACCAGTCCATGCTTTGTAAGGTATAATACCTTGTAATCCAATAGTGGAAGAGAAACCCCAAATATGAACAGCATAGATAAATACTTCTCCCCAGTAATGCAGACCAATATCTGTAGTGTATAGTATTGATTGAACCATCTCAAAGAATATGGCTATAGCTCATTCAACTATACCATTTTGCTCAGATATATAAGAGATTGTTATATCATGAATGATTCCATTGTGACAACAGAAGATCTCTATTGTTTTATTAACAAACTTAGATCCATTGTCACTTCAAAGATAACAAATTTTAAGTCCAGACTGCCTTTCAAGTATAGCTAGTATATTGTAGATAGCAACACCAGTATCTTCTTTGGTATGTAATAGTCTTCCTACTGGATAGCAACAACTGACCTCAACAATGACCAGTGCATACAGAAATTCATCCCAAGTAGGGATAGATATAGGACTAGTGAGGTCCATGACAACCAGCTCTATTCTAGAGTATTGATTATTACTGGACTCAGAGAAGGAGGAGCAATGCAGTTTTCTATTTGCACATCCACTGTATAGGTGGTCAAAATCTTGAGGTGTATTTATATCTAGACCCTTAATAAGATTTTGATAGCATATAGAGCTAATAGTACAGGAACTCAAGTGTTCTATATAATGGTGCCAGAGATACATACTGCCTGAGGTTTCAGAAAGGTAAGCTGTGTTACTAGCTAAGGACATGCACTGAATGTGATAAAGAGTGTCAGTTGAGCCTGTCAAGAAAGCTCTAAAAAGCTCTTTACTGTTCTTTGAAAGTACTAAGCCATTATCAAAACTTTTCACAGATACTCCCTGACAATACAAAGCACCAAGACTAACAAGGTTTGTACCCAAGTGAGGAATTGTTATGAGAACCTCGAGTAAGAAAAGGCTTCCCATGTATGGGAACACTCAACCTAACAATCTCCAAAGTAACACAACGGAGCAAAGACATAAACAGAATAGGGTCTTAGTGAGCCAAGTCATGTGACAAGGTCAGGTGACCATGGAACATTCTGGAAAGGACATGTGACTATGGAACTCTAGGGTACAGCCACTGTAGTAATAGTATAAGTAGGGCTGCAATCCAACGAAGAACTCCATCGAGTTCTTCCTGAACATCCATCTAGGGTGACCACTAAGAACATTCACTGTTCCTTGGTAATAGGAATGTGGAAAACATCATGAAGAGTTATATTGAGATAACCTTTTGGAAGCAGTACTGAGAAATAAATAGAACCTCAGCCTGCCATAGAGACGTAATTATAATCTCTAACAGTTACAAATTCTTCCAAAGACTCTGTGTATTTTATGAAATGATCATAGCTTATAAACATATAGGAGGTGGTACCATAGTTAAGAAAAATGCCAGTACTCAAAATGAAATTAGATAATGCCATGAGTATTTGACCAACTTTATATTCACCCAAAGACTGAGAGTGTTTAATAACTAGGTTTGTAAAACCTTTAGGATAGTGAGAGTTATCTCTTCCATTGGTTTTAGAGTGGCATTTAGGGGCCTAATAGCCTCTCTTGCTATGGATATAGTATCTGGTGCCTATAGGATGAGGGTTTGGCTTTTTAGATTTGTTATTTGACTTTCCTTTCCTGGGTTTCCTTCCAAAGGGGTTAGAAGACAATCCTGACTTTGTAAGTAGAGCTATTTGTTCCAATTTTGCTCTTTTGTCATTTTTGTTAGCAAGATGATTATGTTTAGAATACTTATATATAGAGATGAGTTTGGCAGTAAGAATATCAAGTATCATAACTCAGTCAAATGGCTAAGTTATTATTTATATATTTTTTTCATTTAATTAGGAAATCAATAGACATATAAAAGAGAATGACTCAAAGGAGATGTATAGGACTTTATAAATAGAAGTAAATAATAGAATGTATATAAGTAGTATACAGCAATTGAATAAGAACTCTATTGAGTTCTTCTTGTCAACTCAGACTAGGAGTAGTTCTAAGGCATTACAGTCTAAATTCTTATACTAGAACTTGATTCTTTCATTAGCACTGCTTATCACAGAGCTCTGTCACTTTTTATTCTCTTACCTTTCTTGGTACCTAAGTGATACAACTCAGGACCACTACAATATAACTAGACCCTAGGCTTAAGGGAACTTGATAGTCAGTTAGGGACTATTGGTGGAAGCATAGTACCAAGCTTAGGTATTGTGTCTGAGACCTAACCTCACAATTGAGTGGTGTTATGTAGTATACTTGTACTATTCTTAGTAGAAATCTTATACTAAAGTCCTATTGTGGGCTGTATATACAGAGGAGTAACGCTATATTCTTAAGAAGGCATTTAGTTAGGGATCCTCTCCTTGTAGTAATAGTATAACCATATTACTAGGGCAGTAGTAAGTAAGGCAGTAGGTATCTAGCTGGGTAAGGATCTTGCACCCCAGTAGACATAATAGTAGTAAGATCATTTCTTATTCAACTTCTCTGAAGACATAGTATTATGTCTCTGGAGCAATATAACTCTCTTATAGATAGAATGCTCAACCAACAGCATACCCTTGCCAAATGAAAAGTAGAAATAAAAGGTAGAGAAAAAAGGGTATGTTAGGGGTATAAAAGGTTTAGGTATCTAGTCTATAACTACAGGAATAAAAAAGGGGAAGAGAAGAGGAGATCAATTCCCCAGAATAAATTTGAAGTGATAGCGAGTAGAGTGATGCAATGTAGAGTAGAGGAAAAGGTAAAAGTAAGAAAACAAGAGATGATAGAGAAAATAAAATATTTCAGATGTTGGGAAGTTAGCTATCTCAAATAGGAATGCCCAAATATTGAGGTTGAAAAGATGAAGAAAAGAGAGAAAAAGGCAGTGCATATGGCTAGACCACAAAAGGCACAGCGAGAAAGAAGGCTGGCATATTCTATATGGGAAAAAACACAGGAATATTATAGGAAGGAGAGTATACTCCCCAAAGGTATACTTCTGCTAGAGAGAAGATAGATAACAAAGGAGATAGTAACAACATATATGGACTATAGAGGACATAAAGGCAAGGGAGTACAGATCTACAAAAATCAGGGACAAGAATTCCTCCTTGAGAAACAAGTAAGAAATGTGTAGTATGGTCTATACCAAGAAGCATAGAACTGAAGAAAAAAAGAAGCAAAAAGAGAAGAGATAATGAGAATGGAGTGTGCAAAGTGTGGAAGAAGGAATATAGTTGTGAGAGAGATATCAAAACAAGAAAGAAGAAGAATTTTATACCCAGAATGTAAGATAGAAAGAAAAAGAGAATAGTAGAACTAGAGAGAAGTAGCATGCCCCACAGAGGGAAAAGCATAGTAAGGCAGTATATGAACAGAAACTCTAAAAGATATAGCGAGAGAAAGAGATAAACAGAGAGAAGTAAGAAGGACATTTAAAATGTTGAGAGAAGTATGGCTGGATATTGGAATAGAAAAGGTAGATATACACAAAGACATAACAGTAAAAGCACTCTTGGACAGTGGCATAACAGGAATGTTTATAGATCAAAAAATAACAGCAAGATATAGATTTAGGCTGCAAAAATTAGAAAGACTGATAGTGGTTAGGAATATTGATGGGAAAAACAACAGTGCAGGAGCTATTACCTATCAAATGAAGGTGAACAAGTACTATAAGAGTCATGTAGAAAGAATAAAAATAGATATATATGATCTGGAGAAAACAGATGTCATATTGGGGATGCTATGGTTACAAGTACACAACCCAGAAATCAATTGGGAAATGGGAGAAGTCAAGATAACAAAATGTCCATCATTGTGTAGAAGGAATACAAAGTTAAAAGAAGAAAAGAGAATAAAGAAAAGAAAGAGAGTAGCAACTCTAGAAGAGGAAAAGATTATGAAATGGGCAGTAGACAACAAAGAAGATTGGAAAAGAGAAGAGGAAGTTGCAGTAGATTACAGAAAAATTAAAGAGATGGTACTGCAGAAATTCTTGAAGTAGAAAAAGATATTTGGAAAGGTAGAATCAGAAAGAATGCTGACAAGAAAGGTTTGGGATCATGCCATAGATCTCAAAGAAACATTTAAACCCAAAAAGGGAAGGATCTATCCTTTGTCCAAGAATAAAAGAGAAAAGGTTTAGAATTTTATAGAAGACTAGCTAAGGAAGGGATATATTAGACTATTAAAATCCCCTCAAACATTGCTGGTATTCTTTGTGAACAAGAAAGATAGAGAAAAGAGGATGGTAATGAACTATCACAACCTGAATAACCAAACAGTGAAGAACAACTACCCACTTCTACTAATTACAGACTTAATAGACAACATAGGGAGTAAATGAGTATTTACTAAAATGAATTTTCAGTAGAGGTTCAACAATATGAGGATCAAAAAAAAAAGAACAAGTGGAAAAGAGCATTCATAACCTATATGGGGTTTTTTGAGCCAACAGTCATGTTCTTTGGAATAACAAATTTGCCAGCTATATTCTAGACAATAATAAATAAAATCTTGAAGAACATGATTAATGAAGAAAAAGTTGTAGCTTTTGTGGATAATGTATTAGTGGGGACAGAGACAGAAGAGGAGCATGATGAAGTTATAGAAGAAGTACTAAGGAGGCTAGAGAAAAATGACTTACATGTTAAGCCAGAGAAGTGTGTGTAGAAAGTACAGAAGGTTGGGTTCCTAGGAGTTGTCATAGGACCCAATGGAATTGAAATGGAGAAGAAAAAAGTAGATAGAGTACTAAGTTGGCTAGAGCCTAAGAATATAAAAGACATTAGAAAATTCTTAGGCCTTGCAAACTACTATAGAAGGTTTATCAAAGATTTTGCTCAGGTAACAAGGCCAATGAACATACTGACCAGGAAGAATATAAAGTAGTAATGGGAAAGAGAACAACAGTAGGCATTTGATAAACTCAAAAGGATCTTTATGACTAGACCAGTACTAGTAGCTCTAGACTTAAACAAGAAGTTCAAAGTAGAAGTAGACACTTCAAACTATGCTATATAAGATATATGACAAAAAAATGTTAGTAGTAGTTAGATGCTTAGAAGCATGAAGGCACTTTCTAGAAGGAACAACTATAAAATTTAAGATTTGGACAGACTATAAAAATCTTGAGTATTTTATAAAAGCACAAAAGTTAAACAGAAGACAAGCAAGATGGGCTCTATACCTGTCTAGATTTGACTTTATGCTCAAATATAT
>Ga0153989_1000323_pt1 | contig 12496 bp, 18 predicted proteins | sample TSNC073MetaG_FD_104701 | JGI IMG/M metagenome (GOLD analysis project Ga0153989, IMG submission 104701) | Attine ant fungus gardens microbial communities from North Carolina, USA - TSNC073 MetaG | ecosystem: Host-associated > Fungi > Mycelium > Unclassified | place: USA: North Carolina, Jones... | reverse complement strand
GGTCGCTGTCCTCCGCGCGGGAGGCCCACGGGTGGAACACGACGGTGTTCATCTGCGCCGCCCAGACCGCGACGGCCGGCTCGTCGACCACGAGCTGCGGGTGCTGCCGGCCGCTCGGGTACGTCACCGTCACGGCACGGACGTAGTCGGGGGCGCCCTTCGGCGGGTTCTTCGAGAAGAACTGCTCACCGTCGACGCCGCCCGGGAACCGCTGCAGGGAGATCGGCCGGTCGCCGTTCGCCCGCACGAAGGCGTCGCCCACGGCCACGAGGTACTCGGCGAGGTCGAGCTTCGTGATCCCGGGCCCGGGCCAGAGCACGCGCGAGGGGCTGCTGATCCGGACCTCCCGGTCGCCATCGGGCCCCGGCACCGTCAGCGTCGTCGCGTCGCTCGCCATGCAGGGGAACCTACACGGCGCTGCCTCGGCCCGCGCCCGGCCCGCCCGACCTGCGCGAGGATGGGTCCGTGACGGCGTACATCGGGGTGGACCTGGCCTGGGGCCTCGGCACCGAGCGGAAGCCCGCGAACGAGACGGGGCTCGTCGCGATGGCCCACGACGGATCGATCACCGACGCCGGGTGGGCCCGCGGCGTCGACGCGGTGACGGCCTGGATCGCCGGGCACCTCGGGCCGCGGTCCCTGATCGCCGTGGACGCCTCCCTCATCGTGACGAACCCGACGGGCATCCGCGAGGCCGAACGGCAGGTCGGGCAACGCTACGGCCGGTGGAAGGTCGCCGCGAACCCGACGAACCTGGCCTCCGCGGCGAGCGCCGGCGCCCGGCTCCTCGACCGCCTGACGGACCTTGGCGTCGGGTACGTGTCCTCGACGGCGGCCATGTGGGAGCGGACCGGTCCGGTGGCGTTCGAGTGCTACCCGTACACGACCCTCGTCGGCGTCGAGGAGCTCGGCTACGACGACGAACGTCCCCGGTACAAGCGCCTCGACCCCACGGTGCCGGCAGCGACGGCGCGGGCACGTCGGGCGGAGGCGTTCGACGAGCTGGTCCGTCGGCTGCGCGAGACCCCGCTCGACCCACCGCTGCTCCTCGACTCGCACCCGCTGACGGCCGGGCTGGCCGACCCCTCCGGGCTGCACGGCCCGACGCACAAGCACCGGGAGGACCTGCTCGACGGCGCCCTCTGCGCCTGGACGGCCGCGTTCTGGGACCGGCACGGCGACCAGCGCGTGCAGATCCTGGGAGCCGAGCCGGGCCTCCCGGCAGACCCGCTGGACGAGGCGGGCCGGACGCCGGTCGTGGTGGCGCCCGCGCGCCCGTCGCAGCGGCGACCGACGGGACCGGTTCTCGCGCGACGACCGGAGACTACGAACCAGCCGACGGCCGGATGACCTTCGCGAGCAGTTCGCGCAGTGGTCGGAGGTCCCCGAGCATCGACCGCCGGGCCGCGTGGTGGTTCTCGGTGGTCGTGGCGTTCCGCCAGTCAAGGACGACCCCGTGCTCTTCCGCGTACTCCCGCCAGAACTCGCGCTGGGTGCGGCCGTTCCCCTCCATGAAGGGGTGGATGTAGTTCAGCACTGCGAACTGCTGGGTGAGGAACTCCAGCGGTTCCGTCCGCATGCCCGGGCCGTCGCGCAGTTCCTCGTCGAAGCGTTCCATCCCCGACGGGATCAGGTCCGGAGGCAGGAAGGGCTCATCCGGGTTCTTTGCGATGCCGTCCAACCGGTACTCGCCGGCCCACTCGTAGACGTCCTGGAACAGGTACGCGTGGATCCGTCGCACGCGCGCCGATGGGCGGAGACCACTGAGGCCGTCCACGTCGCCGAGCACGAGGTCGAGTTCGCGGTCCTGGACTTCCGGAACCTCGAGCGCAGCGAGTTCCGCACGGCTGGTGGCGCCCAACTTGTTCCGGAGCACGTACCGCTCGTCGTGGTACCCGCCGACGGGCCGCGGACTCACCGGCGGTGGGCGATGGCCCGGAGTTCCTCGCGACTGATGTCCCCGTTGGCGAACCGCTCCATGCTCCGGATCCACTCCGCATTGTCCTCGAAGCCCTCGAGGCGGCCGGAGTGCACGACCGCCGCGACCGCGCGAGTGCGCTTGACGCGCTCTGCTCCGCTCACGGGTCGAACACTGCGCTTGGCCATGTGCCAATGCTACGCCGCGATCGGCGCCGGTTCCAGGCCCGCGGATAGGCTTGATCGGTGAGCACGACGACGGAACCCCTGCGCATCGGGCTGGTGTCGCTGCACACCTCCCCCGGTGACGAGCCCGGCTCGGGCGAGGTCGGCGGCATGAACGTCGTCGTCCGGCACCAGGCCGAGGCCCTCGCCGACCGGGGCCACCACGTCGACATCATCACGCGGCGGTCCGCCCCGACGCAGCCGGACTCGGTGTCGCTCGTGCCGGGAGTCTGCCTGCGGTTCCTGTCCGCCGGTCCGGCCGAGCCCGTCCCGAAGGGCGAGCACGACGCGTTCATCGAGCCGTTCCGGCACGAGCTCGACCAGCTCGGGCCCTTCGACCTGCTGCACTCGCACCACTGGTTCTCCGGCGCCGCGGCCCTGCCCGTCGCCCGGGAGCGCGGCATCCCGCACGTGCAGTCCTTCCACTCGATCGCCGCCGACGCCGCGACGCCGCTGTCCGAGGGCGAACGACCGGAGTCCGCGGGGCGCATGGCCGGCGAGCAGCTCCTGGCCCGGGACTCCGACGCGGTCGTCGTGGTGTCCTCCGCCGAGGCCGACACCGTCCGCACCCGTCTCGGCGGCGACGACGCCCGGATCTGGATCGTCCCGCCGGGCGTCGACGGCTCCGTCTTCCGTCCCGCCGCGAGCGGCTCGCGTCGCGCCGAGGTCCCCTACGTCGTCGCCGCAGCGCGCGTCCAGCCGCTGAAGGGGCTCGACCTGGCGGTCGAGGCGATCGCCGGCATCGGCCTGGAGGCACGCCCCACCCTCGTCATCGCGGGCGACGCCTCGAGCGAGGCGGGCGACTACGTGGACGAACTGCGCCGGCTCGCGGCCGCGCGGGGCATCGCCGACCTGGTGACGTTCGTGGGTCCGCAGTCGCGGGCCGACCTGGCGTTCCTGTTCCGCGGCGCGGCAGCCGTGCTCGTCCCGTCGCACTCGGAGACGTACGGTCTCGTGGCGCTCGAGGGCTCCGCGTCCGGCGTGCCCGTCGTGGCCGCGGCTGCCGGTGGGTTGCGGGAGGCCGTGGTCGACGGCGAGACCGGGGTCGTGCTGGAGTCCCGCGACCCCGCGGTGTGGGCGGCCGAGATCGAGCGCATCCTCACCGATCCCGCGTACGCCGCCGGCCTCGCCGCCGCCGGGCGGGAGCACGCCGAGCGCCTGAGCTGGGAGCGGTCGGCCGAGGGGCTCGAGGACGTGTACCGCCGGGTGCTCGGCCTCGGGCTCGGCCGCGGGCTCGGGCGCGCATGAGCGGGGCGTTCGACGGGTTCTGGGCAGCGCTCGACGCGGTGCCGGTCGCCGACGACGCCGAGGCCCTCTACGACGTGTCGACGGCCGAGGGGCGCCTGCGTCGGGAGAACCTGACGCGGTACCTCGCTCGGGTCGGCGACACCGCGGACACCGTGCTCGTCGCCGAGGCTCCTGGTTGGCGGGGCATGACGAACACCGGCGTGCCGTTCACGAGCATGCGCGAACTCGGGCCCGAGTACCTCGTGCCGCCCGCGCCGACAGCCCCGTGGGAGGCGTCCTCGCGGGTGGTGCAGGCCGCCCTCGCCGAATGGGACGGTCCGCTCCCCCTGACCTGGGCGATCTTCCCGCACCACCCGTTCGCCGCCCCGGACCGGCTGACGAACCGGACGCCGCGGCCCGCCGAGGTCCGGGACGGCGCTCCGGTCGCGCTCGCGCTGCTGGACGCCCTCCGGTCGACGGGCGGGCACGAGGTCCGGGTGGTCGCCGTCGGGCGGAAGGCGCAGGGTGCGCTCGCGCTGGCGGGGATCGAGGCCGTCGCCGTGCGGCATCCCGCCCAGGGCGGCGCGACGCAGTTCACGGAGCAGCTCCTCGCGCTGAACCACTGACGCGGGCACGAGGGCGGGGCGTCGGGGTCGCATCGACATCGCGGGGCGTCGGCGTCGCGTCGGGGTCGCGTCGAACCACGCTTGCGACGTCGAACCACGTGCGGGACCCGGTTCGACGTCGGAACCCTGGTTCGACGGGGCGTGGCGGTCGGGGCCGTCAGGCGGACTGCACCTCGACGCCCTTCGCGGCGAGCCGTTCGACGACGTGCGCGGGCAGCGGTGCCGCGGCGTACACCGTCTCGAGGGACGGCAGATCGAGCAGGTCGTCCCAGTTCTGCGGGTCGTAACGGTCGTCGGAGCCGTCCCACCCCGGGTGCACGTCCTGCAGCACCTCGAGGTCGGAGTCCACGGTGATCTCGGTCACGAGTGCCAGGTGCGACGGCAGGAGGTCGAGGTCGTCGTAGTACTCGCGGGCCCGGTCGTCCTGCCCCTCGACGTCGAGGTCCTCGTCGCCCTCGTCCTGGTCCTCGGCGTCGTACGGCTCGAGGACGTCGAGGTCGTAGCAGAGCACGTCGAGCACGAGGAGCTTCGCGTTGAAGTCGGCGAACTCGATGGGTTCCTCGGTGGTGTTCGACTCGTCGTACATGGCTCGGAGCGTAGCGGTCGGTCCCGCGTGCGTCCGCAGCCCGCGTGTCGCGCAGGACACGACCGTGTTGCGATCACCGGGGAGCTTCCTGTGAAGGTGGACAGGATGGTGTCCCCCGGAAGAGGCTGACGCATGGCCACCACCAACACAGAGCGCCCGCCGGCGGAGCAGACAGAGCTCAAGCGGGTCATCGGTCCCAAACTCCTGCTGCTGTTCATCGTCGGGGACATCCTCGGCACGGGCGTGTACGCGCTCACTGGACAGGTCGCGGCGGAGGTCGGCGGAGCAGCGTGGCTCCCCTTCCTCATCGCGTTCGCCGTGGCGCTGCTGACGGCGTTCTCGTACCTCGAGCTCGTCACGAAGTACCCGCAGACCGCCGGGGCGGCGCTCTACGTGCACAAGGCGTTCGGGATCCACTTCGTCACGTTCATCGTCACCTTCATCGTGATGTGCTCGGGCATCACCTCGGCGTCGACGGCGTCCCGGGCGTTCGCGGCGAACCTCGGCGCGGGCTTCGGGCTCGAGTTGCCGAACGCGGTGGTGATGCTCATCGCGATGGGCTTCATGCTCGCGGTGATGGCGATCAACTTCCGCGGGGTCAGTGAGAGCGTGAAGACGAACGTGGTGCTCACCCTCGTCGAGCTGAGCGGTCTCGTGATGGTGATCCTCATCGGCTTCTGGGCGATCGCCGGCGGCAACGCGGACTTCTCGCGGGTGGTCATGTTCGAGACGCCGGAGGACAAGACGCTCCTGCTCTCGGTGTCGACCGCGACCTCGTTGGCGTTCTTCGCGATGGTCGGGTTCGAGGACTCGGTGAACATGGCCGAGGAGACGAAGGACCCCTCCCGGATCTTCCCGAAGGTGATGCTCACCGGGCTCGGCATCACGGCCGTGATCTACGTGCTCGTGTCGATCTGCGCCGTCGCCGTCGTGCCGATCGGCGAGCTCGCCGGCAACGAGACCCCGCTCGTCACCGTCGTGCAGACCGCGGCGCCGGACTTCCCGATCGCCGACCTGCTGCCGTTCATCTCGATGTTCGCGGTCGCCAACACGGCGCTGATCAACATGATGATGGCCTCGCGACTGCTGTACGGGATGAGCAAGCAGGGCGTCCTGCCGGGGTTCCTGGCGAAGGTCTCGCCGACCCGCCGCACCCCGTCCACCGCGATCGTGTTCACCACCCTCGTCTCGCTCCTGCTGATCGGCTGGGTCTCGCTCGACCCCGACTCCCCGATCGTCGTCGTCCTCGGCGGCACCACCTCGCTCCTGCTGCTCTCCGTGTTCGCCGTCGTGAACGCGTCCGTGCTCGTCCTGCGGCGCGACAAGGTCGACCACAAGCACTTCCGGGCCGGGGTCGTCGTGCCGGTCATCGGCGTGGTCACGTGCCTGTGGCTGGTGCTGCCGTTCTCGTCCGGACGCGATCCGCAGCAGTACCAGATCGCGGGCGCCCTGCTCGCACTCGGCATCCTGCTCTGGATCGTCACGTGGTTCACGCACGGACGGAAGCAGACCGACAAGGCGCCGACCGGACTCGTCACGGAGCCGACCGCGGTGCAGCACGACCACGACCACGAGCGCCGGGGCGTCTGATGGACATGACGGACCTGATCTTCGGGATCTCGATCGCCATGGTCGTGGTGATCGCGCTGTCCGCTGCCGGAGTGTTCGGGAAACGGAAGCGCTGACCGGGCGACACCCCCGATCGGGCGGGTGCGGTTCCCAGCCGGCGCACGTACCCTCGTCGTGCTCCGCCTGTCCCGCCCCGCCCGAGAGGACCCGTCATGCGCCGCGTCGGCATCACGCTCGCCTCGGTGTTCGGCGCGGGCGTCGTCGCGATCGGCATCGGCGTGGTCGTGGTGATCGTCATCGCGGTGAACTCCCTGTCGGGTGCCGCCCGGTCCGCGACGGCCGAGACCGTCGCCACCTGCCCGGACGTCGCGTCGAAGACCGTCGGCGGCATCGTCGTCCCGGCGGGCCCGATCGCCGGGTTCTGCCAGGACCGGCTGGTGAACGCCGCCGCCGTCATCGAGGCCGCACGCGCCCTCGGCATCGGCCCGCACACGCAGGCCGTCGGCGTCATGACCGCGATCGGCGAGTCCAGCCTGGTGAACCTCGACCACGGTGATGCCGCCGGACCGGACAGCCGCGGCCTGTTCCAACAGCGCGACAACGGCGCGTGGGGCACGTACGAGCAGCGGATGGACCCGTACACCGCCGCGTCGATGTTCTACGCCAAGCTCGTCAAGGTGCCGGGGTGGAAGACGATGACGCCGACGCAGATGGCCCACGCGGTCCAGATCAACTCGGATCCCGACCACTACGCCAAGTTCTGGCCGGAGGCGAAGGCCGTCGTCGAGGGGCTGACGAGCCAGAAGGTCCCGGACACCGCGCCGCAGGGCTGATCGCCGCGGGCATCACGCTGCCTCGTCCTCGTCGTCGTCGTCGAGGGACACGATCGCGACCCCGCCCGTGTGCACCGCGACCTGTGCACGGAGCCGGACGCCGTGCTCCTCGAACGCGCAGGCACAGGCGTCGACCCACTCCCAGTCGACCGGGAAGAGCCGCGACTCCCCCGGTCGCTCCCACACGAGGACGACCTCCGTCGCGGCGACCTGGTGCACGACGTCGGCGGTCAGCGCGGCGAAGTCGTCGACGTGCTCGTCGGGTTGCCACGGCAGGTCCGAGATCGGCATCACGAACGAGACCGGCACCGCCCGTTCGTCGAGGAAGAGCACCCAGCACTGCCGGGTGATCGGCCGTTCGACCAGGGCGGTCACGAGGTCGATGACGTCGTCGTCGGTGCGGACGGCGGTGTGGATGAGGCGGTCGAGCATGTCGGTGTCTGGCATGCCACCAGCGTCCCGCCCACGGGTCCGCCGCTGGTCCGTCGCGGTCCGATCTGTGGACAGCACCCGCTCGGGGTCACCCTGTGGAGGGAAGCCCTCCGGCAGCGCTCAGATCCCGTGGGTGATCGAACTGTCCACGAGCAGGAGGGCACCGAAGAACACCGCCACGACGGCCGCGATGCCCACGAGCGCGAACGGCCACGTCAGTCTGCGGCGGACGAGCCGGAGGATGCACACGATCAGCGTCGCGACCAGCACGACCGCCACGAGCACCGGGCCCGCGGACACGACCGTGCCCCCGAGCGTCGCGTCGCAGCTGTTGCCGGGCGCGCCGCACGAGCCGAACGCGAGCGACAGGAACACGATCCCGCCGCCGGCGACCACCGACTCGGCCGCGAGGAGGACGAGGAGCGCCGTGGTGGCGACCACGTCGGCGACGCGACGTCCGCCGGCCAGGGGGTGACGCGCCTCCCGTCCGAAGGCCGCCGGACCGGACCCGAGCGGATCCACCGTCACCGGCGCGGCCATCACACTCACCGCCCCCGCGTGGACCAGAGGGACGCGGCGATCAGCAGCGGCTGGCCGAACAGGCGGCCGATGCGCTTCACGTCCGAGTCGAGGCCGAAGGCATCGCGGCGGTTCAGCCACTGCGAGACGTTGCCGGGGAAGACCGCGACGAAGAACAGGGCCGCGACTGTCCCGACGAAGCGACGGCTGCGACGCGGCGCGAGCACCAGCGCGCTGCCGAGCCCGATCTCCGCGACGCCCGAGGCGAGGACGGTGGTGTCCTCGTCGAGCGGCACGAACTCGGGGACCTGCGCGCGGAAGTCCTGGCGGGCGAACGTGAGGTGACTCGTCCCCGCGAAGACGAGAGCGAGGCCGAGCAGGACACGGAGGAAGGAACGCATGCCTCCATCGTGCCCGTCCGCGGCGCCGGTGGACCAACCGGCCCCGATGCTCGGTAGGTTCGGGACATGGGCGCAGCCTCTCGAGACCACGAACCGCCGGCTGCTCCCGCGACGTTCGCGGTGCTCCTCGGACCGATCGCGTTCTACATGGGGATCATCGTCCCCGCGGCGTCGATGTGGCGGCACGTGCTGCTCGGCGCGGCGTTCGGGGTCGTCTGCGTGCTGAGCGGCTGGCGGGCCCTCGCGATCGCGGGACACCGGCGGATCGCGGTGCGGGTGTGGTCGTGGGTCGGGATCGTGATCGGGGGGCTCGGCCTCGTGATGCTCGTGTGGCAGTTGCTCGTGATCGCGACGGGCGGGGCGTTCCCGCCGCCGTTCTGGTCGCCGTACGCACACCGCTGACGCGGGCGCGGGCGCGACCGCGCGCGGCGCGGCGCGGTCGCGGGCGGCGCGGTCGCGGGCGGCGCGGTCGCGGGCGGGCGCGGGCGAGGACGGGCGCGAGACTCGGTCTGCGCGACCGATCGTGGGCGCCGGACCCCGAGACGTGTCGCCAGGCCCGAGTCTCGCGCAGCTCCCACCAGCCCGAACGCGCAGCCCCCACCGGCCGCTCACCAGCCGAACGTGCCCGGCCCGCCCTTGAACGGCCCGACGACCTTCGACGTGATCCACCCGCCGTAGAAGTCACCCTCCTGCGCCTGCACCACCTCGCCGCCGACCTCGCACGAGTCCATCGCCGAGGGGTAGATCGCCACCCGGTCCCGCAGCGCCTCGTAGCCCGGCTCCGGCGTCGGGTAGTTCCAGGCCGCACGCTCCGCGACGACTCCCCCGCCGAGGACGTCGAAGTACCGTGCCCGTCCCTTGAACTCGCACATGCTCGACCCCTCCGCGGGCCGGAGCTCGAGGTCCGCCATCGGGAGGTAGTACACCGGCGGGTGCGAGGTCTCGAGCACCCGTACGGCATCGGTCGTGTCGGCGATGACGGTGCCGCCGAGCCTGACGACCACGCGCTCGGGCACGGGTTCGACGGCGGGAGGGCGCGGGTAGTCCCAGACGGACTCCTGTCCGGGGCCGGTTTCGGTGCGGGTGGGTCGACGCATGGTCCCGGTCTACGCCCCCACCCTGCCTGGAGGCCCGGTGCCGGCCCGCCCCGCCGGTGCGGCCCGCCGCCCCCGCCGCCCGCCCGCCCGCTCGCCCGCTCGCCTGCCCGCCGCCCGCCGGCCGGGCCGAGACTCGGCCTGGGCGACCGTTCTCGCGCCCGCGACCCCGAGAAGCGTCGCGCAGAGCGAGACTCGGCGCGCCCCCGCCCGCGCACCCGCCCGCGCGCCCGCGCCCGCCGCGCCGCACACGCGGCGCCCGCATGGTGCAGAGTGGGCGCGTGACGACGACGACACGCACCCTGTTCCGACGGAAGCCGATCGAGACGATCGACGACGAGACCGGCGGCGAGGACGGCCTCAAACGCCACCTCGGCCTCTGGCAACTCACCGCGATCGGCATCGGCGGCATCATCGGCGCCGGGATCTTCACCCTCGCCGGCACGGTGGCCCACGGCGTCGCCGGCCCCGCCGTCCTGATCAGCTTCCTCGTCGCCGGGGTCGCGAGCGCCGCCGCTGCCCTGTCGTACGCGGAGTTCGCCGGCCTCATCCCGAAGGCCGGCAGCGCGTACACGTACGGCTACGCGGTGCTCGGCGAGATCGTCGGGTGGTTCATCGGCTGGGACCTGTTGCTCGAGTACACCGCGATCGTGGCGGTGGTCGCGATCGGCATCTCCGGCTACGTCGGGTTCCTCGTGGGCCAGTTCGGCGTGGACCTGCCGGCGTGGATGCTCGGCGCGCCCGGCACCGGCGACGGCCACGTGATCGACGTGTTCGCGATCATCCTCTGCCTGCTCACCGCGTTCGTGCTGACCCGTGGGATCCGCAGTGCCGCGCGTTTCGAGTTCGTCGCCGTCGGCATCAAGGTCGGCCTCGTGGTGCTCATCGTCGTGCTCGGCGTGTTCCACATCAACAGCGCGAACTACTCGCCGTACTTCCCGTTCGGCTTCGGCGGCGTGATGACCGGCGCCGCGACGGTGTTCTTCGCGGTGTTCGGCTACGACGCGATGTCCACGGCGGCGGAGGAGTCCACCGACGCCCGGAAGCACATGCCGAAGGCGATCCTCCTGTCCCTCGGCATCTCGATGATCCTCTACGTCCTGGCCACGCTCGTCCTGACGGGCATGCAGAAGTACACCGACATCGACCCGACCTCGGGCTTCTCGTCGGCGTTCGCGTCGGTCGGTCTCGGCGGCGTGGCGAACATCATCGCGATCGGCGCCATCGTCGGCATCATCACCGTCCTCGTGACGTTCATGCTCGGTGCCTCCCGCGTGTGGTTCTCGATGAGCCGCGACGGCCTGATGCCGAAGTGGTTCGCGAAGACGGACCCGAAGCGCCACGTCCCGACCCGGGTCACCTGGATCCTCGGCATCGCGTCGGCGGTGCTCGCGGGGTTGCTGCCGATCGGGGTCGTCGCCGAGCTGACGAACATCGGCATCCTGCTCGCGTTCGTCGTGGTCTGCTCCGCGGTGATCGTGCTCCGCTACCGCCAGCCCGACCTCGACCGCCAGTTCCGACTGCCGTTCATGCCGGTCATCCCGATCATCGGCGTGATCGCCTCGCTGTGGCTCGTCACGTTCCTGCAGTGGGAGACCTGGGTCCGGTTCGCCGTCTGGTTCGCGATCGGCCTCGGCGTGTACTTCGGGTACTCGCGGCGGCACAGCAAGCTGGCGGGATCAGAGACGACTACGACCCTGTAATCCGCAAATCGTCCGCAGAATCGGCCGTAGAGCTCATGAGCGCGGTCGCTGCAGTTCGAGTGCGGTCCGCCGCGTCCGGCCAGATGTGCGCGTAGACGTCAAGCGTGATCGCGGGCGAAGAGTGCCCGAGCGCACGCGATACGGCGACGGCATCGAGCCCTCCCAAGATGAGCCCGGACGCGTACTGATGCCGCATGTCGTGTGGCGTGACGCCCGTGATGCTTGCAGCGCGGCAGGCGTTGACGAAGTAGTGCCGAAGCGCCGTCGGAGACGGCGGTCTGCCGAACATCCACCGGTGATCCCCGTGAACCCCGACAAGCTCGATGTGCCGAGACAGACGCTGGATCAGCTCATCTGGAACCGGCACCACCCGCTCCGACCCGTGTTTGGGCCCAAGGACGTCGAGGCCGCCGACACGGTTCTGGGTCTGCCGCTGCACATGGAGCCAGCGTTCGAGAAGTTCCAGCGGCTCGTCCGCGACCGCAAGATCAGCGCGGAGAAGCTCGCAGCGGAGATCATCCGCCATGGCGACGCCTTCACCGCGTCCGGGAGGCAAGTCCAGTACGTCGCGGGGCTCCTCGCCTGGCTCAACCAGGAGCGCTGGTCAGATGACCTCGCTCAGCCCACGGGCGCCCAGCCGAAACAGTCCGCGTTCCAAAGAAATCTCGCCACCGTCAACTACTTCGCCGAACAGGAAGCACAGCATGGACAAGCTCGAACTCTCGAAGCTTCTCGCGACCGCTTCGATCATTGACCACCGCAACGTCGAGCCCGAGACGATTGAGATGTGGCACAAGATCATCAGCGATCTTCCCCTCGACTTCACCATGGACGCGGTCGTGGCTCATTTCCAGCAGTCTCGCGACTACCTGAAGCCCGTCGACATCCGTCAGCGAGTGTCCGCGCTGGTCAAGGCGAACCGCGAAGTCGTGGAGGAGGGCAAGCTCCAAGGCCAAATCGCGGAGGACTGGCCGGGTGACCGCAAGCTCACCGACGAGCAGCGGCAGGAGGTTGCCGCCTTCCGCTGGCCGACCGCGGACGCCCGCTACGAGGCGCTAGACGCCCGAGCCGAGCGCCGCTACCGGGAACGGGGACTACTCGCGTGACCGCATCTCGACAGACGAAACCCTCGAACGGCCCGAGGCAAGGAGCAGCAGCATGACCACCAGCACCGCCTACGAGGACACACGCGACGCGTTGCGGGCGGCACCATCGCCGGTCGAGCACATCGTCTCAATCACGGGACTGCTGCGGGTTCGGTTGACTCCTGAGCGGTAGGGCCATCGGCTCCTGCTGGAAGGATGTGCGCCATGGTGAAGGCGTATCCGGAAGAGTTCCGCCGCGACGTGATCGCGGTCGCCCGG
>Ga0153989_1000321_pt1 | contig 12508 bp, 18 predicted proteins | sample TSNC073MetaG_FD_104701 | JGI IMG/M metagenome (GOLD analysis project Ga0153989, IMG submission 104701) | Attine ant fungus gardens microbial communities from North Carolina, USA - TSNC073 MetaG | ecosystem: Host-associated > Fungi > Mycelium > Unclassified | place: USA: North Carolina, Jones... | reverse complement strand
TACTTCTTTTATACTATAAACTTCATGCTACAGGTACATTGTCATTTGTCTACACAGGAGATTAATGCTGCATTTTTAAGAAGGCATTTAGGTTAGAGATCCTCTCCTTGGGGTAATAGTATAACCATAGTATTAGGGTAGTAGTAAGTAGGGCAGTAGGTGTCTAGCTGGGTAAAGATCTTGTGCCCTAGTAGATATAACATTAGTAAGATCACTCCTATCTTGACTTCTCCAGAGATGTAGTACTATATCTCTGGGACAATATAACTCTCCTATGGGCAGTATGCTCAACCAATGGTGTACCCTGGCCAAACTAAGGGCAGAAATAGAGGAAAGGGAAAGAAGGGTGTGCTGGGGGTATAGAAAGTTTGGGCACTTGGCCTGTAACTACAGGAATAGAGAACAAGAGGAGAAAGGGAGATTAACTCTCTAGAGTAGATTCAAAGTGCTGGCAAGCAGGGTGATGAGATGTGGTCTAAGGAGGGAGGTAAAAGTGAGGAGGCAGGAAGTGGTGGAGGAAGTACAATGTTTTAGATATAGAGGAACTGGGCACTGCAAATGGGAGTGTCTAAACATTGCAGTAAAGAAAGAGAAAAGGAGGCAAGAAAGAGCAGTGTGCCCCATAGAGGGAAAAGCACAGCAATGGGAAAAGGCAAGAAAGGGAGAGCTGGTACATCCCAACTGGGAAAAGATACAGGAATATTGTGAAATGAAGAACGTACTGGAGGATACAAGGCCGCTAGAGTTGGGATAGATGACAGAGGAGGTCATAGTAACCTATATAGAATGCAGATGGTGTAGAAAGAAAGGAATATATAGGGAAGACAACATAGAACAAGAAGTTCTCAAAGAAAGGAAGTTAGAGGAAGCTGAGTAGTGTGGATGCCTAAAGTAAAAAAGAAAGGAAGAAGAAATGGCATGCCCCACAAAGGGAAAAGTATAGCAAGGCAGGGCATAGGCAGAAGGTATAGCAAGAGAAGTGAGGAGAATGTTTAAAATACTAAGAGAAGTATAGATGGATATAGGAATAGAAAAAGTGGATATATATGAAGGCATAATAGTAAAAGCACTCCTAGATAGCGACACAATAGGAATGTTTATAGATCGGAAGATGGCAGCAAAATATGGATTTAGGCTGTAGAAATTGGAGAGGCCAATAATGGTTAGGAATATTGATGGGACCAGCAACAGTATAGGAGCCATTACCCATTAGGTAAAAGCAGATGTGTACTACAAAGGCTATGTAGAAAGGATGAAAATGGATGTGTATAATCTAGGAAAAACAGATATTATATTGGAGATGCCATAGTTACAAGCATACAATCCAGAGATAAATTGGAAGACTGGAGAAGTCAAGATGATGAGGTGTCTACCACTGTGTGGAAGGAATACAAGGCTAAAGGAGAAAAGGATGAAAAAGAAAGTAAAAAGAGTAGCAATATTGAAAGAAGAAAAGATCGTGAGATAGGCAGTGGATAATAAAGAAGACTAGGAAAGGGAAGAAGAAGTCAAGACAGACTATAGGAAAATTGAGAAAATGGTACTACAGAAATTTCTTAGGTAGAGGAAGGTGTTTGGGAAAATGGAGTCGGAGAGGATACTAACAAGAAAAATCTGGGATCACACCATAGATCTCAAGGAGATGTTTAAACCACAAAAAGGAAGGATCTACTCTCTTTCCAAAGATGAGAGGGAGGAGGTTCAGAAATTTGTGGATGACCAGTTAAGAAAGGGATATATTAGACCATCAAAGTTCCCTCAGATATCACCAGTTTTCTTGTGGATAAGAAAGATAGAAAGAAGAGGATGGTTATGGACTATTGTAGCCTAAATGAACAAACCATAAAGAATAATTACCCCCTGCCTCTAATTACAGATCTAATCAACAACATGGGGAGTAAAAAAGTATTTACCAAAATGGACTTACAATGGGGCTTTAATAATGTGAGGATAAAGGAGAGAGATGAGTGGAAGAGAGCATTCACCACACACATTAGATCCTTTGAGCCAACCATCATGTTTTTTGGGATGACAAATTCACCAGCTATGTTCCAAGCAATGATAAATGAGATCCTGAGAGATATGATTAATGAAGAAAAAGTAGTAGCATTTGTGGACAATGTGCTAGTTGGGACAGAAACGGAGGAGGGACATGATGAGATAGTAGAAGAGGTCCTGAGAAGGTTAGAAGAGAACAACTTATATGTCAAGCTGGAGAAGTGTGCATGGAAAGTAAGGAAGATTGGATTCCTGGGAGTAGTCATAGGACCCAGTGGAATAGAGATGGAGAAAGAGAAGGTGGATGGAGTGCTGAGTTGGCCAAAACCAAGAAATACAAAAGATGTTAGGAAATTTTTAGGCCTCACAAATTATTACAGGAGGTTTATTAAGGACTTTGCTTGAGTAGCTAGGCCAATGAATGTGCTGACAAGAAAGGATATGAAGTAGAGGTGGGAAGGAGAAGAACAGGCTGCATTTGACGAGCTCAAAAAGGCCTTCACAACAAGACCAGTACTAGCAGCCCTAGACTTAGACAAAGAGTTCAGAGTAGAGGCAGATGCCTCAAATTATGCAACTGGAGAAGTACTCTGAATGAAGTACTCTGACAACTTATGGAGACCGGTAGCTTTTATTTCAAAATCTCTAAGTGATACAGAAAGAAATTATGAGATACATAACAAGAAAATGTTAGCAATAGTCAGATGTCTAGAAGCATGGAGGCATTTCCTAGAAGGAACAGTAGTAAAATTTGAGATTTGGATAGATCATAAAAATCTTGAATACTTTATGAAAGCGCAAAAGTTAAATAGATGACAAGCTAGATGAGCACTGTACCTATCAAAATTTGACTTTGTGTTAAAGCACGTTCCTGGAACAAAGATGGGAAAGGCAAACAGCCTAAGCAGAAGACTAGACTGGGAGGTTGGAGTGGAAAGAGACAACGAGGATGAGATGTTGGTAAAGAAAGAATGGTTAGAAAATAGAAGGACAGAGAAGGTGGAAGTAATAGTGGAAGGAGTAGATCTATTGGAGAAGATAAGACAGTCAAGAGTAAGGGATGACAAAGTAGTTAAAGCAGTAGAAGAGATGAAATGAGCAGGAGTAAAAGTCCTAAGGGATGAAGAGTGGAGGGACATAGACAATGTAATATATAAAGAAAAAAAGGTGTATATACCCAAGGATGAGATGCTTAGAGCAGAAATAATCAGGCTACATTATGATATGCCTATAGGAGGACATAGAGGACAGTGGAAGACGGTAGAGCTAGTCACAAGAAACTTCTGGTAGCCAGGAGTAATGAAGGAAGTGAAGCGATATGTGAAAGGTTGTGACTCTTGCCAAAGGAATAAAAACCACACAGAGTAGCTGGCAGGCAAGCTAATGCCAAACTCAATTCCAGAAAAACCTTGGACACATATATCGGCAGACTTTATTACTAAACTGCCTTTAGCTCAAGGATATGATGCTATCTTAGTAGTAGTAGACCAGTTAACAAAGATGGTTCACTTTATACCAACTACAGAGAAAACAATGGCAGAAGGACTAGCTAAGCTGTTTAGGGACAATGTATGGAAGTTATATGGTCTACCTAAAAGTATTATATCAGATAGGGAACCACAATTCATAGCAGGATTAATGAGGGAGCTAAATCAAATACTAGGAATCAAGAGCAAAATGTTGACAGTATTCCACTCTCAGATGGATGGCTAAATGAAAAGGGTTAATCAGGAATTAAAACAGTATTTAAGAATGTTCATTGACCACTGACAAGAATAATAGCCAGACTGGTTAGAAACGGCAGAGTTTGCCTACAACAATAAGACACATTCAAGTACAAAGACATCGTCCTTTAAAGCAAATTATGGGCAAGATCCTAGGATAGGATTTGAGATAAGAAAGAAGGGAAAGTATGAAGGAGTGAAGAAATTCATAGCAAAAATAAAAGAAATTCAGAGAGAGGCTAAAGTAGCTTTAGAGAAAGTATAGGAGGAAATAAGAAAGTATGCAAATAAGAAGAGAGGAGAAGTTGACAAGTATAAAGTAGGAGACTTAGTGATGCTCAGCACAAAGGATCTAAAATATCAGATGACTGGAAGGAGGACAGAGAAGTTAACAGAGAGGTTTGTAGGCCCTTACAAGATCAAGAAAATCATATCAATAAATGTAGTTGAATTGGAGTTACCAAGTACAATAAGGATACATCTAGTAGTAAACATTAGTAGAATATGTAGATATGTAGGGCAAGTGGAGGAACAAAGAAGGGAGCAACCCACTTCAGTCATAATTGAGGGAGAGGAGGAATGGGAAGTAGAGAAGATCCTGAACAAACAGCAGATATGAGGAAAGGATAAGTACCTGGTATGATGGAAGGGATTCACAGCAGAATCAGATACTTGGGAAGGAAGAGAAAATCTGGAAAATGCAAAAGAGGCAGTTGAAGAGTATGAAAAGAAATACTAACAGGACATGGAAGATGTAAGACAACAAGAGAGGGAAGAAGGAACATTCAGAAGGGGGAAACTGCCAGGACAATTTACAGCAAAAAAGCTATTTGGATGGTCAGACAAACAATATGACAAGAAATATTGGGGAAGACTGGAAAGAAATTGGAAACAATGGAAAGAAGGATGAATAAGAGGACAAAGAACTATAGAAACAATAAAAGAGAAAGAAGAAGAAATCAAGCAGAAAAGTTCAGGGCTCAAGGAGTGGACAGAAGAAGATGACAATGAAATGGGGAATATTTGCGACCTATACTATGAACTATAAAAATCCTTGGAATGAGGAATCTTGAGAGGGGGGTGGTATTATGACACAGCCAAAAACAGCTAAGTCATTATTTATTTTCTTTTTCTTTTTCTTTTCTTTTAATTAGGAAATTAGGAAATTAGTAGATGCACAAGATGGAACAACCAAAAGGAGATGTGCAGGAGTTTATAAACAGAAGTAAACACAGGAGGTGTATAAGTAGTGTACTATAATTAATGAGAACTCCATCAAGTTCTTCTTGTCAACTTGGACTAGGAGTAGTTCTAAGACATCTCAGTCTAAGTCCTTACACCTATCAGGTATTAATTTCAATGAGGATATTGAATTGAAGAAAGGGGATTATGTTATGGAATTATATTGGAATTACAGCTATTATCAGCCCTGGACTGATAACGAGTAGATGGTAGAAAAGATAATAGCGATAAGAGATGAGAGAGATAAAGATAATGTAATGGATGATATATCAGCACATCAAGGTTAGGACTTTAGACTTGATCAGACTAATTATAGACATTGGACTAAAGGAGAAACATTAGAAAAACCTTGGGATAATTATAGACAAATTTTATTATAGTTAGAAACTTTAGGATAAATGGAAAAACCTTGGACTAACCTATTTATAGACTCTGACTCAACTAGTTACTCACTGTTACTCACTAGTACTTAGGATAGTAGTTCTTGTGATGTTACTAGTTAGGATAAATACAATCTAGAAAGGGATGGGAACAGGAAGTTCTTTTTTTCTATGGTTTATCTGAAAACCTACTTCTTATCACAAATGGCCACTTACTGATTTGTGAGTTGATGATTAAATAATCAAAAGGCTCAAAAAAGCAAAGCAATATTGTTAAGTCTGAGATTTATTCTCAGACATATAGTTCTTAAATATATAATTGTGGTAGTCTGTGCAACAGAACAGTCTACCACATGATCAATACCTATTGTTCTACATATAGGAGTACTATTGTTCTTGAAATAGAGATAACCTAACCATCTTAGGGCAGTCCTTTATTTTATTCAAGAACAGATAATAATCTATGGATAAAGATCAGTGTCATATGCAAACATTAAGGACCTTGTATCTCTATGGGATCTTATCACCTTGGGTTCTATTTATAGCCCAAAGAAGCACATTGAAGAGAGCTTCACGGTAGTTGTTGAAGCAAACAATTATGTCAAGTAGTTCCTGAGATATCAGTGATTTAGTGTCTGGTGACTTGGTGATCGCCAATTGATCTGCTGATAACTTGGTAAATACTGATCTCCTTGAGACATTTTTGGTACTGTTTGAAAGGTCTTCTTGAGGGCTTTTGGTGGCCATTTAGATTGTCAAAATTAGTCAAATATTCCCAGAGTTATGGTCTAAATGAAGTTTGTGACACTTCTCTTGGAACTCTACATTCTCTCCAGTCTTTGGACTAACTTGTGGAGTGTGACTAAAAGTCTTGATATTCACTCTTTCAATATAACTCTTCTGAAAACCTTAACTGGACCCTTTGTAGAGAGGTGAAGAGATATCAAGTGTTGACATAGGCTCAAGGTTGAAGCAAACATTCACCCTTGTGGTCTAGAGTCTTAACAAAATTTGGCTAGGATTGACTACAGTCTCATTGATTTGTCCCTGTAACTGGTTTGGGGGTGGAGGGGAGATGTCTTCTTCCATGCTGGTTTGGTCTGCCCATGAAGTGCTGGTGGGCTGGGTTTCCATTCTTTCTGCATAGTCCAGTGATGAGGTGGTGATATTGGATTCTGTTGAAGGGTGCCTTGGCAAGTTGTTGCTGCCATTGTTGGTCAGGGGATGTCCTCTAAGGTTAGTATTAGGAGGGGCATTAGTATTGGGATTTGGAGTGCTTGATAAGTCTGCAGGCTGTGTGTGGGGGGGGAAATTATGTATATTCGCAAATTCTCCTACAGGCGCTACCATTTTTTATGGTGGTACGTGGGAGAGAAGCGATGTAAAAAAAAGGTAGTTTAAGAGGTAGGATCTTTATTAAAATCATGATTAAGTAATTACTTGTTAAGATTACTGGCTTCACGCGCAGGAGAGCGTTCTACGTCCACAAGGGATGTTGGCACGAAATGCCCTGCAAAAGACCTACTTCAGCACATCTCATAATACCTTACGATTCGGACATCAGTCGAGATGTACTTCTTTTTCTAAGACGTCGTCGGCTTTCTTTTCGTCCACGCTCCTCCAAAACGGGGAGCAAGACAACTCGAAGGAAGCAGAACATAACAACTTGGTGCTGGGTCTGAGAAAGTCGAGGCCACCAGATTCAACTACTCTGAGCAATATGAGGCTTGTAAGACCACCGAAGCGTAACCCAGACGGAGAGGCTGAAGTTTCAGATGCTGAATGGGAAATCCGCACAGGTGCGTTCATCCTAACGGTAATCTTGAGATTAATCTCAGACATTTGAAAGAAAGGGCACTTTTCGTTCTGCAAGAAACCCTGCCTGAGTTCTTTCAGATTGGGTTAGTCACCAATGTAGACAAGTTTACAGGAGCTCCTATCCGAACTTCGATCCTGCCGTTGTCATTGGTGCCAGGCCCGAACCAAAAATTTCCATCGCATGAGGAGCCTACTAATGCTGGGGTGGAACCAGTGTATTCGCCACAAGTCAAACTAGAGTACACACCTTCCGCGTTGCCCACGCCGTTTCCTCGAGTATTGCATGTTGAAGGTACATATTGGACTCTCAATACTGCAGTTACCCTAAATCATGTCTGTAGGCTTTCCTCTATACCTCGCTTCTGCATCGTTCTTGCGCCACACAATGAACGCATTGTATTCCGATTTAGTGGTGACATTAATGAAGATTTCCTTTAATTCACTTCCTTCCTCTACAAACAAAGCCGTGCCAAGTTCTGGTGGCTTGAGCAAGGAGCTGGGTCTCCTTGACAAGAAGCGTCATCTTAGGGAGAAGAGTCTGCTGGTGAGATTTATGGTGACGGGTAATGCACGTATGAGTGGAGGTATCAATGAATGGGAAGTGTATGTACCGTTTGATACATCAGCTGCTCGTGATAACATGACTGTTCATTGCAGGGAATCGACATACATATTTTCACCCTCAACCGGCCTCATACACAAGCAGATCATCAATTCAATACATCCCACACCTCATCAAGCTGTCTACGATTCACTGAGCAAATTCTTGGATCTGGGTTGAGTCCAGGAGGTGGAGGTCCACGAAGAGACCTACTTATGTACAAAGAGACCTTACTAGAGGATCATTAATAGATTAAGTTGTATCATTGTATCACTTATAATACGCAGTTCATGTTAGTGGCTGTGCACAATTTTCTTTCTTCAAATTGCATGCCGCTCAATCTGAAGCGTAAGAGATATGAGATTACAACCTCGCGCAAGGTGCTATTGAATTACAATCTCAATAAAGAAATGCCTGATTCTGAATTCCAGGTGCGCAAAAGCGAAGAACAAGAGCCATTCGAAGGCTCTGATCAAGATGCAAATAATGGCATGAACGACAGCACGAGTCTACACGGTGACTCTGACCTTGACGAGGTGGAGGGAGAGGAATGGACTGGGACAGGGCTTAATGTTCCTCCACCAAACCAAAAAGGGGGCGATAATCCCATTGAGCCTCCGACGGGAGAGGAACTACGAGTCATCAAAGTTGCTGCGGACCTTTTCAAGTCAAGTTCTTTCAAACTTCAGGTGCGCCCACCATCGCTGGATGTACATTTTTCTCTGAATACAATACTCAGATTGATGTTCTGCTGCCGAATGTTCGTCCTAAACCCTCCAGAATACCGCCTCTCGAACGGTTTCTCCTTTCACTACACACTTTTATCACGGAAATATCACCATTACAACAACAACATCCCCTCGAGGCATCACGCAAGATGTTCACAAAAGGCATTGCCGTTCCATATATCTTACCATTACCAACGGAGGAGACCAATTGGAAAGTCGGCTTCGAAAGTCCGAGTGATATTTTCCTTGTTGGAAGTTGGCCGAACAAAATGAGTGTAAAACCAAAAGATGGGCTGCGATATGGCATAGACCTGGCTGTTGAGATGCCTGATGTAAGTGTTGTTCTAAAGTCGATCAGACTAGACGCTGAACAAAGCACCACTATCCTCAGAGTCTATTCCAAGAGAAGGATTACCTCAATGGACGTTTTTTCCAGAAGCGTGCCTTCTACTTGGCTGTTATTGCTTCTGCCATTGGGTCCTCGAAGAAAAAACTAAACGTCGAGATGTGCTACGAGTCGTCCTCTGGGGATCCTCGATTAACAAACCTTGTACTCATACCTCGAAAAGGTCTGAATATATGACCCTCTGTCTTGTATTTCATTATCAATGCCCATTCACAGACGGTTCCCCTATGGATTTCACAAAATTGAATGCGAAGGTCATCATCATCCCAACCGTTCCCAAGACATGTCCGATACCTCTCAACCGACTCTCACCATCACATTCCAACCTTCGCTTTCCTTCAAATCAAGGGCCCACTCAAAACCAACTACAACACCCGTCGTCACCAATATACAATAGTGCTCTTCTACGTGCCTTTATGCCTCGCCTTCACCTTCTCTCGACTCACAACCTCAAAAATGAAGCACAGGCGTTCAGTGATGCTGTTACGCTCCTACGGGTATGGGCCAATCAGAGAGGATTTACTGACTGCGGCGAGGCCAACTTACGTGTGCATGGATTTGAAGGACGGGGAACTTGGTGGAATGCAGTTGTTAGTTTGGTATTGCTTGGTGAGGAGCCTACAGGAAGTGGGAAGGGCGGTGTTGGGAAGAGGAAGGCCCTTGGGAGAGGATTGAGTTCGTATCAAATGTTCAAGGCTGCATTGAACTTCTTAGGTAAGTGACATACTGTACGACTACACAAGCGGTTGATGTTCGGGCTCAATACAGCTAATTTTGAGTTTCGGAAGGAGGCGGTATTCGTAAAGTCTGCGGGCGGTCATCGGGTATGATCTAATTTGATTCAGGAATCAGTGCTGATTCATATTCCAGTTCCTTCCAGTGGAATATGACGTACAGCAACAACCCGTCTTCGTAGATTCTACATCAGTGGCTAACCTACTTTCAGGTGTGCTCGGTGGTGCATTGGAATTAGTATGCTAAAATCTCGTCACACTTGTTCCCTACTCAATATTCGCTCAGCTCAAATACGAAGCTTTGGCTACACTTGAAACTCTTAACGCTTCAGATTCAGAGGACTCCTTCGCTGAAGTTTTCCTCAAGGATCAACGTAGCCTCTCTACGCGGTTTGATAGCATTCTTCGGTTCGCCTTCCCCTTTCTCCCTAAAATGGACCCAGGTTGAGTCCATTCACAGCGTAGACCTCAGTGACGTCAAGCCTCGTCACCTTCCAGTCGATGAAACATATGACAGAGGCTCGGTATTTGACGCCCTCCTTGCCTCGATAGACCAGATCCTCCACAGAGGACTCGGTGACCGTACAAAATCTGTTACCATTCTCAGTGGTCCGATTCCTGCACGTCCCTTGAGCCAAGCACTACCGAATAATCATGATGTAATATACATAGGCCTGATACATCATGCTCACCACGCATTGCGACTGGTTGATCATGGCCCCGTGGCAGGTGAGGAAGACCAAACTCAAATTGCTGCATTCAGAGAGCTTTGGGGAGGAAAGTCGGAGCTACGGAGGTTCAAGGATGGAAGGATTGTGGAGAGTGTCGTGTGGGATGTGAAGACAGTCGATGAGCGTGCACACATTCCTACACTCATCGTCAAATTCCTCCTTCAACACCATTTCGGCCTCACTTCCTCATCCTCCTCCGACTCAACTGCTGTCGTACAAGGATGGCATTCCGCTTTTGATTCCATCTTGCGGTTGCCGGAGAATGTATCGAACGTGTACCTGAATGGGGGACTACCTGTGGGATATAAGAGCGCTCTGAGTGCGTTTGATGAACTTGTGAAGTCAATGAAGCAGCTGGACGACGAACTCCCACTTGTTATACTTAACATAAGCCCCATTTGCGAGGCTCTTCGTTATACGAGTGTCTTTGCACCTGTTCCGCTGCCGGAATCTATAGCTGGTATTCTACCTCGAAATGCTCGTTACCTCCCGTACATGGATCTTGTGGTTGAATTTGAAAGGTCCTTCAAATGGCCTGACGATCTCAAAGCCATTCAAAAGATCAAACTTGCAATATTCAAGAAGATGGCCGAAACCCTGATGAAAGCTCTACAGGGTCTGAAGGCAAGAGTAGTTAAGGGCGATGGAGTTCATGAACATAACCCAGTTCTGGATCAGTCATTCTTGGAAGTCGTTACGCCTGACGGTTGGGCTTTTGCACTTCGTATCTGGAATATACGAGAGGAAGTACTGTTAGACCGTATCATTGCGGGACGTGACAAGACGCTCCCTCATATCGGGCACCTCAAGAACCAGAAACAGCTGCAAGGGAGAGACCATCACGATGCTGTTTATGCGAAAGAAGTTTACACACAGAGGTTCATCCATGCGCCACGACATCATCGAGCTATTGCTACTTTCTGCCATCGCTACTCAGCATATGCTGGAACCGTACGTCTGGTTAAACGATGGCTTGCGGCCCATTGGGTGTTAGGGCCGGGAAGAGTGAGCGAGGAAGCGGTGGAATTGATTTGTACCAAGGTTTTTCTGGGTGCAGATGGAAGGTATTTGTCGGTGGACGTAGATTCTGATGAGGCAATACGACAACCAAGTGTTCCTGGGACCAAAGAACGCGGCTTTTCCCTTGTTATAGAATTCTTAAAAGATTGGAGGTGGGAGGAAGGGACTAACGTGCCTATCTATGCTGCTGCAAAGAAGCAAAGCAACGGCTTTCCGGAGGATGCTGCTGAAGCTGGCGAGGGAGGTACTGCGAAGAGGATTAACGGAGAAGCAAAGAAGGATGTTAAAGGTTCAAATACCGTCGCTTGGACCATTACTACTGATTTTGATCAGGAAGGAAAGATGTGGACGAGTAATGGTCCTGATGTCGTAGTTGCACGTAGGGTCAAGGCACTTGCACTCGCAACCTGGGATTTCCTACAGGATGTTGAGAAGGGCTGTATCAACGTCCAGGTATGCCTTCTTTTCTTTGTAACGAACCACATTTAATCGAGTGCTGTTTCAAGGCCCTGTTTGTTCATCCAGTTGACGACTATGACTTCATTGTACAGCTTGAGCCAAGTCTACTTCCCCGTTATCTTCACAATGTAACAGGGAACTCTGACAAGCTCACAAAACGCGGTCAACATACCAACGGGCCTCTGAACGACTCAAATGAAATTATTAGACCTGGGTTTGATCCAGCTCGGATGTTGTTTGATGACCTTCAGGTATGCTCTTGTCGTCAACAGTAAAATAAACTCCAGTGATCATCGCTTTTAGCGGGTATATGCAGATACCTTCAAAATTTTCTACGATCCGTTTGGTGGTGACCGATTTGGTGCCATATGGGATCCGAGTGTGAAACAGCCAAAGTCTTTCAGAGTCTTAGGAGGTTTTTCAAGCGCTCCGGTGAACAAGGTATGTAGCACATTGTCATTAGCCTTGAATAAATTTTCAAATAGAGGGACAGGAAAAGCAGCAAGGCAAGGATCAAGACTCTGTCTCATTGAACCAGACTGCGATTCTTGATGAGGTAAAGAGGATGGGAATGAGTCAGGTCAATAAAATTATCATGCAGTAAGACTACTAATCTGGTCAACAAAATAATATGGCCGAATCTGAGTACCTTTCACCTCTTGAAATC
>Ga0153989_1000311_pt1 | contig 12687 bp, 18 predicted proteins | sample TSNC073MetaG_FD_104701 | JGI IMG/M metagenome (GOLD analysis project Ga0153989, IMG submission 104701) | Attine ant fungus gardens microbial communities from North Carolina, USA - TSNC073 MetaG | ecosystem: Host-associated > Fungi > Mycelium > Unclassified | place: USA: North Carolina, Jones... | reverse complement strand
GCGGCGCGTCGATGGGTCGGCTTGGTACGAGGTTCGGCGGTCGCCGGAAGGTCGCGTCGAGCGCTTCTGTCCATCGAGTCATGCGGGGTTCAGTCCCTCCTGACCGCCGACTCTATGGACGGTCAGGAGCAGAGCGGCAGCCCCACATTCGGGGAAGTGGAGTGCCCACCAAACGGCCCGCCGGGCACACAGCGAACCGCTCTCTGCACCTCGCCGCGAAGGCCGATCCGCTCCGAAGACTCTGACAAGAAGTGGGAAGCGGGCCGAGGCACGGCAAGATCGAGCGGGGCGTCGGGCTCGACGTCTGTCTCGTGATGCAGGGGGATCGATGACGATCGAGATGTTGTGGGCGCAGGACGACCCGGCTGAAGTGCTCCGAAACCGTTTCGGCTTTGCGAACGCGGAGGCAGTGAGCGCTTGGGTCAGGTCAACGGTCGAGCGTCATTGGGGTACGCGTGTCGGATCGCCGGAGCGGGTCGTGATCAGCGACAGCAACGCTCTTGCATGGGTGCGCAGCGGCGACCAACGCCTCCTGTTGAAGTGGTCGGTAGCGCCTGACCGATTCGAACGCCTCGCGCTTGCCGCCAAGCTCACTGCTTGGCTCGGTGCGCTTCAACTCCCCGTCTCGGCACCGATGCCGACACTTTCGGGTGAGGTCCAGGTGACGAGCGACGGCGTCTCGATGGGACTGCAACGCGTCATCGACGGCGCCCACCTCAACGTCGAGGACGCCGATCAGGTTCGTGGAGCAGGAGCGACACTCGCTCGGCTGCACAACGCACTGCGTGCGTACCCCCTGAGCAACTCGCGACCCGAGGTCCTTCCCGTGCCAGCACCGCTCGCCGAGCAAATTGGAGGCTGGGTTGCTTCTCATCCGTCGACGCTGGCAGTGGAAGCCCGAGACGTTCTCGGGCGGCTGCTCGAACGAGCGCCGTCGGATCTCCCGCCCGTCCAGATCGTGCAGGGCGACTACCGCGCCGCGAACATCTTGTGCGCCGAAGGCGCTGTCGTCGGCGTTATCGACTTCGAGGAGCTTCGACTCGACCATCGGATCGTCGAGCTCGCTCGTTCAGCGGTCATGCTCGGCACGCTTTTCCGGGACTGGGGACCCGTTGCCCCGTCAGTTCGGCAGCAGTTCCTGGACGGATACCAGACGGTCCATGCACTCACCGATACGGAACTCCAGTGGTGGCCCATCCTCGTGCTCTGGTACTCGCTCGCACTCGTGCCTCCAGGCGACGACCCCACGGGATGGGATCGAGCAGCAAACGAGGTACTTCACGAGCACGGAGCGAGGTAGGAGAACGCAGTACCTATAGCCGATCGGCTATCGAGACGGTCTCAAGGGCTGCTGTCACGCTGAGCTGTTCGGGCGCTACGGTCAGGGTCCTGAGGGGACGGAGGCGTGGGGGTGGGAGCCTCCCCGTTTGCGGTTGTCCTGACGCTTCTGCTGATCGTCGCTCTTGCAATGGTTGCGGCCACCGAGGGTGGCGAATGCGAGCAGGGCTGACCGCGGCAGTCAATCGACTTCGGAGACGTCAGAAGTCCCTATCGACCCACTGGGCGACACACCGCAACTGCTGCTCTGGCCGATACGTTCGATGGGTGGATGACATCAGCTGGAGTTCCGGGACGTGGACGAACGCACCCGTCGAAGCCCTGACAGCGGGCGACGGATTGCGTGTGACAGCCGTCGAGGGCAGCGACGCTTGGCGGCTCACCTCGTACGGGTTCGTGCACGACACCGAACACGCGCTCCTCGCCCCGTTTCCGAACGGCACCGCCATGGAGGTGACGTTTCGTTTGGACTTCACCGACCAGTTCGACCAGGCAGGCATCTTCGTCTCCGTCGACGAGGAGACCTGGATCAAAGCTGGCGTCGAGCGGAGCGATGGTGAGAACAGCCTCGGAGCTGTCGTCACGCGCGTCTTCTCCGACTGGTCTCTCTCCCCGGTCTCGGACTGGCACGGCAAGCTCGTCACCATCCGCGCAAGCCGGTCCGGCAACGCCCTCACGGTGCGCGCGCGCGTCGACGGCGGCGACTGGCGCTTGGTTCGCGTGGCACCGCTGGGCGAAGAGGCGACCGTGACGGCTGGACCGATGTGCTGCGCGCCGTCACGTTCAGGCTTCCAGGTGCAGTTCACCGCCTGGCAGACCGGCGCCGCCGACGGCAGTCTGCACCCAGACGAGTAGGCGGGCGAGTTCACTCCGCAGCAGTCCCCCAATGACGCCTGTCCGATGGCCGACCGGCTGAACCCAAGGATCGGTGCAGCGTCACCGCCGTCGGCGAAGGTGCCTCATGCGGACGCTTCGCGCGCGGTCCCAGGTCTCGGGGCGAGTTTCCCTCTGATCATGGCTCCGTTGGTGGGCCCTGCCGGGATCGAACCGACGACATCCACGGTGTAAATGTGAACTAGGCGATATGGGTCGGGGGCGACTGGCAGCGGATCGCAGTGTTTCCGCGGGTTTCATCTCCGAACACTTACGGCCGATTCCCGCTAGAGAGGACTGTCCACCGACACCACACCGACACGTGAGCCGCCGACGATCGACCCTCGGCGCGAGTCTCGGCGCTGACCGTCCATCAGTCCGAAGACTAGTGGGCAGGCGTGGAGAGTCGGGCGGGCGACTGTGGATCCTCGTGGGGAGCGACACCGCGCGGTCGTCCTCGGCGTGGGACTTCCCACGAGGGGAGGTATTTGAAATACAGTGGCCGGTATGAAAATTTCGTTGCCGCTCAAGCAGTCCCAGTTATGCGTCGCCGCTCGGGCGCCTCTCGCCGAGTGGGCGATGACTCCCGGCTCGACGCCGACCCGAGTCGAGACGTTCTCGGAGCTCCTGGGGATCTCCCGCACGCCGTTGCGCGAAGCGCTCCTCGCGCTGGAAAGCGTCGGGCTGCTCGAGGTCCGCACGCACAAGGACGGCATCCGGTCGACGTTCACCGGCCCCTCCGACATCGCGCGTCGCATCAACCAGCTCGCGGCCGCGGTCGAGTGCGGTCCGGATCCCGTCGGAGAAACGGCGGCGCTTCGGGTCGCGCACTCGGCGGGCGGAACGTGGGCTGCAATCGCCTGGAGCGTGCTCACGATGTGGCCGCAGCGGGCAGGTGAGTGGAACATCGACCTCGCCTCGGAAGCGGACAGGATTCGTGACGCGCTCGGTGCTGTGAAGGCAGCGTCGACGTCCGGGGAACTCGCCGCCACCATCCGCGCCTACGGGGCGCTCGTCACGAACTGACGGTCTCGTCGTCCGAGCGCACGGAGCCCGGCGCCTCGCGCTCCAGGACGGCATCCTTCCACACCCACGCAGACTCGGCCGCCTGCGCGAACCCCCTCTCGACGAGCACAGCGTCCGGCGTGAACCAGAGCGCGACCGCTTCGACCTGCCGGAGCGTCGTCGGCGTCTGGATCCACGCGATGACGGGCTCTGGTTGCGCAAGCTCGACGGCCTGCGCCCCGCGCGCCTCTGCCGGGACCGAGAACGCACGCGAAGGGAGCCATCGGTGCCGGTTGCGCTTCGCCATCAGGGGCGCCGCTGCTGCTCGACACGCTTGGTGACCACGCTGCGAGCGACGACGACGTCCTGCCGGCGCCCCTGCCACCCCGTCTGCACGAGCACGGCGTCATCGGACACCGCCGCGGCGTAGCACTTCAGGTGCAGCGTGCCAATCCCGATGAACTCGATGTCCGCCCACACCGGCGCCACTGGACTGATCGGCTCGAGGTCACCGGTCGACACATCGCGCAGTCCGACCGGCTAGTGCAGGGTGATGTCAGGGAACTCCGGCGCCGCCCAGGTGTTCTTCGGTGCGTCGGTCGCACCGTCCTGCTGCTCGCTCACGTCCCTAGGATGCCTCGCCACCCCCGACATGACCCATCCCCTCGCGCCTCCCGCTACAGTGCTGCCGTGACGGGGACGACAACTTCAGCAACGACGACAGCGAGCACCTCGGGGGCGCGGGGCAAAAAGCGGTGGACGCTCCTGGCGTTCGGGTCTTCCATCGTTCTCGCAGTCGCCATCGTTTTCCTGGCGTTGCCGCTGTTGATCCCAGACGGCTCCCCCGACGCGTTCGGACAACGTGTGGCCGTGATCGGTGTCATCGGTGTCTTGATCGCGGGGGCCGGGGCGATCCTGATGGCGAACGCGCACAACCGGCCTGCAGAGGGCACCTACGACCTCGTCGGCAAGCTCTTCGTCGTCGGCGCGACGTTCTTCAGCCTCACTGCGGCGATGCTCGCGCTGAAGGACGAAAACCTGCAGCGCTTCACCGACATCGCGATCAAGATCTGCCTCCCCGCCATCGGGGCGTGTCTCCTGATCATCATCGGCCGAGCACTCGGACGCTGGTGGAGGAAGCGCCGTCAGCCGGCCACGACGCCACCCGCACCAACCACCCCCCAGGAATCCACGCCCGCGCCGCAGCCGCCGAGCGTCCCCGCTCACGCCGCGCCGATCCGAGGTGCGGCACCGACGTTGGCGGTCGCGCTCGGCGTGGCGATCGCTGTTGCCCTGGCGCTGGCCACCACTGAGCCGCAAGGCGCGCGGCGGCGTCGGCTGCCCTTCGCGCGACGCCGCCACTCCGATGGGCGATAGCAGGAGGTCGCGACGGCCGGCTGCAGCGTTCCAGTCGCTCGCGGCACACCCCGACCGGACGACTACGCCACGGGAGTCTCACCGCGCAGCTCGAGCAGGATCTCGTTTCGGCGGCTTTCGCTCCAGCTGATCGCAGCTTCCAGTTCGTCGCGAACCTTCGGGTCATCCTTGGCTGCGAGTGCAGTGCGGTCTCGACGCAGGTCTGCCTCGAGGTACTTCAGCTCTACCCGGGGGTCGTTGGGGACGACGGTGGCTTCGCGCATGTCGGTTCTCCGTTCTGACGACACACGGTGCGCCGTCTCGAACTACTATCGGATTGGAAGGCAGCGAACTTTGGGCGACGCGATATCCTGGGCGTCTGCGTCGCCGATCACGGCAGGAATGCCTACCCGGTACCGTGTTCGGATGGCGAAGAACCATCCACCCGTCGACACGTTCCCGATTCAGGGCGCGAACGTCGGCTTCCCCGTGTCGGCGCATCCGACGGAAAGCGCGCGGATCATCGCAGCACGTCTGGACTGGCGAACAGACCTTCGCGATCGCGTCCTCGACGCCGATGATCGCTTCATCGCCGACACCCTCGACACCGTGACCGACGCGCTCCTCCGGTCCGGCTGGATCATGCCCACAGGCCGGATCGACTGGACAAAGATCTCGACCACGACGGAGGCCGCGGAGCGTCTGCGACATGTGCTGCAAGACAAAGGACCACACGTGGATCGGCGGTGACCGCGACAAAAGCCCTTCCCACCTTCACGCCGCCCGGCCGCATCCCTGGCATAGTGATCGCGATAACGCCTACTCCATGAGGATCCCTTGGCTCAGAAAGTCATCACCACGATCATCGACGACATCTCGAACGAGGAGATCACCGATGGTGACGGTGGCACTGTCCGGTTCAGCTTCGACGGCGCTCACTACGAGATCGACTTGTCGACGAGGAACGCTGACGCATTCCGCAAGGCGGTCTCCGAGTACGTCGCGGCTGAACGGAAGGTCGGGCGTGGAACCCGGACCGCAACTACAGCGCCCACTCGGAGCGACCCCGACGAGCTCGCGCGCATCCGCGCTTGGGCGAACGAGAACGGTCACGAGGTCTCCGCACGAGGACGCATTGCTCAGTCAGCGCGCGACGCCTACGCCGCAGCGCACTGATCAGCCTTCCTCGCATAAATCTGGGACGACGCCGTATCGGGTCAGGGAAGGTACGGTGACCACGCTCGAGCCCGGTCGATGCACCGGCACCGCACAGTCCCGCGATCTGGAGCGAACTGCAACCCGCCGCCGGATTGCAGTTCGAGCTGCGCAGCGTAATCCTCAACTGCAGCGGCGCAGCCGTGTCTGCCGCTGTGCTTGAGGTGGACTTTGGGATACTCCGGCTCATGGACGCCTAACCCGCAGTCTTGCCGAGATCACACAGCGGCCGGCCCGGCGGCACCCACGGACGGCCAGACCGGCTCACCCCTCCCCCCGATGGTCGGGAGCGTTTACGGCGCCCTGCCACACCCGCACCGGGTACGTCGACCCGTCACGCCGCGGCACCTCGACTCGCACCGCCCGGTCAGTGTACGCAACCACCCTCCCCCGCTCCCGGACCGCGGTCTCCGGGAACCACACCCACACGTCCACCACATCGCCCGCAGGGGCCGTCGTCACCGGATCGTCGCCGAGCTCTTCCGGCGTCAACGAGATCGCACGCGGCCGGACCACGAACTCGCTCACCCCACAATCCGACAGATCTACTGGCACTGTGCGGTATTCGATTGCGCGGTATTCGAAGCGCGGAAGTGGCATCAGCGCCGCTCCTCAGAGGCTGAGCGCTGCTTGTGCGACAAGTTGCAGGCAAGATCCCACGGCCGGTGATGGGGCCGAAGGCACGAGCAAGGATCAGCTGCTGGCTCGAATGTCCTGCACGCAGCCGGGTCTAGCTCTGGGCGCTCAGCTGGCTTCTCGCGCTATCGATGAGCGCGCGAATCGATAGCGAGTAGGGTGCGAACATGGCTGCTTGGGATGTGCAATGGGGCGAGGTCGCAGGCACGGCTGGGACGTTGACCACGTCATGCACGTTGACCCGCCGTACCGGCTTGGCGTACGACGTCGATATCGCCCTGTCGACCACAGACGATTCAGAGCGACAGCTGCTGCATCGTCAATCGGGACGGCAGCGGCCCTTGGCGGAGGGAGGCGTCCGTGAGTTCTCTGTCACGTTGCCTGGCTCCGACCTTCGGGACGTACCCGATGGGCCGATTCGGTTCCGTGCGCCGAAGCTCTCGCCAACGACAGCGCTTGTCGTCACGGTCATCTGGGCAGATGGGGAAGACGGCGTCCGTCAGGAGCAGTCCTTCGTTCACGGCCGCAGCTAGTACCTCACTGATTGGACGGCAGGCCAACCCCGAGAGGGTTGGTAGCGGCGACGTTGCGTGGCATGAGCGTGAAGCCCTGCCAGTGCTCATCGACCACCGGTTCATCTTCGTCCCGCGGCAAGTGGTGAAACGACGTCTGCAACCATGCGACTGGATCAGTGAGGTGATCATTACCGACGTATTGGTCAACTGACGACGAACACCCGTCAACAGTGCTGTTCCCCGCGGCGAGCACCTCACATGGCTTCTGCTGTGTCACGTAGAAGTCGTTGTCGGTGTAGCCGTGCCCGGTGACGCCGCGGTAGGGGCTGTCGTTGTGGAGATCGACGTCGTATCCAACCGCATGTCCGTCGGCATTCGTCCGCCCTTGATCGGTGACCATCCAGCTCCTATCCGGAGCGGACTGCATCGCGGTTTCCGCGCCGATAGGAGTGCGGGTGGTCTCGCGATGCGCGGCACCCGTGGTCGACACGGTCGATATCGCGGCAGGTCCGGCGTCGTCGAGACCGAACTGCACTCGCCAGAAGACATTGTGGTAGTGGTTCAGCGCGTACCGAGTTGAGCCTTGTCCGACAGCTTGTCCGTCGGTTTCGTCCCCAAAGCCGCCGGGTGCAGGAGCGAGCGTTCCCGAGGCGCCGACCTTCGCGACGATCCGGCCATCGCTGCAGAAGTCCCATGCGTCCATGTACGTGTACCAGTCAGCCGGAGTCACCGTGTACACCTCCAGGCACTGCGACTCGGCTCGGTGGGTGACGGACCCGAAGTCATAGTCGTCCCATTCATACGCCGCGCCGTCCGACACGACTGCTTCGCACAAGAGTGCGCGGTCGTCGGTGGACGCGGCGGCAAGGTTTCCGTCTGGGCAGTCCGACGCTTGCACGTCGCTGGCATTGGTGAGCGTCCCGAACGCCGGGAGGTCCAGGTGCTCTTTCGTGCCGCTGTCATAGGGGACATCGATCTGCGCCAGTGCGGCCTGCCGGATCACCGTGAGTGGTTCCGACCCAGCAGCCGTGTAAGAGACCTCGGACAACGTCAGGCCCGTCCTCGAGTCGATGTGCCAGCACAGGTGCCACTCGGTACCACCAGTGAGCGTCGCCGATACGGACCCGCTCGAGGCGTCACAACTCTCTAAGGGTGCCGTGCTGATCGGAGATGCGGTCGGCGACTCCCCCGCTGCCGAATTCGTGTCGGACTGATTGACGGAGGCGACGGAAACCCCGATGACGAAGGCACATGCCAGTGCGCCCCACGAGACCGCGATGCGCACTGGCTGCCGCATGGTCAGGAACAGGCCTGACTCTTGTTCGAACCGCTGCCGTTGGCGTACGCGGCGTAGGCCTCGACGCAGAAGGTCTCGCCGGACACCTTGGTGAAGTAGTAGAGCTTCGTCGTGTAACCCGACCCGTCGAAGGTGTAGCTGTGCTTGGCACTAGTCACCTGCAGCACCGGGTCGTAGAGCTCGCAGGTGGCGTCCTTCTCGCCGAGCGCCCATCCGGAGTAGACGCACTTCCACGTGTACATTCCCGTTGCCGCGTCGTAGACCGGCTTACTCGCGACCGCGGAGCCCGGTTCGAACGCCGGAGCCGCCGGGGCGGCGTGCGCCACGGTCGAGAGCGGGATCGACGCGACCACCAACGCGGCCGCCGCGAACGACATCATGCTTCTTGTGCGCTTCATTGCATCCTCCAAGAGTTCTAGCGTTAGTTAGCAGCCTGAACCTTCCTCAACGGAATTACTGTCCCCATTTGGGCTCCCGGACGGGGGGTGGACGGGACGTTCTGCGCCTGGATACATTCCCCGTATCCGAGCCAGGAGGGCCCGGAAGGAGGGGGATCTCAGGATGAGGAAACACGCACGCACCCGCGCCGCAGTGCTCGGCTTCGCGGCCATCATCGCGCTTTGCGTCGGCACGATCGCGCCCGCGTATGCGGATGACACCACTACGTCAGATAGCGCAGCCACCGCCACACCGAACACCGGCGATGCAACCGGCGACCCGTCCGTCGACGCAGGGAGCCCCGGTGATCCGTCGGCGGAGGCCAGCACCCCGGCCGAGTGGCTCGAGCAGCAGTACGGGTCCGACGTCACCGGGCCAGACGCAGTACAGGTACCCGTCGAAGACGACGCTTCGCTGCACGCATGCGGAAACGACGATTCGACCATCTGCATGACCGCGACCGTCACGGACGACCCCGCCGACTCGACAACACCGGCACCGTCGTCGGCTGCCAGGGCCCGCTCGTTGAGCTCTCGCGGATGAGCCGTCCGCGTCGCTGATCTCGAGCGGCTGCCTGTCGAGACCGATCTCCAGGAACTGGGAGATCGCTCGCCGGACCGCGTGCTCGCATCGCACGGCGGTGCTCGATCTGATCACCAAGGAGGGCAAACGCGTCGGGCGAGTGAACTACGAAACGTTCCACGAGGTCACCGGCAACCCCACCAAGGGCGGGTGGGACAACGCGTTCCTGATCGGCATCCGGAGCGCCACCGGGATCGCTGCCGAGACGCAGATCCTCGGACAGGGCAGTCGCATCGGCAAGTGCACGTTCGCCGGAGCTCGGGACATCCAGGGGGCGATGGTCCCCGGCACATCGATGCAAGGTAGCTCGCACTTCACCTGGCATGGCGCGACCGGCACTCGTGTCCAACCGCGACCGCTGTGGGAGTTCACCTTCAGCCACCCGAACGGAATCACGATCGACGGCGCCGTCTACAAGTCCCCGAAGATCCGCTGCGATCGCGACTACCCGGGCCGGCCAAACTCCGTCGGCTGCGTCTTCCCCCAGCAACATGCCGACACCTGGGCCGGCGCCGGGCGCGCTCCGTGGTGGAGCTCCCATGTTGCGATCGCTCAAGGCAGCGGCCTGCCAGTGAGCCTGCACCGTGCCACCGCCGCACAACGCGCCGCGAACAGAGCCGCAGCGTGCACGACCGCGCCCCGCCCGCGCCCCACGGCACCAGGGGGCACGGAGAAACTCGAATGCGACGAGTACCCGTTCGCGTCCGCCGCAGAGGGCGCAGCAGCCGCAACCGGCACCGTCCGCGTCCCCAGCCTCCTCAACTACGACGGCACGCCGTACTGCGGGATGCCGCCGACGACTGTCCAAACCGGGGAAGGAGGGTGGAGCATTTGCTTGATTCCGGCAACCGACAACAACGCCGGCGGACAACTGCTGAACAACCTCTACAAGGCGTACCGCGTCATTCCAGGCGACGAGTTCTCGATCCGCATCGCCTTCGACACCTGATCCCCGGAGGTCCCGTGCACTACGAAGCCGACATCGACGACGGCGCCCTCAGCATCGAGGGCGGCCCCCTCGTCGCGACGACGCCGGAGGACATCGCTCGGATCCAGTTCATCCGCCCCGATGAGACCGTGACGTGGATCCAACCCGCGATGGAACAGCACCTCCCAGCGACGCTCGCCACTGTCGCTGAATTCGGCTTCGTCTCGATCGACGTGCACGCGCACAGCATGGAGCCACCACTCCCCGAGGAATCCTGGACCGATGTCGTCGACGTCACCTTCGACGTCGACGACATCGAGTCCGGCCTCACCGTCGTCAGCCTCTTCGACGGGCCCGACTTCGACAAGCCCCCTCTCACACCCACGCCTGGCCTGTACCGGCTCCGGATCAGCGCCCGTGGCCGTGAACACGACTGGATCGACACCGTGCTCGAGGAGTACTGCTTCGATGCATGGCCGATCGACACGGCGGCTCCACCCACCATCCACCGACAGCACCACGCGCCCGCCTGAAGATGAGCGCTAGGTGCGCGGTGGGTCGCCCGTGGGTCCTCAATCCACCCACGAGCCTTGAGGGACGCGGGCCGGCCACCGGAACGCCTCGACCGCCTCCACGGTGGGGTTCTCCGCGAGGACGTCGTCCAGACCGATCGGTGGGTAGCGGGTTAGGACCGGGCAACCGCCGAGGGGGTACTCGGCGGTCCGGTTCGACCAGAGCACCACGTGGGTGACCGGCGTCCTCGCCGGCGTTGCGCCAGAGTCCGACGTTCGGTCCGGGCCTGCGAGATCAGATAGTCGTCTGGTCCAGCAGGCTGCGGATCAGCTGCTCGAGCGGTGGGTCGAGCTCGACGGAGATCTCGAGGCCGGCGACGAGCATTGTGGACTGCCCGTCCGGGACGCCCACGACGTAGTCGGAGTCTTCCGGGTCGCGCGTCACGCCGGCGTCCGCCCAGACCTTCTGGGCCCACGCCATCGCGGTGGCGCTGAAGTCGCGCCAGGTGGAGAGTCCGTAGATGAGCGGAAGACGGTCACCGCGCGTGCTCGCGATGAGGCCATCGTTCCGTCGGCGTCGGAGAAGAAGTACCGGGTCGGCGCGCCGCACCCTTACTGGGTCGTGACGGACCTTGCTTCGGCGGATCCTGGCCCCGAGCACGCGGCGGCTATTGCGCTTCCACTCGTCCAGGAGCTGCAGAACGTCTTCCACCGCGGCGAGACGCTCCTCGCGGTACCAGGGAACGCTCGCCTTCGGATGCTGTACCTCAAGCGGGGAGGCTTCACGCTGTTGCCTGGCTCCCAATGGGTCCTCGTTCGCACCTACGGCCGGGCCTCGCCCCAGGCCGGGATTGAGCGTGCTCGGGCGCTCCGCACAAGACCCTCTCGGCGACGAATCGAGCCCACCGCTAGCCGCTCGTCGAACCGAGGTATGACCGGTGAATTCCGCTGCTTCGCAGAGGTTCGCAACGCTTCGAAGTTCCGTCCTGCGGATTGAGCACCGACACCACACCGACACGCTGGGCATTTGGCGGAGAGGCGGCACAGACGAGCAACGATCTATTTCTCCTCTGATCGGGGCTTTACTCGGTGGGCCCTGCCGGGATCGAACCGACGACATCCACGGTGTAAACGTGGCGCTCTACCAGCTGAGCTAAAGGCCCTCGAGATCCATCGTAGCGGCCGCTCCGACGGGAACGGCGAGCGGAACACCTGGCCGTTCCGCCGTGATAGAGCGCGAGCTGGACCAGCGGAACCGGCGGCGTCTTCGCCGCCGTCATGAGGGATGCAGCGCCGTGGGACGGATCGGAGGCTCGGTGTCGGCCGGCACCGAGCCTCCAGTCCACAGGATCCGCGGAGCGAGCCGACGGGTCAGACCGACGCGGCGGTCGCGATCTGCGTGTGGAGGCGGACCAGCGCGGGGTGCCGCGGGTCCGGGAACGCCTGCACGGCGAACGACTCGATCGCACCCGGTTCGAAGACGAGGCACTCGGTGGACCCGCCGAACTGGAAGTACCCGAGGTCGTCGCCCTTGTCGACGTGACGGCCGGGCTCGATGCCGTCGTCGATGACGCAGGAGGAGACCTCGATCATCCCGACGGGGACGACCGCGACGTACCCGAGCGACGGGTTGTCGGCTTCGATGATGATGACGGCCCGCGCGGCGACGTGCGCGAGGTACCCCTGCGAGTCCTTCGGCTCCACGGCGTCCGAGCCTTCGGCGTCGGCTTCGGAGAAGTACGTGCCGGGCTGGACGAAGGCACGGACGATGGTGCCGGCGACGGGTGCGTGCCAGCGGTGGTAGTTCGTGGCGCTGAGGAACGCCTGGTACACGGACCCGCCGACGAACCGGTCCACGGACTCGTCGCTCGCGAGGAGGTCCTCGAGGGAGTACGGCTGCTGCTTCACCCAGAACTCGTCACGACGTTGCACGTTCGTCGCGATGGCGTACGGCGTGGACTCGCTCGAGCTGACCACGACGGTGTCGTCGTC
>Ga0153989_1000310_pt1 | contig 12696 bp, 15 predicted proteins | sample TSNC073MetaG_FD_104701 | JGI IMG/M metagenome (GOLD analysis project Ga0153989, IMG submission 104701) | Attine ant fungus gardens microbial communities from North Carolina, USA - TSNC073 MetaG | ecosystem: Host-associated > Fungi > Mycelium > Unclassified | place: USA: North Carolina, Jones... | reverse complement strand
CGCGCGTCTGCGGGGCGAACTCGCTGAACTGATCCGCCGTGACCAGGACCTCGGGCGCATCCGGGCCGACCTCGATCCGGTCGACCTCGCGTCACTGAGCATCGCGGCGTCGGACGGCCTGCAAGTCCAGTGGTTGCTCGACCCCGAGGCGGTCGACGGCGAACGTGTGCTGCACCTGCTCGAGCAGATCGTCCCGCCCGCCGGGTGACCGCGCGACGGCGTGCTCAACTGGTACCAGCTGCACTGCATCGCGGACCTGAAAGCTCTCGGTGATGACATTGAAAGCGGTCTACGCCATCGCCGCCGCCCTGATGAGCAACCCGGTCCCTCGTCGGCACCAAGTACGCCGTCGCCATCCGCTACCCCAACACGAACGACACCACACCCGTAACCGTCATCACCACACCGGCCACCGCGCAGCAGGAGGACAACGAGCAGTCATGGTGATCCGTCGCCGAAAGCCGCAGCCGGGACCGGCCAAGATCTGGTTCAACCTCAACTGGGAGCGCACCGCCCCGGACTACGACACGGTGCGTCGATTCATCCGCAGCACGAAGCGCAGTCCAGACGCACGCCTCGCAGTCCTCACCGACCTCCGCCACCACTCCATGGCACCGACCTCATCACTCGGCAGTCTCGTCATCGGCCTCGTGGCAACAGCCCTGGCGGGATTTGCCATCATCGTCGCTGCGGGGAGGCCCACCGACCCAGACGCCGCCTACCTCGCCGTGGGGGCCGCCGTGTTCGTCTTCCTCTTCATTGTCGTTGCTACGGGCTTCTACGTTCTCTTCGACGAGCGCTCCACGAACCGACGTCGCACCTTCGCGCGACTCTGGCTCGAAGCCGTCAACGACCAACTACATCGCTGAACTCCCGTCATCCCGACCCTGCTCCCAACGGTCGCCCCGCCTGCAACACCCGATCATGACCCCACCATTGGCTGTGATTCCGTGGAGCGAAGCGGAGCGGAATGACGGGCGCCCACGACTCCACGCTGCGTGCGTGCGGGCGAGTCGCGATCGGCTCGTAGGTTCACGCGCTCATTCCGAAGTTCACGCACAGACCGGTGCCCGATCGACACGCGAATACAAGCACTCTGATGGATTAGCCGCTAATCGAGATTATGTCAGTATCGATCGCCCTGTCGCCGGCGCGTCACTGCTGAGTGAAGACAGGCATTGGGAGGTACCCGTCCTCCGGGCCGTCGCCTTCACCGTCGGCGATGAGGTCGAGCAGGTAGAGGAACGCGGCGCGGGCAACGCCGAGTGAGACGTGCGATGCGTCGATGAGTTCGCTCGCTTCGACGGGAACATGCGTATCTGTGGCTTCATGATCCGGCTTGTCCCACGACAGGTTCACGAGTCGATGTGTGCCAGCGTTGCGAAGCGCTTGCGCCGCGGCATACATCCCGTCTTCGCTGGCGTCATGTGCGAGTTCGGCGAGGGCGAGGGCGGTGGGCGTCCACGACTCTTCCGGCACAGGAAGCGCGGTGCGCAGCGTCGGCGGGTTCCCTTTGGCCCAGAACGACCGGAACGTGATCTTCCCTGGTTCGTCACCCATGGCGAAGTGTTCGTTAACCGCGACAGCGACCTTGTCGAGCAGGTCCAAGGTGGCGCGCTGCGCGAGCACAAGCGACGACGACGCCTCGCCGTACACGGACAGGTCGAGCGTGTCGACGTAGATTCCCGGGTCGTCCGCGGCTTGCCCAACTGGTGTCGCGACCAGTTTCTGCTCACCGACGAACGCCAGCCGGCGGGCAACCAGATATTCGGCCTTGAGCACGTTCACGGACGTGAAGATCGGCGGCATGTCGACACCGTCGGTGCGAAGCGAGTCGATCCCCGCGGAATCCCACTGCGGGCCGTCGGAGCCGAGACCCTCGATAGATGTCGCCAACGCAAATCGGTGCGCACCGATCCACTGCTGGTATTCATCCCTAGAGTCACCAACGTGCTCACGGTGCCCGTCGCCGCCAAATCGGGGAGCTGCATCCCAGCGCTGGGCAACCGCTTCGCCGGCGAGCTCGACAGTGCGGTCTCGGTGTTCGACCGCGTGGTCGGCGAGTTCGTCGTGCACGATGGCGTAGTGCCCGAGGGCGCCACGTCCGGCGGCGATGCGTCGGCGGAGCAATTCTGCGGCGTTCCCGGACGCGTTCCCGTTCGTCGGGTCGGCCTGCAGCGCATCCCGATACGTCTGGTAGGCCTCCACCCACCGGCCCGAATCGTCGAGGATGTTCGCCAGGTTGCACAGAGCCGTACCGCGTAGAGCACCGTCAATGGCGCGGTCGTAACCGACGCCGGCGAACAGCAGCCGTGTCTGACGGAGCTGGTCGCGGTCGTACATGCGAGCGGTCCGTCGTGATTCTTGCGTCGTGGTGTCGTGCAGCAGCCGGTGGCGTGTGCTTCGTCCGTTTGCGGCGTTGTACTCGAGATATCGCCGGAGCTGTGCGCTGATGTCGAGGGCACGGGCCCAGTCCGCGATGTCGATGCCGATGTTGACGGCACGGCGCTCGCTCCGGTCGTCGGCGTAGTTCAACACCGCTGAGGAGGCGTAGTACGCGGCGGTCGCGCATTCTTCCGCGGCGGCTGGGGTCCCAGCCTGCAGGCTCTGCAACTCAGCCAGCAGGGTTCTTGCCGCACCAATGCACGCCGAGTGGCCGTCGGTGGCAGTCGACACGATCAACCGCACTTGGTTCGCCAGGTGTCGCCGCATATCCACCCCATCCGTGTCGCCTTGTTCGCTCCGCCAGCGCTTCACCGCGATGCACATGCTGTAGAACTCGGGTGCGGCCGCGGTCCGTCAGGGTCAACCTATGCGGTGCCGCCGACACGCAAGTCGCGACGCTCGCGTCCTCCTCGTCGAAGCGCCGAAGGTGCCAAACTCACCTCTCACGTCCCGTCCGCAACCGCTTCGGCGTAGAGGCCGCGTCGGTTTCCGTTGACTTGATCGAGTGTCGCCTTGAGGAGTTCACTCAGCCGCTTCATCCGCCCGTTCATGAGCACGATGAGCTCGTCGCTCGTTCGACTCCGACCATCGAGCGGCGGCAGTTGCATCATGGTCATCTCCATGCCTGCCTCATCAACAGCCTCGCGAACTCCTTGATCGAGGACCTGGCTAGTCACGAGCATGAGCTCCACGCTGAGGTCGAATGCAGTCTGGTCGTTCGGCAGGCTGATGGCTAGACGGCCGTCCTCCTGAAGCGTCTTCTCGTCGAAGAGGAGGGCTTGCCCGGTGATGCGCCCGTACTTTTGGACCAGTTCCGGCAGGCGCGCAAACGTCTCCAGTTCGTAGGTGCGGCGCTCGGCACGGGTCCGAGCCAAGATCTCATCTGCTCGTGCATGCTCTTCGCGAACAGCAGCACGGCCGTCCGCCCGTGCTTGACCGAAGAGGTTGAACAGCGAGCCGATCCCCACGCCGAGCAGTCCGCTCGCGGCCGGGATGATGAGCTGGACCCAGTTCGGTTCGGTCATGGCCACAACTTAGAGGACGCGCGGACGTTGCCGCACGATGCCGTCCGCGGCGGACCAGCGCCGACCACGGGGTAGGCCACGACCGTCGTCGGGACATCGTTATCGGCGAGGACGTCGGGAAGACTGACGGGCGGGTACCGAGCCGATATACCGGCGAGCGTGCCCTGGTCGTGAACACCGGGCAGCGAAGGTCGTCGCCATGGAAGCCCGAGTCCGCTAGTCGTCGGGGATTGATCGAGCGAATAGCGAGCAATGCAGCCCGCGGAATGCGAGCCACTGCGCGCGGAGCCTCACGGTTAGTCGCCAAACCGCTGTAGAGTAGTCAGCGTTCGGGAATTCCCCGGATACAGAACCGCCCCAGCGATGCTGGGGCGGTCTGGCCTGCACAACCAGCTGACGGTCGAACTTTCCCTGCTCACCGTCAGCGGAGAGGCCCATATGGTCAGGCTCTTCGCCGTGTCCATGCGGATGCGCGTCTGTCGCGTTGTCCGTGTTCGTATCGAGTCTACCGCGGATCAAAACGTTGCGCCAGCGCGTACGAGTATCGCGGTAAATATTTCGTTTATCTCTGTCGTGTTGACGGGACTGCTTACGATGTTCCAGCTGTGGGATCACGTATCGTCCGCCATCACGACGGTTTTTTAAAGGAGGTATATAGAACGGCCCGTCTCACTTTTTTCGTGAGGCGGGCCGTTCTATGTTTTTGTCCCACAAAGTTCATGGCAGGGTTGCGTTTCGCGTCCTGGATCTGTCCGCACGCGCTGCCGTGCCGCTTACCGCATCGAGTTCGCTTCCGTCGACGCCGTCGCGGTTGCCGTCCCGTACGACGGTTCGTAGTCCGGCGATGACGTGCGTGACTCAGCTGTATGCGGCGATCGCCGTCGGGACGGCGACGTCGGCTTCTCGACTCGTGAGGGCAGGCGTGCGTCGATGTCGTCGACGTGTGCTTGGGCTCCCAGGTGGTGTCCGCCTTCGGCTCGCCGGGGAGGCGACGGCGGAACAGCAGCAGGTCGGTGACGGCCTCGGTCCCGGCGGAACGGCGGAAAGCGCCCGACGGGAGCCGGACCGCGCCGACGAGGTCGGCCATCTGGTTCATCTCTCGTCGCGCCGCCGGGTTCGCGGCGTCCAGGGCGGAGTGACTGGAGAGGACCGCGACCATCCCGCCGGGGTGGGTGAGGGCGAGCGACTTGATGATGAAGTGGTTGTGGATCGAGTGGCCGTCGGCGTTGTGTGCCGGGTCGTGCAAGGTGACCTTCGCGAACGGGACGTTCCCGACGACGGCGTCGAAGTGTCTTGTCGGGAGCCGGGTGTCCGCGAACGACTCCGCCCGCACGTCCGCTGCTGGGTAGAGGTGCCGGGAGATGCTCGCGGTCGTGGTGTCGAGCTCTACACCGGTCATCGTCGCGGGCGCGGGCGCCATCCCGATGAACGTCCCGGCCCCGGACCCTGGTTCGAGGACGGTTCCGCCGGTGAAGCCGAGCCGGGTGAGTGCGGATCACACGGTGCGGACCTAGGCGGGGTCCGTGTAGCGGGCGTTGATCGTCGTCCGTCGCGCCTGCGCGGAGGCGTCCTCGTCGAGCAGTTCCCGGAGCTGCGTCCGCTCGGGCGCCCATCCGGGCTTGGTGTCATCGAATACGTCCGGCAGCGCACCCCAGCTCGACCACCGCGCGAGCACCTGTTGCTCGGTCGGCGTCGCGGCACGCCGCTCGCGGTCGAGGGTCTGTGCGGTGCGGTGCGGTGCGGACCGCGGCCACGTTCGCGGCGAAGCGCGCCTTCTGTCCTGACGGCGCGAGGTCGTCCTGCGACGTCGGCCGGAACGCTACCGGTACAGGCGTTGCAGGCGATACAGCTCCGCCACGAACTCCTCCGAGGACATCAGTTCCTCCCGCGACTGCAAGTCCGCGATCAGCTCGTCGATCCGCTCCCGGCTCGGCAACTCCTCGTCCAGGTCCGCCGCCGGCGACGGGGAGGCCAGGAACTCCTCGAGCGTTTCGTCCATCGCGGCGTCCTCCGCCTGCATGCGGATCGCGTTCAGCCGACCGACCCGCTCCAGATACGTCTCGTTCTCCGGGACGGGTAGACCCTCGAGCAGCGTCGCGACCTTGTCGACCTGGGTCGCGATCCGCTCTCCCAGCGCCTCGAACACCGTCTCCGGGTACTCGATCTGCCGGAACCTCTCCGTCGATTCCGCCTGTACTCGCTGCATCGCGAGGGTCCCGTACTTGTTCATCAGCGTGCTCCTTCGTGGTCGTCCCGTCGACGAGGTCGTCGGCGGTGATGGTGGTGGTCGCGGTGTCCGCGTCGTCGGGGCCGGGTCCCCAGAGGTCGAACAGGGGTATCTGGTCAGCGGGAATCGGGCGGCGTCGACGCGGTGCCATGGAGGGTCCTTCTACATCCGGCGAGCCCCGCAGTTCGGGCCCGCTGTGAGTGGGGCACCCGTTCTTCGTGTCGTATCGCTGATTACGACACGGGTCTACGCACGGTTCAGGCGTTGAGGACCTCGGCGAGCTCGTCGGTCGTCAGGTCGAAGGACCCGACACCGAACGCACCAGCGCGGATCTTCTCGCGCCAAATAGGGGTGAACGCTTCCAACATTCGCTTGTACGAACGCAACCAGGGGTGGTGCGAGTTGCCGCCGTCGTGCGGCGTCTCGTCCGCGAACCGATCCGCCAAGTCGACCCACTTCCCCTGATCGACGACAAGGTGCCGTGCGTAGCTGAGCAGGCGGCTCTCATAGTCGTCGTTGGCGTCGAACCCGCGGAAGACCGCACTGTTGTGCGACCGCGCCTCCAGGGCGATGCGGTCCTCGTCGTCGAGACGCTTCATCGATGTCTCGAGTGCTCGGAACATGTCGAGGATATCCATGACGAGCCCGCTGTCGCGTCGCGGCAGCTCGGCGTAGATCGCGGTGAACAGCTGCGGGTATTCGCCCGTCCACCCGTATTCGAGGACCTTGGCACGCTCACGCTCCCACCCGGCGGCATCGGGGTCCGCGGCGAGCTGTTGCGAGTGGATGCGGTGCAGCATCGCGAGGGTGTGTCGTTCTACCGTGCTGAGTCGTTCCGGAACGGACGCCTGACCCGAGCGGTCGACTTCGTCACGGTCGTCGCTACGCTCAAGACTCGCGAGAAGCACCTCCCGGGAGTGCTCCCCGATCTTCAGGCCGTGTTCACGGGCGATGGATTCCAGGCTGTCGTACGCCTCGTCAGGGACGCGCGTGGTGATAACTCTGCTCATGCGAAACACCGTATCGCATACGTGTATACATCGGCAAGGGAATCGTCGACGGGGAAGGCAGTAGCGCTCACGGTCGTTCGTCCGTAGCTTGGACAGCGACGAGGGAGGTGCCAAGGTGACGATAACAACGCGCGTGTTCTACAGGGACGTGAAGCCGTACGCCGTGCCCGCGCGCCTCGGAGACCTCTACGTGCCCGAACACGGTGTGCTCGAGCTGCCCCTGAACGTGTACTGGGGTCCGAATCCTATCGTCGACCGCGACTCCGACGAGGGCATCGAGAAGGCGTACCAGTCGGTGATCCAGGAAGGACACGTGGAGGACCTCGTCGCGATCCTCCACCCGGCACGACTCCACGCCGTGTGGGCAGACCTGCTGCTTCCCGAGCGTGCTCGCCTCGCGTGGGAGTCCCGCTTCCCAGTTCTGGCCACTTAGGAGAGACCGCCACCAAGCTGCAGCGACGGATCACGCACGGTGCGACCGGCGGCCCAGCTCGCTCGGTGCCGCCTGGATGCGTTCCAGGCATGAAGAATCGTCGACGCAATCGGGGTTGGACGGCCCGCAAGACGACGCGTGTCACCACCCGTCTCGAAGTCGGTTGATGGGCGTCAGCTCGACGAGCGCCGCAAGGTGGCCCGTGAACTCGGTACCGAACCCGACGACCGTAGCCAAGACTGCGGCATCCGTCCGGACGACGTCGCCGATCCGTGGTGCTCGATCGAACGGCCACAAGTATGCGTACCCGTGCATGCCGGTGCCATCGAGCCGCGCGAAGCGGTTGAAGCTCACTCTGACGATGGCAGTCCGGCACGGTGCGTCCGCACGAGCGTCAGCGCTCCCCGTCAGTCGGCGTCTGGAGAGGAGAGCATGCCGGTGAGGTCATCTTCGGACGGAAGCGCCGCGCGAAGTACCGGCGGAAGCAAGTCGTACCTCGCAACGCCTACCGGGCTGTCGGCACCGCTGAGGGCATAGCGAACGACGGGGTCGTTCTTGTCGGCAACGAGCAGGAGGCCGACGGTGTCGGCATGCTGCTCGCGGCGGAGCTGATCGTCGACGAGCGCGACGTAGAAGGAGAGCTGGCCGAGGTGTTCGGGCTTGAACTTGCCGTTCTTCAGCTCGACGACGACGTGCCGGAGCTGTTCGACGTGGAAGAACGGCAGGTCGACGTAGAAGTCGTCGCCGCCGACGTCGAAGTGCACCTGTCGGCCCACGAACGCGAACCCGGTTCCGAGTTCGCGAAGAGTGTCGATGATGCGGTCGACGAGGTGCTGCTCGAGCTGTCGTTCGCTGGCGTCGGCGTCGAGTGCGTGGAAGTCGAGCACATACGGGTCGCGGGTAATCTGCTGCGCGAGATCCGAGTCGGTGGACGTCAGAACCCGGTCGAAGTTGGTCAGCGCCGACGCGAACCGCTCATGGGCATTCGTCGCGATGCGATGCTCGAAGACGTTCCGGGACGAGCCGTGCTCGAGCGCCTCTGCGGCGTACCAGTCGCGACGTTCCCGCTCGTCGAAACGATCGAGGAGCACCATGATGTGGCCCCACGGAAGCTGTGCAGCAGCTTGCTGCACAAGCTCATCGGCATCTGGCCAGGCGGCTGCAAGACTGCGCATGTAGAAGAGGTTCTGGCGAGAGAAGCCCTTCATCTCGGGGAACGCCATCCGGAGATCCGCCGCCAGCTGCCCGACGAGGTCGCTACCCCACCCCGTGTGCTGCTGTCGATCGAGGATCGTCGTACCGATCTGCCAATAAAAGCGGACCAACTCAGTGTTCACGCGACGCTGCGCAGTGAAACGGGCACCACGAACCTGCGCCTTGAGCGCATCGAGAGTTGCGGCGTACTCGGCGGGCACCGCGGCGTCAGCAGACATCTCGGACGAGCGTACCCACCGCGAAACAACCGAGGCAGACGATCGCGACCACCTCCTCGGCGTCCAGGTGGTCGCGGCCGCAGGAGTGATGCAGGGCTACCAGCCGTAGAGGCGCGTAATCCGCATCCGTTCGGGCCAATTCGCTAGGGAGGCGTCCGGAAGGCCGTTCGCGTTCCGAGCGTAGAAGCCGCGTTCACGGCCGTAGATCCCCATCGCAATGACGGTGCAGAACGACGTGGCTTGGACACGCTGGTCCCAACCGTCCCACTCATACACGCCATCCTCGCCGCGGATTACCGGAATTTCGCCGTGCACGTTCATCGCGATGTTGTGGCCGCCCCAGACAGGGATCCAGTCAGGATGCCATGCGAAGTCGGTAAGCCCTTTGACTTCTGACTGGTACCGCGTGATCGCAGAGTCGAGCGAGTCCTGGTCTGCTCCGGGAAACCCACCGCCGACGGGACCGTCGTGCCAGGCCCACAGGCGTACTGCTTCCTCTGGGACGGTGACGCCGAGCTCTGCCCAAAGCGAGACCACTTCATCCCTGCTACGCCCCGGTCGAAGCCGCGAATCGAGGTCGTATCCACTGTCACGTAAGAGCGCGGCGTACTGCTCGAGGAGCTCCGTCAGTAGATCTGGACCGGCGTCGATAACGGCTAGGCCATGGTCCGTGACGATGAAGTCGTTGAGTTCCATCACTGCTGCCCTGGGGTGTTACACCACATGCTCGTGTGGGTTGTTGGTGTCGGCAAGACGAGATAGGCCCGTTCGGGGTTGTGCTCTGATGGCGTCTGCACGTTACATCCGTTCGAAGAATAGAAGTAACGCAGGTAGATGCCCTCGTTCCGGTTATCGGCGGATGCGATCGGTCTCAGACTCACGCCCTTACCGGGGCCGCCTTGTTGGGAGGAGAGATAAGGGTATTCATCGCACTGCTGACCGATGATTGGCGGATTGGAACCCGGATCGTCGGCCGTTGGGTATGATCCCGCGACGCAAGGTGGGGTATTTCGATACCACCCACTCTCCCCGCGTGAACCGGGGTCTGCGAAATTCAACTGTGCCCAAGCCGGTTGGCTGCGAATTGCGTCGAGGTCGTGGGTGGCCGCCTGTTCAATGTCGGATCCAGGTGCGAATATCGGCAGCTTGGTGCATTCGTCGTCGGTCACGCCGAGTGCGACACACTGGCGTGCAAGCGCACGCGCAGTGTTGCCGATTGAGGACTCTGTCTGTGCGTTCCCGGTTGCGACGGCGTTTGCCTGCCACGTCACCCAGGAGTTGTCGCCGCGATCGCTGAGTGCACGCGTGAGGCGATCGAGCCGCGTGGGAGAGGTCTGGGTCGACACTGGGGAGCCTGTCGAGGGATCAGCGTAGGCGTGACCACTGTCGCGGTTCGCGGTATTGAAGAGCTGTCCGTAGATGAAGCACTCGGAGATGGCGACGGTTTGGGTCCCAGCCTTGCAGGTGAAGGTGCTTTCTCGGTTCGGGTCTGTGACCCAGCCGTCGCACTCATCGGGGTCGGCTGTGAAGAAGCAGTTCACGCCGTTCTTGAACAGCGCAGTGGGGCAGGAGCCATCCTTGCATTCGGGATGACCGTTCGCCCATTGCAGGTACGCGGCAGTTGCGTCGGAATCGGCTGTTGCCGTCGTTGCCGTGCCCGTGACTTCCTCGATGCTCTGGCGACCAACGATAGTGCCGGCCGGAATCTGCGGACATACAGGTGACGGGAGAGTGGGGTCGGTTTCTCTGAAGGTGTCCGTTGACGCACTCCAGGAGTAGCTGAATGCGGCGTTCCAGATTGTACACCGGAAGTATCGCTCGGGACTTTGTGTAGAGTAACTGGTTGCGTCGACAATGGGAGATTCGAGCAATGGTTTGTTCGTGTACATGTCGTAGAACAAGACACGGAATTTGCTCAAAGGAGCTTTGATCCAACCGCCTGAAAGATTGGACGGTTGTGGGCGGCAGTCCGAATTGGATTCCGCACTTGAACTCGAGTTGAAGGTGTCGGCTGCTCCCCAGACATCCACCGCGACCTTGTAGCCGTCGGGAACTTTCCCTGTGATATTGAAACATGTCAGCCAGTTGTATGTTCCGCGGCCAGGAACGCCGTAGTCGTATGTGGTTGACGTGCCCATGAAGTTAAGTGCGTCGAACGAGCTTGAAGGCAACTGGTCGGCGTCTCGCTCAACAGCGGTCATCGCGTTGTTGTAGGCATTGCAGTCGACACCGTCGAGTACTGATGCAGCTACCGTCAGTCCAACGCTTCGCTGACTACAAACTTGATCGTCTTTGAACCCAACGAGGCGAGCGGAACCCTGGCCGACAAGGAGCCCGACTTGGAATGCGAGGATAGCTGCGTTGCCGGATCCCAGTCGTGCAAGCGTTGTCGCGCGCGTTGCGGGTGCGCCGAATCGGGCGGTGAGGCTTTCCCACTCCGCCTGCTCTGCGGCAGTCAGAGCGGTCGACGGAGCGGCGGGAGTGGAGGTGCTGGCACCGGACACTGTTGCGAAGCGTGGAGCCGCGAGATCCCAGTCGTACATCTGACCGCTCGCCAGCTGCGCGGCCTTCTCGGTAGTGGGCGCTGCCTCCGAGAGCACCGAACCTGGAAGGTTGATTGCGTAGGCGGCTGCAGCATTCCTCGCGCCCACGCTCGCGGCGGCGGGTACCGCGACGACGACTGAGCTGCAAAAACTGACAACGAGCAGGATCCCTAACGCACGCGAAATTCGTGTTCCCCTCATCCTTGCACCGTGGCATACCGGCAATTGCGGCGCGACCCCCAGCTGTGGGGCACGCAGTTGCGCGGACAGGTATGTCGGTCTCGTGAGCGCCGAGGGGCCGGTCAGTCGATCATGGGGCTATCACTGCCCGGCGCGCGTCAACGCCGCGCCCGGTGTACGCGACGTCGGTGGTTTCGCCCTGGATGCCGTGCACGGTCGACGCGTACGCGAGGTGCAGGTTCGGGGCGGCGTAGTCGGCGTCGATAATGCGTTCGTCGCCGGAGTCGCCCGCAGCGCGCGACGTGAGGGAGCCGTCGCGGTGGATCGTCGCGACGGTCCAGATGGCGCGGTTCTCGACCCGGTGGTGGCGGTCGTTCTTGCGGGTCTGGACGGCGTCGCCGACGTGGATGGTCTGCTCGTGCTGCCCGTACGCGGTGCGGCCAGGGCGGACGGCGATCTGGCCGCGTCGGATGCGTTCGGCCTGGATGGCTTCGTTGACAGCCTGCGCGGTCTCGTTCGTCCCATTGACCAGGGCGACGCTCTCGCGGCGGCCGGTGGCGTCAAGTACTTCTCGACCATCCGGTCACGGACGGCCTGCTCGTTCGCGACGATCGACACGTGCCCGCCGGCGATGAGCTCCTCGGCGATCTCGGGCGCGGTGATGGCGGTCGCGGTGCCGAGCCGGAGGGTGAGGTCCGCGTAGGGAGTGTCGGGTTTCGTCGGGTCGGCTGGGTCGCGGAACCGGTGCACGGTCGACAGTTCCACGGTCGCGGAGGCGCGTTGGGCAAGCATGGCCATCGCGCCGGCGTGCCCGACGGGCATCGCCTGGTACTGATCTCCCACCCTCGCGATCCCCGCGCCGGTCTCCTGCGCCACGATCGCGAGGGCGTGCGCGGCGTCGAGGTCGACCATGGACGCTTCGTCGACGACGATCCGGTCCCCGTCACCGAGCGGGAACGTCCGCCCGTACTCGAGCGCGTCGGCGCGGCCCGGCTGCCGGGGCTGTTCGGGGAGGCGTGACCAGATGGTGCGGCCGGTGCGGGGGTCGGAGTTCCACCGGAAGCCCTAGTCCATCAGCACGCGGTGCAGTGACGACGCGGTCGTGCCGATCTCCCGGCCGACCACGGAGGCGGCCTTCTTCGTCGGCGCGACGAAGACCATCCGCCGGCCCTGGACGGAACCGGCGAGGCGGGGCCGAGCCGAGCCTCCAGACCGTCGGCGGTGAACGAGAACGGCCGGCTCCTGTGGGAGCCGGCCGTTCGTCGCGTGCGGAGGGACTACGCGTTCACGCCCTCGGCGAGGACCGCGGCAGCGGGGTCGAAGTCCTCGGGGAGCGGCTGGATCGGGTCGATCGACGAGGTGATCTCGACGGCCTGGCCCGACTCGGCAGCGTCGCGGAT
>Ga0153989_1000304_pt1 | contig 12804 bp, 8 predicted proteins | sample TSNC073MetaG_FD_104701 | JGI IMG/M metagenome (GOLD analysis project Ga0153989, IMG submission 104701) | Attine ant fungus gardens microbial communities from North Carolina, USA - TSNC073 MetaG | ecosystem: Host-associated > Fungi > Mycelium > Unclassified | place: USA: North Carolina, Jones Lake... | reverse complement strand
CGGCCGGGCGTCAGGGTGAAGGAGACGTCACGGACGACGGGCTCCGCGTCGCCGAACGCGACGCGGAGCCCCTCGACCTCGAGCAGCGGTGCACTCACTTCGCGAGCGAGACCTTGAGGTAGTTCGGGTACGCCGGGAAGTCCGCGATCTGGAAGTTCCGGACGTTCGAACCCGCCAGGAACGACTGCTTCGCGTAGGTCAGCGGCACGATCGGGGCGTCCGCCATGATCTTCTTGTCCGCCTCGGCCCAGAGCTTCTGCGCGGCCTGCTGGTCGACGGTCGCGCTCGCCTGCTTGATGAGGGCGTCCACCTCGGGGTTGCTGTACTTCGAGACGTTGTTGCCGCCGCCGCCGATCTGCGACGAGTCGAACAGCGGCTGGATGTTGGCGTTCGCACTCGGGAAGTCGGGCTGCCAGCTCGAGAGCGTGAGGTCGAAGTCGGTGCCGTTGGTCGTGGCCGTGTAGAAGGAGTCCGAGTCGAGCGGCTTCAGCGTGACGCTGATCCCGGCGCGCTTGAGCCCGGCCTGCAGGGCCTGCGCCTGGGCGAGGTTCGACGGGTCGTTCTGCGTCGCGAGGGTCAGCTTCAGGTCGGAGACGCCGGCCTCCTGCAGGAGCTTCTTCGCCTTCGAGACGTCACCCGTGGGACCCGGCTTGTACAGGTCGTAGTCCTGGCGGCCGGCAATGCCCGGCGTGATGAGCGTCGTGGCGTAGGTGCCGGCGAGCGCACCGCCCGCGGCGATCCGGTACGACTTCTTGTCGACGGCGTACTGCAGGGCCTGGCGGACCTTGAGGTCCTTGAGCGCGCCCCGCTGGGTGTTGATCCCCATGTAGGTGAGCGGGCCGGCCTTCGACGTGACGAGGCGGTCCTGCGCGGACGGGTTCGACCGCACCTGGTTCAGCTCGGCGGCACCGAGGTAGGTGGCACGGAAGGAGTCCTTCGCGTCGCCGTTGTCCGCGATGAGCGTCTGGGTGACCGTCGACGGGTCCTGGCTCTCCTGGAACACGACCTTCGACGGGCCGGCCGTGCGAACGTCGTCGGTCTTGGCGCTCCACTCCTTGTTCCGGACGAGGGTGATCTGCGAGCCCTGCGTGTTCGACTGCACCTCGTACGGGCCCGACGCCACGGGCTTCGCGTCGTACGCGCCGGTGTCGGTGCCGTCGCCCTCGGGGACCGGCGCGAACGCCGGCATCGAGACGAGCCACGGCCAGTCGCCGTACGCCGCGTTGAGCTTGAAGACGATGGTCGAGTCGTCCGGCGTCTCGATGCTGTCGAGGGACTTGCCGTCGAACGGCCCCTTGTACGTGTCACCGCCGACGAGGAGCGACTTGTGGTAGCTCAGGCCACCGGTGAGGGTCGGGGCGAAGGAGCGCTCGATGCCCCACTTGATGTCCTTCGTGGTGATCGGCGAGCCGTCCTGGAACTTCAGCCCCTCTTTGAGGTGGTAGGTCCAGGTCTTGCCGCCGTCGCTCGAGTCGCCGGTGTTCGTCGCGAGGTCCGGGACGACCTTCGCCGTCTTGCCCGGCTCGACGTCCCACGCGGTGAGGCGACGCAGCACCAGGCCGAGCGTGGTGATGTTGAGGTTCTGGCTGGTCGCCGGGTCGAGGTGCACCGCGGTGGCCGTCGTCAGGATGTTGAGCGTGCCGCCCTTGGACGTCCCGCCCGATGCGTCGTCCGAAGCCCCGCCGCCCGAGCACCCCGTCAGGACCAGTGCTGCTGCTGCGGCGACCGCCGCGGTGATGGTCAGGCGCTTGGGGCGTCTCATGACGATGGTGCTCCTCGTGGGAAGGGGTGGGGTGGCGACCGTGGGGGTGGTCGCTGACGTGGTCCGGGTCGGGTCACCGGGCGGCGTCCATCCTGGCACCGCGGCGGTCGGCCGTCCGAATCCCGCGCACGACGGACGTCGCACGACGTAACGGTCCAAGTGCGGTGGGGCGCCCCGCTATTCCCGATGCGTTCGCACAGCGTTCACGGGCCGCGCGCGATGGTGAGCAGAAATGGTCGGGTCTCCTCAGCGGACTCGACCATTTCTGCTCACGAAGCGGCCCGCGCACGACGCGGCGCGCGACGAAGCGGCCCGCGCACGGCGCGCGACGAAGCGGCTCGCGCACGACGCGGCGCGCTCAGGCCAGCACGCGCGCCAGGAACGCGTTCCGGAACTTCCCCGCGGGGTCGAGGTCCCGTGCGAGCGCGGCGAACGACGCCAGGCCCGGGTAGACCTCGTGCAGCCGCTCGGCCCCGGTGGCCGAGACCTTCCCCCAGTGCGGCCGGGCGTCGAACGGCGCGAGGACGTCCTCGATCCGCTCGACCGCCGATGCGACGGCGGCGGCATCGCGTCGGAAGGTGAAGTGCAGGCCGACCGACTGTCGTCCGGACGAGGGCGCGAGCCACGCGGTGTCCGGCGCGATCGTGCGGACCTCGGCGGCGATCAGGATCGGCGCGAACAGCGGTTCGAGCGGCCGGAGCGCCTGGAGTGCGGCGACGGCCGACCCGGCGGGGACGAGGTACTCCGCCTGGATCTCCGCCCCGGTCGACGGCGTGAACGAGGACCGGAAGTGCGGGAGCCGCTCGGACCAGGGCCCGGGAACGCCGCCCTGCTCGGTGACGCCGGCGGGGTCGTTCTCCCCCGGGTGCACCGGTCCGGTGGCCGGTCGCGCGCCGAGCGCGACGAGGTCGATCGACGGCGCGGGTTCGTCCACGCGGTGCTTCACCCAGACCTGCCGGGCGCCGCGGTCGTCGAAGGAGGTGAACAGCGACACCGAGTAGGCGTCCGCCACGACCGCGTCGAAGTGCTCGAGGACCGCGTCCCACGGGAGGTCGAGGTGCACGGTCGTGGCGACCTGGAACGTCGGCTCGATCGCGAGCTCCACGGCGGTGACGACCCCGAGCGCCCCGAGCGCGACCCGGTGGGCGTCGAGCGACCCGTCCGGCGTGGACGCGTCGACCCACGCCGGGTCACCGGAGGCGCGGACGACCTCGAGGCCGACCACCGCCTGCGCGAGCGAGGGGTTGCGGACGCCGGAACCGTGCGTGCCGGTGGCGACCGCCCCGGCCGTGGAGATGTGCGGCAGGGACGCGAGGTTCCCGAGTGCCCAGCCCCGTGCCTCCAGGCCGGCTGCCACCTGGCTGTGGATCATGCCGGCGGCGACCCGCACGACGCGATGGTCCGTGTCGATGTCGAGCACCGGCGGCAGGTCGGCCAAGGAGACCTGCAGGGCGTCGGTGTCGGCGATCGTGTTGAACGAGTGCCGCGAGCCGAGCACCGTCAGTCGCGGCGTCGACGCGACCAGCTGCTGCACGGCGTCGACGGAGGTCGGCCGTGCCAGCCCGGATGCCCGGTAGGTGACGTTGCCCGCCCAGTTCGTCCGCGTGCGCTGCGATGCGATCACGTCGCTCATCGTACGGTCCGTGTCCCTCAGAACCCGCGGTCGAGCCGGTGCCAGGTCTGCTGCAGGCGGACCTCGTCGCGGAACCCGCGCGGCGTCGTGTGCTCGTCGATCACGAGGAACTCCGTACCGACCATGGTCGCGAAGTCCTCGACGACCTGCAGGCCGACGGCCGTCGTCATCACGGTGTGGTGCGCGGCACCGGCGGTGAGCCAGGCCTCCGCCGCGACGGGGAACGACGGACGGGGCTCCCAGACGGCACGGCCGACCGGCAGGTTGGGCAGCGCCGCGGTCGGGGGCACCACGTCGACGACGTTCGCCGTGAGGCGGAACCCGTCACGGGTGTCGGAGAGCGCCACCACCACGGCGGAACCCGCGTCGGCGGTGAACACCAGGCGCACCGGGTCGTCCTTGCCGCCGATCCCGAGCGGGTGGATCTCGAGCGTCGGCCTGGCGGTGGTCAGCGTCGGCGAGACCTCGAGCATGTGCGCGCCGAGGATCTTCTCGGCGCCCGGCGTGAGGTCGTAGGTGTAGTCCTCCATCAGGGAGGCGCCGCCGGGCAGGCCGGCACCGGCGACGTTCATCGCGCGGACCAGGACAGCGGTCTTCCAGTCGCCCTCGGCGCCGAACCCGTAGCCGTCGGCCATCAGGCGCTGGACGGCGAGGCCGGGCAGCTGCTTGAGCGTTCCGAGGTCCTCGAAGTTCGTGGTGAAGGCGGCGCTGCCGTTCTGGTCGAGCAGGGTGCGGAGGCCGATCTCGATGGCGGCGCCGTCGCGGAGGGACTGGTGGCGGTCGCCACCCTCGCGGAGCGACGGGTCGACGTCGTAGTCGCGCTCGTAGACCGCGACGAGGTCGTCGACGTCTTGGTCTGGTGCAGCGGAGACCGCTGCCGCGAGCTCGTTGACGGCCCACGTGTTCACCTGCACGCCGAGCTCGATCTCCGCCTCGGTCTTGTCGCCCTCGGTGACGGCGACGTAGCGCATGTTGTCGCCGAACCGGGTGAGCTTGAGCTCCCGCACGGCAGCGGCTCCTGCTGCGGCGCGGGTCCAGTTCGCGACCCGCTGCTGCACCCGCTCATCGGACACGTGCCCGACCGCGGTGGCGTGCCGGACGCCGAGCCGGGCCAGTGCGTAGCCGAACTCGCGGTCACCGTGCGCAGCCTGGTTGAGGTTCATGAAGTCGAAGTCGATGTCCGCCCACGGCAGCGTGACGTTCGCCTGCGTGTGCAGGTGCAGCAACGGCTTCGTGAGCGCCTGGAGCCCGCCGATCCACATCTTCGCGGGGCTGAACGTGTGCATCCACGTCGTCACACCGATGACCTTGTCGTCGGCGCTGGCCTCGATGAGGGCGCGGCGGATGCCGTCGGCGTCCTTGAGCACGGGCTTCCAGACGAGCCGGACCGGCACGTGCGGCGCCAGCGTCTCGTGCACGGCCTTGCTCTGCTCCTCGACCTGGCGCAGGGTCTCCTCGCCGTACAGCCCCTGGGACCCGGTGAGGAACCAGACCTCGTAGCTGTCCAGGGTGGCCTGGGGGTTCACCTGCGTCATCGCATGGCTCCTTCGGGGTTCTGTCCGTAGACGTTCTGGTAGCGATCGAAGAGTCGATCGATGTCCTCCTGGGCGATCGGCACGAGCTCGCCGCCCTGCTTGGCGATGTGCACCGTCCGTGCGACGTCCTCGCACATCACGGCTGCCTTGACGGCGTCGCGGGCGTCGCGCCCGATCGTGAAGACGCCGTGGTTCTGCATGAGCACGGCACGGCTCCGGTGGCCGCCGAGGGTGTCGACGATGCCCCGTCCGATCGAGTCGTCGCCGATGATCGCGAACGGCCCGACCGGGATGGGACCGCCGAACTCGTCCGCCATCGCGGTGATCACGCACGGGATGGGTTCCGCCCGCGCCGCCCACGCGGTCGCGTAGGTCGAGTGGGTGTGCACCACTCCGCCGACCTCGGGCATGTTCCGGTAGACGAAGGCGTGCGCGGCGGTGTCGGAGCTCGGCCCGTGACTGTTCTTCCACCCGTCCGCCGGGAGGCCGTCGAGCGTGCACACGACCTGGTTCTCCGGGGTGAGGTCGTCGCTCGACACGCCGCTCGGCTTGATGACGAAGAGGTCGGTGCCCGGCACGCGTTCGGAGACGTTGCCGCCGGTCCAGATCACCAGGCCGTAGCGGACGAGTTCGCCGTGCAGTCGGGCGACGCGTTCGCGGGTGGCGGCGACCGCCTGCTGGGTGGTCGGGTCGCTTGCGTCGGTCATCGGGTCGGCTCCTTCTCGGCCTGGAGGCGCGGTGCGGCGTGGTCGTTCGGCTCGCGTCGGTCGGTGGTCGCGGCGGGTCGGGTCGCCGCTGCCGCCACGGCCTGCACGGGCAGGGCCGCGCGGTACCGGTCGAGGTACGTCCGGAAGCCGTCGACGTCCCGCGCCTCGGGGTCGGCGACGTGGACGGCGTCCCCCGCGAACACGGTCTCGGCGAGGAAGTCGGCGAGGTGCCGGTCGGTGTGCTCGAGGTACGCGGCGAGCACGGCGATGCCCCAGGCCCCGCCCTCGCCCGCGGTCTCCTCGAGGGCGATCGGCACGCGGAGCGCCGCGGCCAGCAACCGCTGCGGGGCGCCCGGGGTCCGGAACAGGCCGCCGTGGGCCGTCATCCGGTCGACGCGGACGTGTTCGCCGTGCAGCACCTCCATGCCGATGGCGAGGGTGGCGAACGCACCGTGCACCTCGGAGCGGACGAGGTTGCCGAGGGTGAACCGGGCCGCCGGGGTCCGGAGCAGCAGGGGTCGGCCGTCCTCGACGTGCGTGACGGGCTCGCCCGCGAGGTAGTTGAAGGAGAGCAGCCCGCCGGCGTCGGGGTCGGCGTGCTCGGCCTCGGCCAGCAGGGTCGCGTACACGGTGTCGATGTCCGGTGCGGTCCCGCCGGTGCGCTCGCTCGTGGCCTCGGCGAACCGACCGAACACCCGCGCCCAGCTCGCGATCTCGCTCGCGCCGTTGTTGCAGTGCACCATCGCGACGGCGTCACCCGACGGGGTCGTGACGACGTCGAGCTCCTCGTGCCGGGTGCTGAGCGGGTGCTCGAGGACCACCATCGCGAAGATGCTCGTGCCGACGCTGACGTTGCCGGTGCGGGGCGCGACCGCGTTCGTGGCGACCATGCCCGTGCCCGCGTCACCCTCCGGCGGGCAGAGGGGCACGCCGGGCTGCAGCGTGCCGGTGGGGTCGAGCCACGCGGCGCCCTCGGGCGTGAGGTCGCCCGCGTGCTCCCCGGCGACGAGCACCTCGGGCAGCAGCGCGCGGAGGTCGGGGACCGCGGTGCCGAGCAGCTCCTGGGCCCGCGCGAGCATGTCGCCGTCCCAGTCGCGGGAGCCGGGCTCCCCTGGGCCGCTGTCGACGGGGCTGCTGTCGATCGGGAAGACCCCGGAGGCGTCTCCGACCCCGAGCACGTCCCGGCCGGTGAGTCGTCGGTGCACGTGTCCCGCGAGCGTCGTGATGCTCGCGAGTTCGGCGACGTGGGGCTCCTCGTCGAGGACGGCCTGGTACAGGTGCGCGATGGACCAGCGGAGCGGGATGGTGAACCCGAGGGCGTCGCTGAGCCGTTCGGCGGCCGGGCCGGTCGAGGTGTTGCGCCACGTCCGGAAGGGCACGAGCAGCTCCCCGGCGGCGTCGAACGCGAGGTAGCCGTGCATCATCGCGCTGACGCCGGCCGCGCGGTAGGTGGTCGGCGTGACCCCGTACTGCGCCTCGACATCGGCGACCAGGGCGGCGTAGGCGGCGCGGAGTCCGGTCTCGACGGCCTCGAGGGAGTAGGTCCAGCGGCCGTCGACGAACTCGTTCTCCCACTCGTGGGCGCCCGCGGCGATGGGCACGAGGTCCTCATCGACCAGGCAGGCCTTGATGCGGGTGGAGCCGAGCTCGATCCCCAGGGTCGTGCGGCCGTCCACGACCTGCTGTCGGCGGTCGTCGCCCATGCGTTCCTCCAGAACCTCGTCGTCCTCCGTGAGCGCTCACATCCTGGCACGTGAGCGCTCACTCCCGCAACGCACCCGCGCGTCGGGGGCCGTCGCGGTCGCACGACATGCCGCCCGCGTCGCGCCGAGGTCGCACGAAGTGTCGCCCGCCGGCGCCTCGAACGACACTTCGTGCGACCTCGACGAACGAGCCACGGCGCGGCGTGGCCGACGCACCCCGCCGCCTACGCGCCGATCGTGCTCTCGCGGATCACCAGGGAGGGGGCGACCGCCGCCGACGCCGCCGTCCCGCCGTCGATGAGGTCGAGCAGCGCCTGGCCCGCGACGCGTCCGAGCTCCTCGAGCCGCAGGTCGACCGTGGTCAGGGGCGGCCGGCTCGCCAACGCCATGACGTCCCAGTCGTCGAACCCGGTCACGGCGACGTCGTCCGGCACGGAGCGCCCGGTCTCACGCAGCCGATCGCACACGCCCCGCGCGATCTGGTCGCTCCCGCAGACGATCGCGTCGACGGCGACGGACCCCCGCGCGAGCACGTCGACGGCCTGCCGACCCCAGCGTTCGGACCACTCGCCGTACAGCGGTTCGCCGACGAGCCGTGATCCGAGCACCGAGACCGCCCCCGACACGCGGCGTTCGGCGGAGCGGTGGCGCGCCGGCCCGGTGACGATGGCGACCCGTCGCCGGCCGAGCGTCAGCACGTGCGACGCCACCGCGGACGAACCGGCGGCGTCGTCGAGCGTGATCGAGACGTCGGCGTCCGAGGTCGACGGGGTGAACGCGTAGACGACGGGCATCGGCACGTCGATGGGCGGACGCGGGTCGGCGGACCGTCCGGTGACGATGACGCCGTCGACCCCGCGGGCGGTGAGCGACCGGAGGTAGTGGGCCTCGCGCACGTGGTCGTCACGGGTGTCGCACAGCAGCACGGCCATCTGCCCGGCGGACAGGGCGTCCTCCGCCCCGAGCAGCACCGGGATCGAGAACCGGCCGAACGAGTCGGTGGTGATCATGCCGACCGTGTAGGTCCGGCCGGAGGACAGTGCGCGGGCCCTGGCGTCGCCGACGAACCCGAGCTTCTCGGCGGCGTCCTTCACCCGGGCACGCGTGGAGTCCCGGAGCTGGCCGGTGCCGTTGAGCGCCTTCGACGCGGTGCCGATGGACACCCCGGCGAGCGCCGCCACGTCGGTGATCCGGACGGGCTGCGCCACACGATCGATCGTCACGGCAACCACCTTTCCGGATCACGAGACGTGCCGCCGAGTCTATCCACGGAATGGCGCGAAGCCCTTGCGCTCGGTCTGGACCTGTCGTAGCGTCCCCGCCAGAAACCGTTTTCCGGAAGCCGACCGACGGCCCGGACGACGGAGCAGTCACATCGCAAGGAGGCGACATGACCACCACGCTCGCGACCGACAGCCGCGCGCACACCGCGACGCCGGTCCTCCCGACCGCCGACGCACACCTCACGCTCCGGCCCCTGCCGACGGGCGACGCCCGGATCACCGGCGGCTTCTGGGCGCTCCGGCAGGAGCGCAACGGCCGCGACGCGATCCGCGGCGGGTACGCGCTGCTCGAGGCGGCGGGGAACTTCCGGAACCTCCGGATCGCCGCCGGCCTCGAGGAGGGCGACGCGACCGGCCCGATCTTCATGGACTCCGACGTGACGAAGTGGCTCGAGGCGGTGGCGTGGGAGTACGGGCGCGCTCCGTCCGACGACCTGCTCGACCTGCAGCGCGAGGTCACCGCCCTGTACGCCCGGGCGCAGGCCGACGACGGCTACCTCGACTCCGTGCAGCAGATCCGCGGGAAGGGCGAGCGGTACACGGACCTCAAGTGGAGCCACGAGCTGTACTGCGCCGGGCACCTGTACCAGGCGGCCGTGGCCCAGCACCGCGCGACGGGCGACACCGGTCTGCTCGAGGTCGCGATCAGGAACGCCGACCACCTCGTGCGCACGTTCGGCCCCGGCGACGACCGCACGCAGGACATCGACGGGCACCCGGTCGTCGAGATGGGCCTCGTCGAGCTGTACCGGGAGACCGGCAACCGCGACTACCTCGACCTCGCGCACTGGTTCGTCGACGCTCGCGGCCACGGCATCATCGAGCGGGCCGGTGGCGAGCCGACGTACTTCTCGGACCGGGTCCCGAGCCGGGAAGCCACGACCGTCGAGGGCCACGCCGTCCGCGCCGTGTACCTGGCGGCCGGCGCCGTCGACGTCGCGATCGAGACCGGCGACACCGAGCTGCTCGACGCGAGCGAGCGCCAGTTCGCCGACATGATGGCCACGAAGGCGTTCATCACCGGCGGCCTCGGCGCCCGCTGGGACTGGGAGGCCTTCGGCGACCCGTACGAGCTCCCGACCGACCGCGGCTACGCGGAGACCTGCGCGGCGATCGGCGGGATCCAGTGGGCGTGGCGGCTGCTCCTCGCGACCGGGAAGCCCGGGTACGCCGACGCGATCGAGCGCCTGCTGTACAACGCGTTCCTCGCGGGTGTGAGCCTGGCGGGCACCGAGTACTTCTACGTGAACCCCCTGCAGCACCGCGACCACGCCCACCGGGACGAGAACCGCTCCCCCGCACACGGACGCCGCGGCTGGTTCGACTGCGCGTGCTGCCCGCCGAACATCATGCGGACGTTCGCGAGCCTCGACGGGTACCTCGCCACCGCGACCGACGGCGGCCTGCAGCTCCACCAGTACGCGACGGCGTCGCTCGGTCCGGTCGACGTCGAGACCGGGTACCCGCACGACGGGCACGTGCTGGTGACGGTCACCGAGGACGGGCCGCTCGCCCTCGGGCTGCGGATCCCGGCCTGGTCGGACACCACGACCGTCACGGGTCCGGACGGTGCGGCGAGCCCCGCCGCGGGCACGCTGCACGTCATCGACCGCGTGTGGACGGCGGGCGACACCGTCGAGCTCGTGTTCGACACGACGCCGCGCCGGTACGTCGCGGACGCCCGGATCGACGCCGCCCGGGGACAGGTCGCGATCGAGCGCGGCCCGCTCGTCTACGCGGTCGAGCAGGCGGACCAGCAGGGCTTCACGGTGGACGACCTGACGGTCGACGCGGACGCGTCGATCACCGAGGAGCGCCAGGACGGACTCCTCGACGGCATCGTCGCGCTGCACGTGCAGGGTCGTGCGCCTGCCGAGCACCTGCAGGCAGCGTGGCCGTACCGACGAATGGACGGGACGGGAGGAACGGATCACGCCGTGGACGCCACCAGCGTCGACGACGCGGCCGGCTCTGCGGGCCGCGCCACGGGCCTCCCGAGGGTCACCGCGACAGCGGTTCCCTACTACGCCTGGGCGAACCGCGGCGCCGCGCCGATGCGCGTCTGGCTCCCGCTGGCGCGGTGACGTGATGCTGCGCAGAGCATTCCTCGCCGGCGGTCTCGCCGGCGGCGCGGCCCTCGCCCTGGCGGCGTGCTCCGGCACGCTGCCGAAGGTCGACGCGAAGGTCGCGAGCTTCGGCCGGAACGCGACCGGCACCGTGCACGTCTGGTGCCGCGCCGCGACCCAGGCGGGGCTGACCGCGGCCGTGGCGGGGTTCAACAAGGCGAACCCGAAGCTGCAGGTCGAGCTCACCCCGGTGCCCGACGGGCAGTACGTGACGAAGCTCGCGACCGCGATCCGCGGAGGCGAGCCGCCGGACGTGGTGGACATCGACGACATCAACTCGCAGCTGTTCATCTTCCGCGAGGCGTTCGCCGACCTGACCGACGTCGTCAAGGGACTCGACTACTTCGACCAGATCTCCCCCGGTCACCTCCGGCTGCTCGAGTACCGCGACCGGTACTACGGGCTGCCGTACCTGGCCGACAACTCGCAGCTCTTCGTCAACACGGAGCTCTTCGAGCGCGCCGGGCTGGACGTCGGGGACGCGACCAAGGACCTCGACTCCCTGCTCGCCGCCGCCAAGGCGATCCGGAAGACCGGCGACGACGTGTACGGGTGGTCGATCGCCGGGAACGCCGCGGGCATCATCGGCTTCGTCACCCAGCCGCACGTGTGGGCCACCGGCGTCGACATGATGTCCGGCGAGGTCGGGGCCCAGAAGGCGAACATCACCGGCAACGTCGCGCTCGAACGGATGCTCGAGTTCTACCGGCAGCTCTGGAAGGACGGCGTCCTCTCGAAGGCGACCTACGCCGACGCCGGCACCACGTGGGGTGCCGACTTCCGGGCCGGCAAGGTCGGCATCTTCCCGACCTCGTACGGCGCGACGGTGCCCGCGGCGACCAAGGCGATGCGGGCGAAGATGCAGACGGTGCTCATCCCGTCGTGGGACGGCAAGCGGTCGTTCTTCGACGGCGGTGACAACATGTGCATCCCGAACGGCGCGGCGAACCCGTCCGGCGGGTGGGCGTTCATGCAGTACGCGAACGGCCTCCAGCAGCAGCAGGCGCTGCCGGACGGTGGCTACTTCCCGACCCGCTCCGACGCCGCCACCCCGGCCTACCGGAAGAAGTACCCCCTCGCGTTCGGCCCGCTGGACGCCATCGACAAGGGCTACGCGCCGCAGACCCTTGCGTACAACCTGCTCAACAACCAGCCGTCGTCGCCGTACTTCGCGATGTTCCGCGAGGCCGTGTTCGGGTCGGGGGCAGCGGCCGCCATGAAGACCGCGCAGTCCGAGTACCAGCGCATCCTCGACCAGGTCCAGGCCTGAAGCCCGCCCTCGCACAGCATCCGTCCTTGCACAGCATCCGTCCTTGCACAGAGAGGTGCAGACATGACCACCATCTCCACCCGGCGCTCCACGGGCCGGACCGGAGCGGGGCGACCCACCGTGGGCCGCGGCCCGCTCCGGGCCCGCAACTCGCTCACACACCCGCCGCGCACCGGCGCCGTGCTCGTCGCCCCGGCGATCCTCTTCGTCGCGGTCTTCGTCCTCGCGCCGCTCCTGTTCGCGCTCTACATCTCGTTCACGAACTGGCCGCTGATCGGCCCGTACCGGTTCATCGGCCTGCGTAACTACCTGACGCTGTTCCAGGACCCCACGTTCGTGCACGCCATCGGCTACACGCTGCTGTACACCGCGATCGTCACGGTGCCGATCCTCGCGCTCGGGTACTTCCTGGCCGTGCTGGTCCGTGCCCGCCGCCGTGGGAGCACCCTGCTCCGGACGGTGTTCTTCCTGCCGTACGTGGTCGGGCTGACGACGCTGTCGTTCATGCTCGTCCTCGAGGCCCAGCCGAACTCCGGCGCCGTCAACATCGTGCTCCGGTGGCTCGGGATCACCGACGGCAGCACCGCCTGGCTCGTGAACGGGCCCCTCGCCACGCTGCTCATCTGCGTCCTCGTGGTCTGGGCCGTGTCCGGGCTGACGATGGTGCTGCTGATGTCCGCGATGCAGGGCGTGCCGGACGAGGTGTACGAGTCCGCGCAGCTCGAGGGCGCGTCGTGGTGGCAGACCGAGCGGCTCATCACGTTCCCGATGATCCGGTCCACGGT
>Ga0153989_1000302_pt1 | contig 12872 bp, 12 predicted proteins | sample TSNC073MetaG_FD_104701 | JGI IMG/M metagenome (GOLD analysis project Ga0153989, IMG submission 104701) | Attine ant fungus gardens microbial communities from North Carolina, USA - TSNC073 MetaG | ecosystem: Host-associated > Fungi > Mycelium > Unclassified | place: USA: North Carolina, Jones... | reverse complement strand
CCGGACACGATCGTGCCGGACTCGGCGATCATCCCCGCCTCGATGAGGAACCGCGTGACGTTCGACACGGTCTGGGCGCTGAGACCGGTCCGCGATGCGAGTTCCACGCGGCTGAGTCCGTCGGGCGAGCGCCGCACCGCGTCCAGCACGACGGTGCGGTTGAACCCGCCGATCGACGGGAGGTTCGCCCCGCGCCGATGTTCTGCCATGCCGCGACCATACCGCGCACCCGGCCCGGGCAACGGTGCGGTGACGTTCTCGCCGCCTCACTGGCCCCCGCACGGGTCGCACGGATAGCCTGAGCGGCATGACGGACCTCCGCCTCGTAGAACTCTCCGCGTCGACCGCTGCGGCGGCGAACTCCCTGACGCTCAAGCCCGGGCAGGAACAGTTCGTGCAGCCGACGACGTACGGCGTCGCGGAGTCCGACGTGAAGCCGAGCTCCGCGTGGACCCGGGTCGTGCTCGACGGCGACGAGGTCGTCGGCATGATCATCGGCACCTTCGACGAGGACAACTCGGAGGAGGAACTCCGCAGCGCCATCTGGCGGGTGAACGTCTCGGCGACGGCGCAGGGCCGCGGTGTCGGCCGCTTCGCGGTGCACGGGCTGGCGGACGAGGCCCGGAGCCGTGGTCTCGAACGCCTCACCGTGGTCTACGAGCCCGGTGGGGACGACAGCCCCGAGGCGTTCTTCCGGGCGGTCGGGTTCGAGGTCGTCCGCGAGACCCAGTACGGCGACCACTTCGCGGTCCTGCAGCTGTAGTGCCGGACCACGCCCCGGACTTCGGTGCCGCGGTCGCCGAGGTCGTCCGGCTCATCCCGCCCGGTCGCGTGATGACGTACGGGGACGTCGCCGCTGCGCTCGGCTCCCGTGCCTCGCGCGCGGTCGGCAAGGTGATGGCGCACGAGGGCGCCGACCTGCCGTGGTGGCGGGTGGTGCGGTCCGGCGGGCTGCCTCCGGTGCACCACGAGGCCCGGGCGCACGAGCACTACCGTGCCGAGGGCACGCCGCTCGTGCAGGGGGCGACGGCCTGGAGGATCGACATGCGCCGTGCGCGCTGGTCGCCGTCCACGGATGCGGACGATCCGTTCTGACCGGTCGTCACGCGTCGAAGCGTGCGCCCTTCGGGTTCGTCTGGAGCAGGAACATCACGAAGAGCACGAGCGAGCCGATGCCGACGAGCACGTGCAGGAACTGCCAGAAGCCGGACAGGTTCGCGTCGTGCAGCCGTCGGGCGCCGAGGGCGAGCGAGCCGATCAGCGTCGCGAGGCCCCACAGCACGAAGAGGTACGAGCCGACGGGGTTCTCGAGCATCGGGGTGTCGGGTGTGAACGCCTGCGGCACGAGCTGCAGCACCAGGCCGACGGCGAACGACGTGATCCACCACCACCAGAACTCGGCGCGGGACGCCCGCCCGGTGAACACGGTGTACTTCCGCCAGAACCGTCGGACGGCCTCGGTGAAGGGTGCCCCGTAGAAGGGGTCGCGCAGGGCCACGCCGCCGGGCTGCACGCTGTCGTCGCTCATGGGTCAAGCCAACCACGTGGAACCACGGATCCGACGTGGAACCAGCGCGAGTGCGTGGTTCAACGTCGGATTCGTGGTTCGTCGTCCGGCCGCTACACGAGCGAGTCGCGCCAGGCCGCGTGGAGCTGGGCGAACCGCCCGGTCCCGGCGATCAGGTCGTCCGGGGTGCCGTCCTCGACGATGCGTCCGTACTCCATCACGAGCACCCGGTGGGCGATCGCGACGGTCGACAGCCGGTGTGCGATGATCACCGCGGTCCGGTCGGCGAGGAGCGTCTCGAGGCCCTCCTGCACGAGCCGCTCGGACGGGATGTCGAGCGACGCCGTGGCCTCGTCGAGGATGAGCACCTTCGGGTCCGCGATGAACGCCCGGGCGAACGACAGGAGCTGCCGCTGCCCGGCGGACACCCGCCCGCCGCGCTTGTTCACGTCGGTGTCGTACCCGTCGGGCAGCGCCATGATGAACTCGTGCGCGCCGACGGCCTTCGCCGCCGCCTCGATCTCGTCACGCGACGCCCCCGGCTTGCCGAGCGCGATGTTGTCCGCGACCGTGCCGGAGAACAGGTAGGCCTCCTGCGTGACCATGACGATCGCGCGGCGCATGTCCTTCGGGTCGAGCTCCCGCAGGTCCACGCCGTCGAGCTTGACCGAGCCCTGCGACGGGTCGTAGAACCGCGCCATGAGCTTGGCGAGCGTCGACTTGCCGGCACCGGTGGACCCGACGAGCGCGATGGTCTGCCCCGCCGGGATGTGCAGGTCGAACTCGGGGAGCACGACCTTGCCCTTGTTGTACGCGAACACGACGTCGTCGAAGTCCATCCGCCCGGTCGCGTCCGGCAGCTTCACCGGCTTCGCGGGGTCCGGCACGCTCGGCCGCTCCTCGAGCACGCCGGAGATCTTCTCCATCGCAGCCGAAGCGGACTGGTACCCGTTGTAGAACATCGCGAGCTCCTGCGCCGGGTCGAAGAAGCGCTTGGCGTACAGGGCGACCGCGAGCAGCGCACCCACCTCGAGCGTCCCGCCGACGATGCGGAACCCGCCGACCACGACGACCGCGGCGAGCGTCACGTTGCCGATCAGCACGAGCACCGGGTCGAACGTCCCGAACAGGTTGAACACCTTCGTGTTCGCGACGCGGTAGTCCTCGACGTAGCCGCCGTACTCGTCGCGGTTGCGGGACTCCTTCCGGAAAGCCTGCACCGCGCGGATGCCCGTCATGGTCTCGACGAAGTGCACGATGACACGGGCCGAGGTCACGCGGGTGGCACGGAACAGCGTCTGCGAGTTCGTCTGGAACCAGCGGATCAGGAACCACAGCGGCACGAGCGACACCGCCAGCACGAGCCCGGACGTCGGGTCGAGCGCCACGAGGGCGATGGCGGTGAACACCATGTACAGCACGCCCTGGATGAGCTGGTTCAGACCGGAGTCGAGCAGCTCGCGGATGGAGTCGAGGTCACTCGTCTGGCGGGAGATGATCCGGCCGGACGTGTAGGTCTCGTGGAACTCCAGCGAGAGCCGCTGCGTGTGCAGGAACACCCGCTTGCGCAGGTCGAACAGGATCGCCTGGCTGATCCGCGCCGCGAGCACGGTGTACCAGGCGGTGAGGACCGCGCCGAGGACCGCGACGACGATGTACGTCGCGACGACGCCGAACGCCGGCACCCAGTCGTTCCGGTCGAGCACCGCCGGCAGGGCGTTGTCGATGCCCCACGCGATCAGTGCCGGCCCGGCGACGGTCCCAGCGGTGGAGACCACGACGACGACGCCGAGCAGCACGAGCCGGAGCTTGAGCGGTGCGGCGAGGGAGCCGAGCAGGGCGAGGGAGCGGCGCCGCAGGCGCTTGCTCTCCGCCTTGGTGAAGTCCTCGCGCTCCTCACCGCGCACGCCCAGCGTGGTGATCGATGCGGTGACGGGCGCGGCAGTCTGCGAGGCCTCGGCGGTCTCTTCGACGGAAGCCGTGCCTCCAGGCAGGTTCTGGTCGGTCTGCTGGGTCATGCCATCGCCTCCTCTCGTGCGGTGGCGTCGTCCTCGTCGAGCGAGGAGATGACGTAGCGGTAGTGGTCGTTGGTCGCCATCAGCTCCGAGTGGGTGCCGACGGCGGTGACGACGCCGTTCTCCATGAGCGCCACCCGGTCGGCGAGCGTCACGGTGGACGGACGGTGCGCCACGATCAGCGACGTGGTCTCGGCGAGGACCCGGCGCAGGCCGGCCTCGACCCGCGCCTCGGTGTCGACGTCGAGCGCGGACAACGGGTCGTCGAGGACGAGCACCGACGGCCGCGCGGCGATCGCCCGGGCGAGCGCCAGGCGCTGCCGCTGCCCACCGGACAGGGACAGTCCCTCTTCCCCGACGCGCGTGTCGACGCCGTCCGGCAGGTCGTCGACGAACGACGCCTGCGCGATCTCGAGCGCCTCGCGCATGACCGCCTCGGCCTCGTCGCCCTGCAGGTCCGGACGCCCGAGCAGGACGTTGTCCCGCACGGTCGTCGAGAACAGGGTGGCGTCCTCGAAGGCCACGCCGACGTGCCGACGCAGTTCCTCACGGGTGAGGGACCGGATGTCGACGCCGTCGATCGTGACGGAGCCGCCCGTGACGTCGTAGAGCCGGGGCACGAGCGACAGCAGCGTGGTCTTGCCACAGCCGGTCAGGCCGACGAGCGCCATCGTCTCGCCCGGGTGGAGCTGCAACTCCACCCCGTTGATCAGGTCGGCGTACTGCGCCGGCGAGTCCTGGTACCGGAAGTGCACGCCGTTGAACGACAGCGCACCGTGCGGCTCGGCGATCGTCTGCGGGTGCTCCGGGTCGGTGATGGTGTTCTCGGAGTCCATGACCTCGAAGAACCGGTCGACCGCCGTGCGCGTGTCGAAGGTCATCGAGAGCAGGAAGCCGATCGACTCGATCGGGAACCGCAGCACCGTGGCCGTCGCGAAGAACGCGAACAGCTGGCCGACGGAGAGCTCCCCCTGGCTGGCGAGGTAGATGCCCGCGAGCAGGCACAGCGCGAACGCGACGTCCGGCACCAGCAGCAGCCAGAGCCAGATGCCCGCGATCGCCTTGGCCTTCTCGATCTCGGTGCCGCGCAGCGCCTCGGCCTGCTCGCTGAACTCGTCGAGCTTGTACCGGCCGCGCCCGAACGCCTTGAGCACGCGGATGCCGTGCACCGACTGCTCGACGCTCGTGGCGAGGTCGCCGACCTGGTCCTGACTGCGGCGCGCGACGACGGAGTACCGACGCTCGAACAGCAGCCCGTTGATCCACAGCGGGATCGACGCGACCAGGAAGACCAACCCGAGCAGCCACCCGAAGGTGAACAGCACGACGAAGCCCACGACGATCGTCACGATGTTCACGACGAGCAGGACCACACCGAACGCCAGCCAGCGACGGATCAGCGACAGGTCGGAGACGGAGCGGGAGAGCAGCTGCCCGGACTCCCACCGGTCGTGGAACGCGACCGGCAGGTCCTGCAGCTTCGCGTACAGCGCGTTCCGCATGCTCGTCTCGATGCGGGTCGAGGGGCGCATCACCATCCGACGGCGCGAGGCGATGAAGAACGCCTCGAGCACGCCGAGGGCGAGCACGCCCAGGCCCGCCGGCCAGATCTGTGCGGAGTCCTTGGAGGACAGCGGGCCGTCGACGAGCCACTGCAGGACGTAGGGGATCGCGAGCGCGACCAGGGAGGCGCCCATGGCGGCGAACATGCCGCCGATGAGCCGGCCCTGGTAGGGCTTCACGTAGGGGTAGATCCGCGCGATCGCGCGGACGGTCGAGGGGCGGTCGGTGGACGGGCGCGCCTGGTCTGGCGTCTTGGACATGGGGCCTGGTCCTCGTGCGTCGTGCCGGGGCTCCGAGGCCGGTCGCTGCTGTCGCAGCCATCGGTCTGGAGGCTCGGTGTCCGTTGCGTGGTGGTCGTCGGCCGAGCGGGTCGGTCGCGTCCGGTGCCGTACTCGCCCCGGTGGGACGTGCTCGGCCCTCGTCGCGGTCGCCCGCCGCCGCTGGTCAGCGGCGTCGGTTCGGTCGGAGTGCGCCGGGAGACAGTCGTCCCCCGGGTTCAGGCGTGGGCTCGCGTGGGCCCGTGCTCGTCGCCGTCGCGGTGGTCGCGGCGGCTCGTCGCGTGCTCGTCGTCGTCGGTCGGAGCCGACGGCTCGTCGCTGGCTGTGGGATGCAGCCCTACGCGGACAGCGGTGCCGTGACGGCGGGCGCACCTCGGTAGGGGTACGGCGCGACGGCCGCGTCGGCGGGACGCGGCCGAGTGCCGCGAGTGTCGCCGAACGGTCGTGCGTCGGGAGCGGTCCCCACGAAGAGCACGAGACCCGCACGGGCAGCCGTCGCCACGGTTCCGGTCGTCGTGTTCATCGTCACTCCAGTCGTCGTCTTCGTCACCGTTGTGTCCGCGGTGCCGCCGACCCGGTTGGAGGTCGTCGGCGTGCCTGTCGCGGAGCCTTACAGACTATTCAGAGGAAGTCACAGCGCGCAACCACTTTCCTCGAATCAGTGGAAGAAGTGTCGCTCGCCGGTGAAGTACATCGTCACGCCGGCCGCCTTCGCCGCGGCGATGACCTCGTCGTCCCGGACGCTGCCGCCGGGCTGGGCGACGGCGCGGACGCCCGCATCGAGGAGGACCTGCAGGCCGTCCGCGAACGGGAAGAACGCGTCGGACGCCGCGACGGACCCGGCTGCGCGGTCGCCGGCCCGGTCCACCGCGAGGTGGCACGAGTCGACCCGGTTCACCTGGCCCATGCCCACACCGACGCTCGCGCCCTGGTTCGCCAGGAGGATCGCGTTCGACTTCACGGCCCGGCTGGCCTTCCACGCGAACGCGAGGTCCGCGAGGGTCTGGTCGTCGGCCGGCTCGCCCGCCACCAGGGTCCACGTGGACTGGTCGAACGCGGTGAAGCGGTCGGCGTCCTGCACGAGGAACCCACCGGAGATCTGCTTGACCTCCCGCTGGGCGAGCGCGAAGTCGGTCGGCAGGGTGAGCAGCCGGATGTTCTTCTTGCGGGACAGGATCTCGATCGCCTCGGGGTCGAACGCCGGAGCGACGACGACCTCGGTGAAGATGTCCTTCACGGTCTCGGCCATGCCGACCGTGACCGGGCGGTTCGCGGCGATGACCCCGCCGAACGCCGAGAGCGGGTCGCAGGCGTGCGCGGCCGCGTGTGCGGCGGCGATCGGGTCGGCGGCGTCGGCCGGGGCGATGGCGATGCCGCACGGGTTCGCGTGCTTGATGACCGCGACCGCGGGCTCGGCGAAGTCGTACGCGGCACGGACGGCGGCGTCGGCGTCGACGTAGTTGTTGTACGACATCTCCTTGCCGTGCAGCTGCGTCGCCTGGGCGATGCCGGTGCCGTCCGGGCTCGTGTACAGCGCCGCGGCCTGGTGGGCGTTCTCGCCGTACCGGAGCGTCGCGGCGAGGTCGGCGCTGAACGTCAGCCGCTCGTCGAACGTGCCGGGCGTCTCGATCTCGCCGGCCGTCGTCGGTGCCGCTGCGTCCGCCGCGACGACGTCGCTCTGGAAGTACCCGGCGACGGCGGTGTCGTACGCCGCGGTGTGGGCGAAGGCCTGGGCGGCGAGGCGCTTCCGCAGCTCGAGGGTCGTCCCGCCCGCGCGGACGGCCTCGACGACCTCGGCGTAGGAGGACGGCGAGACCACGATCGCGACGTTCGGGTGGTTCTTCGCGGACGCACGGACCATCGCCGGGCCGCCGATGTCGACGTTCTCGACCACGGTCGCGGTGTCGGCACCCGAGGCCACCGTCTCGACGAACGGGTACAGGTTGACGACCACGAGCTCGAACGGCTCGATGCCGAGGTCGGCGAGCTGCTGCTCGTGCGACTCGAGGCGCAGGTCGGCGAGGAGGCCGGCGTGCACGGACGGGTGCAGGGTCTTCACGCGGCCGTCGAGGGACTCCGGGAAGCCCGTCACGTTCGACACGTCGGTGACGGCGTAGCCGGCGTCGCGGATCGTCTGCGCCGTCGAACCGGTCGACACGATCTCGACGCCGGTGTCGGCGAGGGCCCCGGCGAGCTCGAGCAGGCCGGACTTGTCGCTCACCGAGATGAGCGCCCGTCGCACGGGGACGAGGTCCCGGTCGCGGTACAGGCTGGGGTCGGCTGCGTGCACGCTCATGCGCTCGGGGTGCCCTTCAGGTCGGTGGTGCCGTTGGCGATGTCGAGGATGGTCTGGATGAGCAGGCGGCGCTCGACCGGCTTGATGCGGTCGTGCAGCGTCGACTCGGAGTCCCCCGGGAGGACCGGGATGCGCTCCTGCGCGAGGATCGGGCCGCTGTCGACGCCGTCGTCGACCTGGATGACGCTCGCACCGGTCTGCTCGACCCCGGCCGCGAGGGCGTCCCGCACGCCGTGGGCGCCGGGGAATTCGGGCAGGTACGCCGGGTGGGTGTTGATGATCGCGGGACCGAACTCCGACACGACCGCGGGCGGCAGCAGACGCATCAGGCCGGACAGCACCAGCAGGTCGGGCGACCACGGGCGGATCTGGGCGGCGAGTTCGCGGCCCCAGTCCTCCCGCGAGTCGAACCGGGAGAACGGCACCGTGAAGGTCGGGATCGAGTACTCCTCGCCGAGGCCGAGCCCCTCGGCGTCGCGATCGGCGCCGATGGCGACGACGCGGGCGGGGTACTCGGCGTCGAGGGTCGCGTCGAGCAGGGCCCGGAGGTTCGAGCCGGTACCGGAGATCAGGACGACCAGTTCGAGCACGGTGACAACCCTACCGGGGCCGTGGATGGCTAGCGGTCGTCCTTGGGGCGTCGCCACCACGGCAGTTCGTCCTCGGGGATCTGGTCGGTGGCGTCCCACCGCGAGACGGAGCCCGGGGCCGCCGGGGCAGCGACGGGGGCGTGCTCCTCCTCGGCGTCGGTGTCGTCCCGGCCGGCGACGAACTCCTCGGTGCTCCACGGGAACGCCGGCTGCGCATCGGTGCCCGGCGCCGTCGGCAGCGGTGCGTCCGGGGCTGCTCCGTCTCCGGTGGGTCGATCCCGTTCGGCGTCGGCACCGGTCACCCGGTCGCGGAGTTCGCCGGCCCGTTCCCGGACGCCGTCCGCCGCGCCGCGCAGGCGGTCCCGGATCGAGCCGACGCCCCCGCGTGCAGCCGACGTCGAGGGCTCGGTCCCGCGGGGGTCGGCGACCCGTGCGGCGGCCACGGCGTCGGTGCGGGCCCAGTCGGGGAGGGCGACGCCGGCCTCGGTGTCGTGGACCGGTTCGGTCGGCTGGTCGGCACGTCGCTCCGCGCCGGAGTGCGGCAGGACGACGGCGTCGGTGCCGACAGTGCCGCCGGTGCCGTCGGCGTCGGTCGCGCTCGGGCGGCCGTGGGTCTCCTCGACGACGAAGCGGTGCACGTCGGTGGTCCGCCCGGCACCCGCCTGGTCGAGGGCGGCGACGAGCGACCCGTCGCGGTCCGCGGTGTCCGGTTCGTCGTGCGCCTCGTGCCAGCGCTCCCGCGTCCAACCGCGGTCGGGCATCCGGACGAGGTCGCTCCCGGCCGCGAGCGCCACCACGGCGGGCACGCCGACCTCGAGCGCCGCGAACGCGCCGACGACGAGGGCGTGCGGTCCGACGTCCGCCAGCCGTCCCGGGCCGAACGAACCGGAGGTGAGCCAGGCGACCGCGCCGGTGAGGACCCCCGCCACGATGCCGGCCGCGACGCCGCCGAGGGCCCGGTGCAGCGCCGAGTTCGCGGTGCCGAGCCCCTGGACGAGCCGCGGGCGGAGCAGCCCGCCGACGGCGAACCCGGCGATCACGGGGACGAGCACCCAGACCAGTCCGAACGTGTGGCCCGACGCTGGCAGGGCGCCGAAGACCGGGATGCCGGGGATGGGACCGAGCGTGGTGCCGATCGGCGAGACGCTGGACCCGGTCCCGATCGCGAACCCGGGCCCGACGAGCCAGGCCGTCGCCCAGCCGACGAGGTCTGGCAGCACCGCGAGCTGCCCGACCGTCAGGGCGATGCCGCCGACCACCCCGGCGTGCGACCGCTCGTACAGCGAGATCACCTCGGCGAAGGACCCGAAGAGCAGGAAGGCCACCACGATCCCCGCCACCGCGACGACTGCCGCGGTCGCGGCCGTCCCGGCGCGGAGTCCGAACGCCGCCACCGCGCGCCAGACGTCGGGGACCCGGTCGACCAGGTCCACCACGCGCTGCGTGACCACGTCGGCCGGCAGTCCGCGGCGGCGGCGACACACCTCCGACGTGACGAGCGCCGGGATCGCGAACCAGAGCGCAGGCAGCACGATCGCCTGCCAGACCGTCGGGTCGATCGCCGCGGAGCGCGCACTCAGCGCGACGGCGAGGCCGAGCAGTGCGACCACGGCCGTCCCGACCAGGAGCCCCGTCGTGCGGTGCTCGGTCTCGGCGAACCGTCGGCCGGCCCGTCCGCCGAGCCACGCCGTGACGATCGCGAACCCGAGCGCGGCGAGCGTGACGTGGATGGGGTCCGCGGCTCCGCTGACCCCGGACGACTTCGCCGCCGCGGCACCGAGGACGAACGACACGTCGACGCCGTGCCCGACGAGCCAGACGCTCCCCGCGGCCTTCCAGAAGACGTCCCAGTCGACCTGGAGGCCGTACTCGAAGCCCCAGAGCAGCGTGAGTGGCACGAGTGCGATCCCGAGGCCGACGCCGACCGTCACGACCGCCTCGATCGCGGCGAGCAGTGCGGTTCCCAGGCGGTTCATCGCAGCGAGGATACGTCCCGACGGCCGATACCCGGCGGTGCCGCGCGGCGAGCACGGCAAGCACGCGAGCACGTGCTTGCGGTGAAGATATTGCGTATGTAACATACCTGTATGCTCAATGGACCACGATTGCGAATCCGCAAGGCAGCCCGCATGCTGCGCCTGGCCTGCCGGAACCGCTGGTCGCCGGCACCGGTCACGGCGCCGGGGGGCGCGACGGTGAGCCTGACGAGCTACGGTCGCCGCCTCCGCCTCGTCCACCTGACGCTCGAGAGCATCGCGGCCGGAACGGTCCGGCCGGGGCGCCTCGTGCTCTGGCTCGACGACCTCGACCTCGTGTCCCACCCGACCCCGGGCCTGCGCCGTCTGATCGCCCGCGGGCTCGAGGTCAACCCGACCGCCGACCTGAAGCCGCACAAGAAGTACTACCCGTACGTGCAGTCGATCGATCACCACGTCGCGCCGCTCGTCACCGCGGACGACGACCTGATGTACCCCGTGGACTGGCTCGAGACGCTCCTCGCTGCGCACGCCACGGACCCGAGCACCAACACGGCCCACCGCGCCCGCGCGGTCCGGACGGATGCCGAGGGCCGGATCGCACCGTACGCCGGCTGGGGAGCGGTCCGTCGCGGCGCATCGTCACCCCGGCACCTCGCGACCGGGAACTGGGGGCACGTGATCGTCCCGGCGATGCTCGAGGCGCTCCGCGAGCGCGAGGCCGAGTTCCTCGCCGTTGCCCCGACCGCCGACGACCTGTGGCTGCACCGGGTGGCCGTCGAGCTCGGCGTCGCCCCCAAGGTGACCGGCACCTACACCGCCGACGACTTCCTGCACCTCCCGGACGGCGGGGCCTCGCTCTCCGACGCCAACATCGATGGCGCCGGCAACGACCGGCAGATCCGTGCGGCGTGGCCGACCGGCGTCGTCGCGGTCATCGCAGCCGCCCCGCCCGTCCCCGACCGGGTCTGAACGCAGCCGGTCAGTGGTGCCGACGCCCGGTGAGCGTCCACAGCTGGACCGCCACGACCGCGATGAGCACGGCGGCGCCGGAGGCGACCCACCGGTCCACCTGGAGGAGGCCTCCGACGAACAGCGACACCATCCCGGCGACGGCGCCGATGACGACCGTGATCGGGGTCGAGTCCGTCCTCCCGGACACGTCCGTCACGTACCCGGGGCGCGGCTCGTAGTCGGCGGGGTCGTAGATCGCCGGATTGCGCGGCATCGAGCTCGCGGCGGGGTTGAGTGGCGCGTCGGCCGGTCGCCGCGGGCGGCTGAGCAGGGCGTACGCGACGAACCACGCGCCGGCGAGCAGCAGGGCGACGGCGAGCAGCCAGAGCGGCACGCCGTGATCGGTGCGGGAGGCGCGCAACGGTGCGGCGATCACCACCGCACCCACCAGGGTGAGCACCGCGCCCGTGACGATCCAGGGCAGCGCGAGCGGCGGGCGCGCAGAACGGGCACGCTCCGGACGGGTGGCGGACATGGCCGGAGGCTACCGGCAGGGACGACGGGAGGCGCGGTGCCGGCTGGCACCGCGCCTCCAGGCAGTCCGTGGTCGGGACGGGAGCCGCTACTTCGCGGCGACCACCTCGCGCAGCAGCGCGGCGGTCTCGGACGGCGTCTTGCCGACCTTCACACCCGCTGCCTCGAGCGCCTGCTTCTTCGCCTCGGCGGTGCCGGCGGAGCCGGACACGATGGCGCCGGCGTGGCCCATCGTCTTGCCCTCGGGGGCGGTGAAGCCCGCGACGTAGCCGACGACCGGCTTCGTGACGTGCGCCTTGATGTAGTCGGCCGCGCGCTCCTCGGCGTCGCCGCCGATCTCGCCGATCATGACGATGGCCTCGGTCTCGGGGTCGGCCTCGAACGCGGCGAGCGCGTCGATGTGCGTCGTGCCGATGACCGGGTCGCCGCCGATGCCGATGGCGGTCGAGAAGCCCAGGTCGCGGAGCTCGTACATCATCTGGTAGGTCAGGGTGCCCGACTTCGAGACGAGGCCGATCGGCCCCTTGCCGGTGATCGTCGCCGGCGTGATGCCGACGAGCGACTCACCGGGCGTGATGATGCCGGGGCAGTTCGGGCCGATGATGCGGGTCTTCTCGCCGAGGGCCTTCGCGTGCGCCCAGAACTCCGCGGAGTCCTGCACGGGGATGCCCTCGGTGATGACGACGACGAGCGGGATCTCGGCGTCGATGGCCTCCATCACGGCGTCCTTCGCGAACGCCGGCGGGACGAAGACGATCGAGACGTCGGCACCGGTGGTGTCGATGGCCTCGCGCACCGAGCCGAAGACGGGCAGTTCGACGTCGCCGTGGGTCACGGTCGTGCCGGCCTTGCGGGCGTTCACGCCGCCGACGACGTTCGTGCCGGCCTTGAGCATGAGCGCGGTGTGCTTCGTGCCCTCGCCGCCGGTGATGCCCTGGACGATGACCTTGGAGTCCTTGTTGAGGAAGATCGACATTGTTCTGAGCGCTCCTTACGCCGCGGCCGCGGCGAGCTCGGCGGCCTGCTCGGCCGCATCGTCCATGGTCGCGGCGACGGTGACGAGCGGGTGTGCCGCCTCCGCCAGGATCCGGCGACCCTCTTCCACGTTGTTGCCGTCGAGGCGCACGACGAGCGGCTTGGTGGCCGCGTCGCCGAGGAT
>Ga0153989_1000301_pt1 | contig 12891 bp, 8 predicted proteins | sample TSNC073MetaG_FD_104701 | JGI IMG/M metagenome (GOLD analysis project Ga0153989, IMG submission 104701) | Attine ant fungus gardens microbial communities from North Carolina, USA - TSNC073 MetaG | ecosystem: Host-associated > Fungi > Mycelium > Unclassified | place: USA: North Carolina, Jones Lake... | reverse complement strand
GCACGCTGGTCGGTCCTCGCGCCGTGTGACGGCGCGTTCACCGCCCGGTTCCGGCACCAGGACCGGCGTGCGCACCTCGACGTGTCCATGCCGCTCCTGGCATGGTTCGGCGTGTCCCGCTCCGAGGACCGTCCGGCCTTCGACGTCCTCGCGGACCTGCTCGCCCTCACGCCCCGACTCGCCGAGCCGATCCCGGGGCTGGGGTTCGCGCTCGGGTGGGTCGGGTTCCTCGGCTACGAGCTCGGTCGTGAGTCCGGCGGTCCCGACCGCACCGCGGACGGACACGCGGACGCGGACCTGCGGTTCGTCGACCGCGCCGTCGTCGTCCGCGACGACGGCGCGGCATGGGCGCTCGCGCTCGTCGACGACGCGGAACCGGACGCGTCGGCGGCGAACCGGGCATGGCTCGAGACGGTGGCGGACGGCGGACCGGCGGCCGACGTCGGGGACGTGCCCCCGAGCCTCCCGTCCGGTCCGGCGAGCGGCCGCGTGTCGCGCGCCGCCTACGAGACCGCGGTCGACGCGTGCCGCGCCGAGATCCGCGACGGCAACGCGTTCCAGGTCTGCCTCACCACCGCCTTCTCGGTGCCTGGCACCGGACGGGAGGCCCTGGCTGGACCCGGTACGGACCCGCACCTGGTCGAGTACCTGCGGATGCGCGCGGCGGATCCCGTCCCGTTCGGCGCCTACCTGCGGCTCGGCCCGCTGCGCGTGGCCAGCAGGTCGCCGGAGCGGTTCCTGCGGATCGGCGCGGACGGCAGGGTGCTCGCCGAGCCGATCAAGGGGACCAGGCGGCGGCTCACGGACCCCGGGGTGGACCCCGCGGCAGATCTCGCGGTGCGGGACGAGCTCGCGGCGAGCGTCAAGGACCGCGCGGAGAACGTGATGATCGTCGACCTGCTGCGGAACGACCTGCTCCGCACGGCGGTGCCCGGTTCGGTGCACGTCGACCGGCTGTGCGCGGTCGAGACGTACGCGAGCGTCCACCAGATGGTCTCGACGATCGGTGCCGTGTTGCCGGAGGGCGTGTCGCGGGCGGACGTGGTCCGTGCGGCCTTCCCGCCGGGTTCGATGACCGGTGCGCCGAAGACCAGCGCGATGGCGATCGCATCGCGGCTCGAAGGCGGGCCACGCGGGGTGTACTCCGGGGCGATCGGGTACTTCTCGGCGAGCGGGGCGGTGGATCTGTCGGTGGTGATCCGCACACTGGTGACAGTGCTCGACGACGGTGGTGCTGCCGGGTCGCGGACTGCGGTCCGGTCGCGGACGCTCGGCGCCGGGGGAGCGGTGACGTGGTCCTCGGTCGCCGGTGACGAGGCGGACGAGGCCCTGACGAAGACCCGGTCGGTGCTCGGCAGCATGGGGGTCGTCGCCGACTGGTAGCCGCCCGAGTGGTGTTCGAAGACGTGTTCGAATCGTTGTCCACAGAATGTCGGTCCCGATTGACATCATCGAACACGTGTTCGAACATGATGTGATGCAGACGGCGGCGGCACTCCGGTCGCCCGGGGCTCGCGCACCGCGCCCCGGGCGGGACGGTGCTGTGCGGGACGGTGCTGTGCGTGGGGCTGACCACATCGCTGATGCGCGGGCGGCGCTCGACCGGATCACGTCCCTGCGGTCGCGGGTCGCCGACATGGAAGCCACGCGTGTCGACACCGCGGGGCTCCCGACCGCCCCGGCGCTCGAGCCGCTGCTGCCCGGCGGGGCGATCCGTGTGGGCGGGACCTACGCCGTGCCGGAGTCCGTCCTGCTCGCGATGACCATGCTGCAGGCGGCCTCGGCGGCGGGGGCGTGGTGCGCCGTCGTGGGCGTGCCGTCCTTCGGCGTCGAGGCAGCAGCTGCCGTCGGCATCGACCTCGAACGACTCGTGCTCGTGCCGGACCCCGGCGACCAGTGGCTCGCGGTGACCTCCGCGATGGCCGACGTCGCGCAGATCGTGCTCACCCGCCCGCTCGGGCGGGTGGTGCCAGGTGACGTCGCGCGGCTCTCCGCGCGGCTGCGGCAGCGCGGTGCGGCACTGGTCGCGCTCGGTTCCTGGCCGGGCGCCGACGTCACGCTCCGGGTGACGTCGTCGTCGTGGAGCGGTATCGGGCAGGGACACGGGCACCTGACGGAGCGACGTGCCACCGTGACCGCGACCGGTCGTGCCGGTGCGGTGCGTCCGGTCAGCGCCGAGCTGCTGCTCCCGGCTGCGGACGGCGTCGTGCGGGCAGCGGTCCAGGCGCCGGTGGCGCTCCCCGGCGACACGCGTGGCTTCCGCCCCGTGGCGGTGGCGTCGTGATCGGGCGCGGTCGGATCCGTGCCGACGCTCTCGTCCGGGGCGCCGCGATGCCGGAGCCCCCACCCACCAGGACGATCGTGCTCTGGTGCCCCGACTGGCCGGTCATCGCCGCGGCCCGTGCAGCAGGGGTGCCGCCGGAACAGCCCTTCGCCGTGGTGTCGAAGGGGCAGGTCTTCGCGAGTTCTGCCTCGGCCAGGCAATCAGGCGTCGTGCGCGGACTCCGCGTGCGCGAAGCTCAGGCACGCTGCCCGGAACTCGTCGTGCAGCCGTACGACGAGGGCCTCGACCACCGCGCGTTCGAACCGGTCATCCGCGCGGTCGAAGCGGCGGTCCCCGGGGTCGAGGTCCTGCGACCGGGCACCGTCGCGCTGCGCTCCCGTGGCCCGGCGCGCTACTACGGCGGCGAGCGGGCAGCGGCGGCGACGCTCGCGGGCATCGCGGCGGACCACGGTGCCCCCGCGGTGCGTGCCGGAGTGGCGGACACGCCGTTCGCGGCGGACCAGGCGGCACGTGCCCGGCCGGTCCGCCCGGGGGAGCGCGTCCGGATCGTGCCCGTCGACGGCTCGGCGGAGTTCCTCGCCGACCTGCCGCTCGGTGTCCTCGGCGACGCCGACCTCGCGATGGTGCTCGGACGGCTCGGCATCGCCACCCTCGGGGAGTTCGCCGCGTTCACCGACGAGCAGGTCCGCGACCGGTTCGGGGTCGCCGGCGCGTTCCTGCACCGGCTCGCGGGCGGACGCGACCCGCGGGAGATCTCGTCGCGGCCGGTCCCGCCCGAACTCCGGGTGGAAGCCGCGTTCGAGCCGCCGCTCGACCGTGCCGACCAGATCGCGTTCGCGTTCCGGCGGACGGCAGACGACTTCGCCGCCCGGCTCCGTGCCGCGGGGCTCGTCGCGACGACCATCCGCGTCGGCATCGTCGACGAGCGGGACATCCTGCTCGAACGCACGTGGGCGCACCCGCGCTGGTTCGACGCCGCCGACGTGGTCGACCGGGTGCGCTGGCAGCTCGCCGGCGGCGTCGACCCGACCGGGCTCGAAGCCCCCGTGACCTCGGTCGTGCTCGAGCCGGTCGCGGTCGACGACATGGCGAACCACGAGCGCGGGCTGTGGGGGTCCGGGCCGGACGAACGCGTGCACCACGGTCTCGCCCGCGTGCAGGGCATGGTCGGTCACGACGGGGTGGTGACGCCGCGCGTCGGTGGTGGCCGCACCCTGTCCGAGCGGGTCGTGCTCGTGCCGTGGGGCGATGCTCCCGCCGCCGACCTCGCGTCCGTCGCCGACCGTCCCTGGCCGGGCAAGCTGCCGGGGCCACCGCCGGCGACGGTGCTCGAACGGCCGCGCCCGGTGGACGTGGTGGCGTCGGACGGCGGCAGCGTCGACGTCGACGACCGCGGGGTGCTCTCCGGAGCGCCGGAGCGGTTCCGCGCCGAGGCGGACCGCGGTGGCCGGTTCGCCCCGGTCACGGCGTGGGCGGGGCCGTGGCCGCTCGTCGTGCGCTGGTGGGACGCCGGCGGACGACGACTGCACCGGCTGCAGCTCGTCGACGCCGAGGGACGCGCCTGGTACCTCGTGCTGGCGGACCACCGGTGGTGGGCGGAAGCGGTGGCGACGTGAGCGGGGGTGCCTGATGGGCTACAGCAACCCACCGATCCCGTGGTCGGAGTTCGAGCGCGCCCTGTCCGACAAGCGGAGCCCCGGTTCCACGAACGCCGGCGACGGCGGGGACAGCCCGGCGTGGTCCAGGAAGCGTGCGCCGTACGTCCCCGCGGAGCCGACGCAGTCCGACGGGCCGCCCGCCGTGCCGTACGCCGAACTGCACGCGCACTCGACCTTCAGCTTCCTCGACGGCGCGAGCCAGCCGGAGCACCTCTTCGAAGAGGCCGCCCGGCTGCGCCTGCACGCCCTCGCGCTCACCGACCACGACGGCTTCTACGGCGCCGCCCGGATGGCAGAGGTGGCAGAGGCCTACCCGGCCGTCGGCACCGTGTACGGCACCGAGCTGTCCCTCGGACTCACCGAACCGCAGAACGGCGTCCCCGACCCCGAGGGCTCCCACCTGCTGCTGCTCGCCGACGGCCAGGACGGCTACCACCGGCTCGCCGGCGCCGTGACGAGCGCGCACCTCGCGGCCGGGTCCGAGAAGGGGCGCCCGCGGTACGACCTCGACGACCTCGCGTCCCGCGCGGACGGACACTGGCGGGTGCTCACCGGCTGCCGGAAGGGCACCGTGCGCCAGGCGCTCGAGCAGGGCGGGGAGTCGTCGGCGGAGACGGCGCTCCGCGTGCTCCTCGACCGCTTCGGGACCGGCAACGTCGTGGTGGAGCTGCTCGACCACGGCGACCCGCTCGACAGCGCCCGCAACGACGTCCTCGCCGCCCTCGCCGCCCGGCACGCGCTGCCGGTCGTGGCCACCGGCAACGTGCACTACGCCACCCCCGACCGCTTCCCGGTGGCCACCGCCCTGGCCGCGGTCCGGGCCCGGCGCAGTCTCGACGAGATCGACGGCTGGCTGCCGGCAGCCGACTCGGCACACCTGCGATCCGGTGCCGAGATGGCCAGGCGGTTCGCCCGCTACCCCGGCGCCGTCGAGTACAGCGTGACGCTCGCCGACGAGCTCGGGTTCCGGCTGAAGACCGTCAAACCGGGGCTGCCCGACCTCGACGTGCCGGACGGCCACACGGCGATGTCGTGGCTTCGGGAACTCACCTGGGCCGGGGCACGACGGCTGTACCCGGGCAGTGCGGACGGGGTCGACCCGCACAAGCGGCAGCGCATCGAACGCGAGCTGTCCGTGATCGAGGACAAGAACTTCCCCGGGTACTTCCTCATCGTCCGCGACATGGTGCAGTACGCCCGCGGACGGGGGATCCTCTGCCAGGGACGCGGGTCGGCGGCGAACTCGGCGGTCTGCTACCTGCTCGAGATCACCGCGGTCGACTCCATCCGGTACGGGCTGCCGTTCGAGCGGTTCCTGTCGGCGATGCGCGACGAGGAACCCGACATCGACGTCGACTTCGACTCGGACCGCCGCGAAGAGGTGATCCAGTACGTCTACGAGAAGTACGGCAGGTACAACGCCGCACAGGTGGCGAACGTGATCACCTACCGGCCGAAGGGCGCCGTGCGGGACATGGCGAAGGCGCTCGGGCACAGCCCCGGCCAGCAGGACGCCTGGTCGAAGCAGGTCGAGCGGTGGGGCTCGGTCACCGAGAGCGAGGACCACGACATCCCCCCGGCGGTCGTCGGGCTGGCGAGCGAGGTCCTGGGGTTCCCGCGGCACCTCGGCATCCACTCGGGCGGGATGGTGCTCACCGACCGTCCCGTGGGCGAGGTGGTACCGATCGAGCACGCCAGGATGGACGGCCGCACGGTCCTGCAGTGGGACAAGGACGACTGCGCGTACATGGGCCTCGTGAAGTTCGACATGCTCGGGCTCGGCATGCTCGCGGCGCTGCAGTACTCGTTCGACCTGGCTGCCGAGCACTGCGGGGAACGCTGGGAGATGCACTCCATCCCGAAAGAGGAGCAGGGCGTCTACGACCAGCTCTGCCGCGCGGACACGATCGGGGTGTTCCAGGTGGAGTCACGTGCGCAGATGGGCACGCTGCCCCGGCTGCTCCCGAGACGCTTCTACGACCTCGTGATCGAGGTCGCGCTGGTCCGCCCCGGGCCGATCCAGGGCGGTGCGGTGCACCCCTACATCCGTCGGCGCACCGGTGAGGAACCCATCACCTACCTGCATCCGGCACTCGAACCCGTGCTCGAACGCACCCTCGGCGTCCCGCTGTTCCAGGAGCAGCTCATGCAGATGGCGATCGCGGTCGGCAACTGCTCCGGGGACGACGCCGACCTGCTGCGTCGGGCGATGGGGTCCAAGCGCGGGCTCGAGAAGATCGACCGGCTCCGCGACAAGCTCTACGCAGGGATGGCCGACAACGGCATCCACGGCGCCGACGCCGACGCGATCTACGCGAAGATCCAGGCGTTCGCGAACTTCGGGTTCGCGGAGAGCCACTCGATCAGCTTCGCGCTCATCGTCTACGCCAGCGCGTGGATGCGGCTGCACTACCCCGGGGCGTTCCTGGCGGCACTCCTCCGGGCGCAGCCGATGGGGTTCTACTCGCCGCAGACCCTCGTCGCCGACGCCAGGCGGCACGGGGTGACGGTGCTCCGGCCGGACATCCTGCGCTCGGGCGTCGACGCGACGCTCGAGCCGACGGGGGAGCCGGCGCCGGAGACCGACGACGCGTGCCTCGATCCGGAGCAGGCACCCGTGCTGCCGTTCGACAAGGCGCTTCCCGACGACACGGCGAGACACCGCCGCGACGGTGCGTTCGCCGTGCGCCTCGGACTCGCCGAGGTCGCGTCGCTCGGACGGAAGAGCGCCGAGCGGATCGTCGCCGAGCGCGATGCACACGGACCGTTCGCCGACATGTCCGACCTCGCCCGCCGGGTCGGGCTGACCACCGCGCAGCTCGAGGCGCTCGCCGCTGCCGACGCGTTCGCACCGTTCGGGGTCGACCGCCGGGGTGGGATGTGGTCGGCGGCGCAGGCCGCTGCCGAGCGTGCCGACCAGCTGCCGGACACGCAGGTCGTCGTGCAGCCGCCGCTGTTCGGGCAGATGACCAGCGGGGACGTCCTCATCGCGGACATGTGGTCCACGGGCATGACGACGGACGACCACCCGGTCCGGCACGTCCGCGACCGGCTGCGTGCGAAACGGGTGCTCAGCGTCGGGGACCTCGCCGCTGCGGAGACCGGGCGGCGGATCGAGGTGGGCGGGATCGTCACGCACCGGCAGCGACCGGCGACCGCATCCGGCATCACGTTCATGAACGTCGAGGACGAGACCGGGCTGGTGAACGTGATCTGCAGCGTCGGGGTGTGGGGACGCTACCGACGAGTCGCCCGCGAGTCGCCGGCGGTGATCGTGCGGGGCATCCTCGAGCGGTCCCAGGACGGCGTGGTCAACGTGGTCGCGGACCGCATCGAGCACCTGCCGCTCGCGGTGCGCACCCGCTCGCGGGACTTCCAGTGAGCGCAGCGCTGCCGCGGGCGCGCCCGACTGGTCAGCGCACCTCGGGGACGCGGATGGTGACCTCGAGACCACCGGAACGGACGTTGCGGAGGGATGCCGTGCCTCCCGCCTGTTCCGCGATCGCGCGCACGATCGCGAGCCCGAGACCGGAGCCGCCGGGCAGCGGGATGCCGCCGGTCGTCGGGTCCGGGTTCGGGCGGGACTTCCTGGCCTCGTCCGGTCGGGTGAAGCGGTCGAAGGCGACGGCGACGAACGACTCGGGGACCCCAGGGCCGTCGTCGGTGACCTGGAGCTCGCCGAAGCCCGGCGTGCTCCGCCACGTCACCAGGATGCCGCCGCCGCGGGGCAGCGCCGCGACCGCGTTGCCGGCGATGTTCGTCACGAGCTGCGCCATCGCGCCGGTGTCGAGCCGGTACCGGGGCTCCACCGTGCCGCCGCCGATACCGGGGCCGGAGCCGCCGACGGAGACCGGGGCCTCGAGGTCGAAGTCGACGGTGATGTCCTTCGTGCCCGCGATCAGTCGGACGCGGTCCACGGCGGCCATCACCTCGTCGCCGAGGTCCGACCACGCGGTCAGCGTCTGGCGGCCCCCGTCCTCGGAACGACGCTCGGACTCCTCGATGCGCGACAGCGTCAAGAGGTCGTTCGCCAGTCGGGACAGCCGTGCGACGTTGTTCTTCGCCCGCTCGATGTGCTCGGCGAGCGCCCGGGCGTCGTCGGCGTCGAGTGAGGCGAGGTCGAGCTGGGTGGTGAGGATCGCGAGCGGTGTCCGGAGTTCGTGGCTGGCGTCGGAGACCATCTGGCGCTCGCGCTCGGTCGCCTGCCTGGTCCGCGCGAGGAACGCGTTCAGGGTCGTCGCGAGCGACGCCAGTTCGTCCTGCGCCGGGCCGACCGGCAGCTCCGCACGCTCGGGGGCGACGGAGAGGCGCTCGGCCTCGCGGCGCATCCGGTTCACCGGGCGGAGAGCCGCCGTGGCGAGCGCCCACGACGCGACTCCGAACGCGACGAGGATCGCCAGGCCGGTGATCGACAGGGTGGTGGTGAGGTCGTCGACGACGATCGCCTCGGCCTGCGAGTTCCGCGCTGCGACGACGGTCCAGCGTCCGGCCTGGTTCACCGGGTGCTCGACGACGACGCGGTACTGGGACCCCGAGACGTCGATGACGCTCGTACCCGCCTCGGTCGACGTCAGGCTGCCCAGGGCGCGCTCGACCCGCGTCGGCATCGTGGAGAGCACGATGTCGCCGGAGGGGGAGACGACAGCGACCAGCTGGGCGTTCCCTGGCGGGGAGAGATCAGGGTCGCTGTCGACCTCGAGCGTCGCCACGTACGGGTCCGCGTCGGCGTCGAGCAGCGTCCTGGTCGCGGAGGCGACCACGCTGACGACCTGGAAGCGCATGACCAGGACGAGCAGCACGATGACGACCGCGGCGATCGCCGTCGAGCCGATCGTGATCCGCGACCGGAGCGAGAGCAGCCGGAGCGGCCTGACGAAGCGCATCGGCGTGACGGGCCGGCCCGTCAGGAACCGAGCAGGTCGAGCCGGTAGCCGCGGCCACGCACGGTGGAGATCGCGACCGTCGCCTCGTGCGACGTGAGCTTCTTCCTGAGGTACGAGATGTACTGTTCGACGACGTTCGGGTCGACGTGCTGCGACCCGTCCCAGACCTCTTCGAGGATCTTGGGGCGGTCGACCACGGTGCCGACGGATCGGGCGAGCAGCCGCAGGAGCGCGAACTCGGTCGGGCTGACGGCGACGCGCTGGCCCTGGATGGAGACGCGACGGGCCTCGGAGTCGATCGAGACGTCGCCGACCTCGATCGTCCGCGGTGCTCCGGTGGCCTCGCGCCGGCCGAGTGCTCGCAGTCGGGCGGTGAGCTCGGCGAAGGCGAACGGCTTCGTGAGGTAGTCGTCGGCACCGGCGTCGAGACCGAACACCCGGTCGTCGACGGCGTCGCGGGCGGTGACGAGCAGGATGCGGACGGGGTCCTCGCGTTCCCGGATCCGTCGGGCGAGCTCGAACCCGGACATGCCTGGCATCATCACGTCGACGACCGCGAGCTCGAATGCCTGCTCACCGAGCGCGATGAGCGCCTCGACACCGTTCTCGACCGCGGTGACGCGGTACCCCTCGGCAGCGAGACCGCGTTCCATGAGGGCGCGCATCTCGTCGTCGTCCTCGACCACCAACAACCGCATAGTGGACCTCCTGGGACCCATCGTGGCATCGAACCGGCGTTCACGGGCGGACCGACGTGCATCCCGACTGAATCTCGTCACAGTGAACACGGGGCGTGGCCCACGATCGAGGGACGTGAGGACTGCTTGCGTCCTTGCTAGGCTCCCCGACCGGACGCCTGTACCCGACAGAACGTCCTGTCTCTGGGGGAGCCATGAACGACCAGCCGGACCACCCGGCCATCATCCGCCTGCGCACCGAGCTCGATGCCGCGTGGAAGGGGGTCGGGGCGCTGGGACAGATGGACGACGGTCGTCGTGAGCGCATCGTCGCCGAGCTGCGCGCCTCCGTGCCCGACGTCGCCAGTCGCGCGGCGCGCGAGGCCGGTCAGGAGGCGGTGTTCGCCGAGATCCGTCGGTTCGCGGACGCCGAGGTGGTGGTGTCCGATCCCTCGGTCCCGACGCGGACGATCTGGGGACAGATCGTCCACACCGCGGCAGAGGCGGCGATCGCGGCTCGCTGACGGTGGGGCGTTCCGCGCGTAGGAAGCCGAATCGCGCGTAGGAGGCCCGAATTTCCGACCTCCTACGCGCGAAACGACCTCCGACGCGCGAAGACGCCCACCCCCGAAACGCCCCCGCGCCGTCCCCGCGCCCCCGACCGGTCAGTCGTCCTCGCCGAGGAGCTCCTCGCGGACGCGGCGGATGTCCTCGAGCAACGCCCCGATGAGGATCCAGTGCCGGGAGTTCGGCCGCACGACCTCGAGCGGTGCCGTCAGCGCGGGCTCCGCAGGGTCGTCGAACCCGTCCGCGGCGGACGTGGAGACCGACGACGAGGTCGCCGACGCCACGACGGCCGACTCGACCTGGGCCCCGAGCGCCCGGACGTCGGCACCGATCCTGGCGACCTCGGTGGCGATCCGCCCGACCATCGGGTCGGCGCGGAGGTCCGGCGCGGTGTTGTCCTGGATCGCGCGGGTCATCCCGGTCACACGGGTGACGAGCACGCGCAGGTGCTCGGTGACGACGACGTCGCGGTCGAGGATGGTGCGGTGCCGCCCACCGCGCGGGTTCATCGTGAGGGACTCCTGCGCGGAGGTCAGGGCCGCCTCGGCCTTGGCGTGCTGCTGTCGCAGGGACCGTGCACGGAGGAGGGCGTCGTGCCAACGGTCGCGGTCCCAGCCCTCGGTGAGCCCGATCGCCACCCGCTCGAACGCCACCGCGGTGTCGCGGGCGAGCCGGGCGACGGCCAGGTGGGCGGGGCCGAGCAGGACCGGTGGCACGATGACGGCGTTCACGACGAGCGCGACGGCGGCGCCGAGCACGGTCTCGAGGATCCGGTCGGCGGAGTAGTTCGGCGTGACGACCCCTGCGGTGAGCACGAGCATGCCGCTGATCGCGACCTGCGTGGCCGAGGTCGGGGTCAGGCGCAGGGCCCACGCGATGAGGATCGCGACCACGATGACGAGCAGCACGACCCACACGGAGTCACCGAGCGCGAAGTGCAGCCCCGTGGCGAGCAGCACCCCGAGCACGACACCGGCGCTCCGCTCGAGGCCCTTCACGAAGGACTGGTTGATGCTCGGCTGCACGACGAGGAGCGCCGCGATCGCCGCGAAGGTCGGGAACGGGCCGTTGATGACGACCTGGCACAGCAACACCGCCGCGACGACCGCGACCGCCGTCTTGACGACCTGCAGGAACGGCGTGCGACTCGAGCTGCGGAGGCGCGCGACGGGGTTCACGACGACCACGGTAGCCACGCGCACGACGCCGAGCCGTGCACGAACGCGACGAATCCGCGTGGACCCTGTTGACTGATGTCGTGTGGCCCAATCACGAGCGAGTCATCCCGGAGGCATTCGTCGGCTCCGGGACCACCGTCGTGGCCGCACGCGCCCACTCGGTGGAGCCATCCGGGAACGGGTACCTCTACGGCTACGAGGTCGACACCGTCGACCGGAACGGCCAGCGCGGGACCGTCCTGACGTACGTGGACACCGGTGGGACGCACGACCAGAACAGCGCGCTCGTCACGGATCCGTCGACGGGTGAACCGGTCTCGGTGTGGGCGTACCCGAACGACCCCGGTCTCCCCGTCCTGCCGCAGGTGACCTACCGCGACGCCGTCGCCGAGCTCCTGACCACGCTCGGGATGCCGGTGACCGCCCCGACCCTGACGGTGGCGGCCTACCGTCCTGGCAAGCGTGCCGTGGTCCGGGTCGACGCGCCGGAGGGCACGCTCTTCCTCAAGGTCGTCCGGCCGCACCGCGTCGCGCCGATTGTGAAGACCCACGAGCAGTTCGTGGCGGCGGGGCTCCCGGTGCCCCGCGTGCTCTCGAGTCGCGGTGACGGTCTGCTCGTGCTCGAGCGGATCCGCGGCGTGCCGGCGGGCAGCAGGATCCTCGACATCGCCGACGACCCGCGCTTCGTCGCGTCGCTCGCCGCGCTCACCGGACGCATCGCGACGGTGCCGATGACCCAGCAGGCCCGCGCCGACGCCATGGACCACGCGGACTGGCACCGGAGGACCCTGGTCTCGGCGCTGCCGCAGGACGCGCTGCAGATCGACGAGCTCTACGACGCGATCGGCCGCCGGTCGATCGGGTGGAACAACTCCGACAAGCAGGTCGTGCACGGCGACCTGCACCTCGAGCAGGTGTTCGTGGACGACGCCGAACCGTGGCGGATCTCCGGACTGCTCGACATCGACACGGCGGGATGGGGCTACCCCGTCCGCGACATCGGCGCCGTGGTGGCGCACCTCGTCGTCACCGGGCTCTGGCACCGCTCCCGCGGCGACGCCGACCGCGGTGCCGCCGCTGAGCGGCTCGCCGACGCGATCGCCCGCGACTGGGCGACCCGCAACCCCGCCGGGGCCGAGCGGCTGGGACCGGCCATCGGTGCCCAGCTGCTGGCACACGCCGGAGGGCAGGCGACCACGGGCTCCGCGAACGGCATCGCCACCGCGGAACAGCTGTTGGCGGCGACACGTGCCGCGCTCGCGGAACCGGCCCCGGTCCTCCCGGCCGAGCCCACGGCCCGCCCGCGGTCCGCACCGCGCGTCTGAGACGCGCGTTTCGACCCATCGCGCCCGGAGTAGGAGGTCGAATCGCGCGTCGGCAACCGGAAAACACCGCCACCGACGCGCGTTTCGGCCACCGACGCGCGTTTCGTCCCACGGCGGGCTGGGCGGGGCGGACGGGAGGCACGACTCGCGCGGGGTGCGCCGACTCGCCTCCGTCGGTGGTCCGGGAGTAAACTGAGCGCGCACGCACCGCGTGCCCGCGCGTCGGGTCGATTCCGGACACGACGAGTCGGTCACTTGACCGACGTGGGCACCGGATCCGCGACCGCCCTGGGACGACCCAGTCCTGCAGCGTCGCGTG
>Ga0153989_1000299_pt1 | contig 12958 bp, 11 predicted proteins | sample TSNC073MetaG_FD_104701 | JGI IMG/M metagenome (GOLD analysis project Ga0153989, IMG submission 104701) | Attine ant fungus gardens microbial communities from North Carolina, USA - TSNC073 MetaG | ecosystem: Host-associated > Fungi > Mycelium > Unclassified | place: USA: North Carolina, Jones... | reverse complement strand
GTCCATGATCTTGGCCACGGGCGGCTTCGAGTTCGGCGCGACCTCGACCAGATCCAGCTCGGCTTCCTGCGCGAGGCGCAGTGCGACGGCGATGGGGACAACGCCGACCTGCTCGCCCTGGGGGCCGACGAGTCGGACCTCGGGGACGCGGATTCGGTCGTTGGTACGGGGATCGGGAATGCGGAGCTCCTTCAATCAGGTGGTGGCCGTCCGGGGCGTTTGCCCTGGGCGACGGCACGAGAGAGGAGATCTGACGCACGGATCTTCGACCCGTTCGGCAGCCGCCCGACGCCGACCCCTGCGGGCCGGCCGACCGACGCGGACGCCGGTGGAGCGGTGTGGACCCGGTAGCCTGTGGTGCGCGGCCGCGGGTGGGAGAGACTCCTCTTTCGTGACGCTGGGAGTGTGTCTGGCCTCGTTCGCACGAGTCCGGGCACGCAGACAGCATCTGCCGCGACAGAGTATAGCAGAGGAGCACCGTGACCGACACCCCAGCCCCCGAGCCCGTCGACGCCGACGACGCCGCCCGTGACATCTCGGAGGTGCCGGCGGTCGAGCTCATCAACACCGTCGCGGTGCACCTCCTGAGTGCCGCGGCCGTGAAGGTCGGCCTGGCCGACGATCCGCAGGAGCAGACCGACCTCGACGAGGCGCGGAAGCTCATCACGGCACTCGCCGGCCTGGTCACCGCCGCCGCCACCGAGATCGGCGACCAGCACGCCCGCCCGCTGCGCGACGGCCTGCGATCGGTGCAGCTCGCCTTCCGTGAGGCCTCCGCCATCCCGGACGCGCCGGGCGCCGGCCCCGGCGAGAAGTACACGGGACCGGTCACCTGACCGACGTGACCGACCGACGGACGGGAGGCGCGGGGCGGCCCCGCACCGTGCCTCCCGTCCGGCTCCCGGTCACCACCGCGGGCCGCTGCTGCGGACGCCGGGTCAGGTCGCGCTGCGCGTGACCAACCGCGTGACCGCGGCCAGCGGGATGCCGACCCACGCGGGGCGGTTCCGGGTCTCGTAGACGACCTCGTAGACGGCCTTGTCGAGCTCGAAGGCGTCGAGCAGTTCGCGGTGCGCCGTCAGGTCCGATCCGGAACCGCGTCCGTAGCCGTCGAGGAACGCCGATCGCGCCGAGCGCGCCCAGTCCCCCGCGTCGACCGGTGCGTCGTCCTGCGCCAGGGCTCCGGCGACGTAGTCGAACGAGCGGAGCATGCCCGCGACGTCGCGGAGTGTGACGTCGGGCAGCGATCGTTCGGTGAGCGGTCGGAGCGGTTCGCCCTCGAAGTCGAGGAACACCCATCCGCGTGGGCCGGGCGCCGCGAGCACCTGCCCGAGGTGCAGGTCGCCGTGGATGCGCTGGAGGTCCGGCCACGCGACGTCCTCGGCGCGCGCGTAGACGGCACGCACGGCGTCGACGTGCTCGGCGACCGCCGGGGCTTCCCGAGCGGCGGCGTCCAGCCGCGCGTGCATCGTGGCGAGCGCTGCACTCCGGCGCGACGCGTCGGCGGGCTCCGTCGGGAGCGCGGCGGCGAGGGTGCCGTGCACCTCGGCGAGCGCGGCGCCGAGCCGGCTCGCGTCGACGGCGAACGACGTGCCCTGCCGGGCGTCGCGGAGCGCGACGCGCCAGGCGTCCTCGAGTCCGGGCAGGAACTCCTGGGCGAACGCGAGGTGGCCCGCCGCCGTGCCGTCGGGCCGACCGGTGTCGGGCCAGGTGCCGCGCAGGGCGCCGTAGACCCGCGGGACCCGGGTGCTGCCGGCCGCGGAGAGGGCGAGCTGGGTCGTCACGTCCGGGTTGTCGCCGTGGTGCAGGACCCGGAAGACCTTCACGATGACCTGCTCGCCGGAGTCCGTGTCGCAGATGACGGAGGTGTTCGACTGCTCGCCGCTGAGCACGCGGGAGGACGACACCGTGCCGATCGGGCGGAGGCTCTCCGGGTCGGCGTCGATGCGGGCGGTGAGCGCCCGGATCCAGGTCGGGTCCGTCGTCGCGTCGCGGATCGTGCCGGCGTCGTCGGTGCCGACCGGGGCCTGGTAGAGCACGGGGCCGGTGGGGGCGTCGTCGATGACGAGGCGGGTGCCGTCCTGCTCGGCGATGGTGCGGAGCCGCGGCGTCGCCCCCTTCGCCGTGTACCAGCGCTGGTGGGCGATCCAGCCCTCGAGCGTCCGGTCGGTGGGCTCGGTGGACCGGTCGGCGGTGGCGTGGTCGGCGGTGGCCTGGTCGAGTGCCTCGTCGCTCATGCAGCGAACCGTACGCGGGGACGGCTGGGGCGGTTCCGGTCCGCGGTGCACGGTCGTTCCTCCACACCCCGTCGGTCCGACTGACGCATCCACAGAACGCGTGCATCGCCGTGACGGGCCAGGCGCCGCGGACGACACTCGTCGGCATGGAGAACACCGACCCCCGATGCACCTGGCGCGTCGTCGACGACCGTCGGCTGCCCGCGCTCGAGCCCTTCGCCGACGACGTCCGGCGGTACGACCCCGTCGTGCTGCGGGAAACGATGTGGGACACCGACGACCGGGTGCTCGCGGCGGAGGGCGTGACGCTCCTCCACGGCGATGCGGGCTGGTCCGTGGACCGGGGTGACGGACCGGTACCGGTCGGCGTCGACCTGGACGAGGGGGACGCGCTCGACGGCGATCGGGTGCCGCGTGACGCGGTGGAGGTGTTCCTCCGCGGGCGGGACCTGCGCGTGGTGCGGGTCCGGGACACCGTGACGGCCCTCGTCGAGCTGCGCGGTCGGGACGGACGACTCCGGGCCGAGGTCGCGGACGTCCGTGTCGACGAGGGGGATCCGGAGACGGCGCTGCTGCGGTCGGCACGGTGGTGGGCACTGACCGACGACGGGCGCGCGGGGACGATCGCCCGGGCGGCCGAGCGGGCGTTGGCGGACGCCGCCGAGGGCACGGACGGAGTCCGGGGCGGGGGCGGGGTCGGGGTCGGGGTCGGGGTCGGGTCTACGACGACGGAGGCACCAGGTCGGCTCCTGCCCGAGCGCCGGCAGCGCACCGCGAAGCGCCCGGGACGGGGCAGCGCCGCCGCCGCACTGCGCGAGGTGCTGCGCGCGCTCCGGGTCGACCTCGTCGCCGTCGACCCCAGGGTGCGGCGCGACGAGCGCGAGTCGGTGCACGATCTCCGGAAGGTGCTGCGTCGACTGCGGAGCGTGCTGGCGGCCTTCCGCGGGGCGCTCGACCCGGACGCCACCGAGACCCTGCGTGCCGAACTGGGCGCGGTCGCCCGGGTCGCCGGGGTCGCCCGGGACGCCGAGGTCCTGCGCGACCGGCTGCTCCGGACGGCGGCCCGCGCTCCCGAGGGGTACGTCGACGCGGAGACGCTCGACCGCATCGGCCGGCACGTCGACGAATCCCGCACGGCGGCCGCCGCGGAACTCCGGCACACCCTGCGCTCCCCCACGTGGTTCGCAGCGCTCGACCACCTCGACGACCTGATCGATAGCGCACCGCGGGGGCCGCACGCGGACGCCGACGCGGCGGGGTTCGCGGTGCGTCGGATCGCGCACGAGCGCACCCGGGTCGCGCGGACGGTGGCCGGCCGGGTCGAGATGCTGGAGGACCTGCACGAGGTCCGGAAGGCGGCACGACGGCTGCGGTACGCGCAGGAGGCCGCCGGCGACGGGCCGGACCTCGGGAAGCGCCGGTCCGGGCTGCTCGAACGGACGCAGGAGACCCTCGGCGAGGTGCTCGACGCCGCCCACGCGACGACGGCGTACCGGGAGTTCGCCGGTCTCGCGGCACGTCGGGGCGAGGACACGTTCGGGTACGGCGCCCTCGCCACCACCGAGCACGCGGTCGTCGAGCGTGGGTGGCGGCGGGCGCGGAAGGTGCTGGACCGGCTGCGCACGTGATCGGCGTGGGACCGGTGCGGTCTGGGAGGATGGCCGCGTGCCGCACTACCTCGAGGACCTCGCCGCAGGACAGACCTTCACGACCCCGGGTCGGACCATCACCGAGGCCGACGTGGTCTCGTTCGCGTCGTGGACCAACGACAACAACCAGGTCCACACCGACGTCGAGTTCGCGGCGAAGACCCGGTACGGCCAGCGGATCGTGCACGGGCTGCTCGGCACCTCGCTCTGCCTCGGCCTCATCGCGCGCACCGGGGTGTTCGAGGGGTCGGCGGTCGCGCTGCTCGGCATCGACCAGTGGCGGTTCACGGCACCGGTGTTCATCGGGGACACCCTGACGTGCGAGGTCGAGATCCTGTCGACGCGGCTGACGAGTTCCGGGAAGACGGGGATCGTCGAGCGCACGGTGTCGCTCCGGAACCAGCGGGGCGAGGTCGTGCAGCAGGGGCGGATGGACGTCATGGTCCTCACGCGCGACGCCGCGATCGGCTGATCGGCCGGTCCGTTCGTCGTCGCCGCGGCGGCGTGCAGCAATCCGCGACCTCCTCTTTACAACGATGTACGACGCACGCCAGCATGGACGCATGAGTTCGCTCGACGGCACCGTCGCCGCACCGGAAACCACTTCTCCGTCGCCCCTCCCCCTCGCCTCGCGGCAGGACGGCACGTACCCCCGCCCGCAAATGCTCCGCCGACGGTGGGCCGACCTCGACGGCACCTGGTCGTTCCGCAACGACGGCGACGAGTGTGCCTGGGCCGCCGGCTTCCCCGACGCGCGCGACATCGTCGTCCCGTTCCCGCCGGAGTCCGTCGCCTCGGGCATCGACGAGCCCGGGTTCCACCCCGTGGTCTGGTACGCACGGACGATCACCCGAGCCGACCTCGACGCCGCCGGCCTCGACCACGAGGCACCCCGGCTCGTCCTGCACTTCGGCGCGGTCGACCACCGCGCCCGCGTCTGGATCGACGGGCAGTTCGTCGGCGAGCACGAGGGCGGCCACACCCCGTTCTCGTTCGACGTCACGGACGCCCTCGCGGCGGATCCGGACGCCGTGCACACCCTGGTGGTCCGCGCCGAGGACGACCCGCACGACCTCACCCAGCCCCGCGGCAAGCAGGACTGGCACGAGGACCCGCACGCCATCTGGTACCGCCGGACCACCGGCATCTGGCAGACGGTCTGGCTCGAGGCCGTGCCGACCGCGTCGATCGAGTACCTCCGCTGGACCAACGTCGACCACGGGACCGTGCGCCTGACCGTCCGACTCCGCGGCGAGCGCACCGGCGGCGAACGCCTCCGGGTCGAGGCCCGGTGGGACGAGCGCGACGAGCACCTCGCGACGATCGAGTCCACCGTCGGCGACACGGCCCACGAGTTCGACGTCGTGGTGCCGATCGCGCGGCAGACGAACGGGCAGGCCGAGGACGAGCTGCACTGGACGCCGGAGACGCCCCGGCTCGTCGACGCCACGGTCGCGCTGCTCGACCGCGCCGGGCACGCGGTCGACGCCGTCGCCTCGTACTTCGGCGTCCGCACCGTCGGGATCGCCGGCGGCGCGTTCCTACTGAACGGCCGGAGCCACGACGTGCGGAGCGTCCTGAACCAGGGCTACTGGCCGGACTCGCACCTCGCCGCGCCCTCCCGCGAGGCCCTGCGTCGCGAGGTCGAGCTGATCAAGGAGCTCGGCTTCAACGCCGCCCGCAACCACCAGAAGATCGAGGACCCGCGGTTCCTGTACTGGGCGGACCGGCTCGGGCTCCTCGTCTGGGGTGAGGCACCCGGGGCGTACGCGTTCACCCCGCGCGCCGTGCAGCGGCTGATGCGCGAGTGGATGGACGCGGTCGAACGCGATGCCTCGCACCCGTCGATCGTCACCTGGGTCCCCGCGAACGAGAGCTGGGGCGTGCAGCACATCGCCACCGACCCCGCGCAGCAGGCGTACGCGCGATCGCTCGCGGACGTCACCCGCGCGCTCGACCCCACCCGTCCGGTGATCTCGAACGACGGCTGGGAGCACACGAACTCGGACATCATCACGATCCACGACTACGAGGGCTCCGGTGCGCGCCTCGCCACGACCTACGCGGACGTCGAGGCCCGCACCGCGTTGTTCGCCCGGCTCGGGCCCGCGGACCGCTGGATCCTGGTGGGCGGTGCGGAGGACCACGGGCAGCCGGTGATGCTGACCGAGTTCGGGGGTGTGAACTACCAGCCGGGTGCGCAGCGCGAGGACGGCTGGGGGTACACGTCCGCCACGAGCGGTGACGACTGGATCGAGCGCATCACCGCGCTGTACGACGCGATCCGCGCGAGTTCCTTCCTCGCCGGCTCCTGCTACACGCAGCTGACGGACACCATGCAGGAGACGAACGGCCTGCTCAACGCGGACCGCACCCCGAAGGTGCCGATCGAGCAGATCCGGCGCGCGGTCACGGGTCGCTGACGCGTCAGAGCAGTCGGGAGGCGCGGCTCCGGTGAGCAGGAATGGTCGGGTCCGACGAACGGACCCGACCATTGCTGCTCAGTCGACGCGCAGATCGGCGCGCGGTCGGCGTGCGACCGGTGACGGTCAGGAGGCGAGGAAGCGCAGGACCGTCTCGTTCCACTCGTCCTTGTGCGACGCGAGCACGCCGTGCGGGCCGCCCTCGATGACGTGCGTCTGCGCGTTCGGGATCGCCGCCGCCGTCCGCTGCCCGGAGACCTCGAAGGGCACGATGCCGTCCGAGTCGCCGTGGATGACGAGCGTCGGGACGTCGACCTTCGTCAGGTCGTCCCGGAAGTCGGTCGTCGCGAACGCCGCGGTGCAGTCGAGCGTGCCCTTCGGCGAGGCGAGTTCGGCGATCGAGAGGTCGTAGGCCCGCTGGTCGCCGGAGACGAGGGGCTTGTTCACGAGCGAGGGCTTGCCCGCCGTGTAGAACAGGTCGACGAACTCGTGCAGGAACGCCGGGCGGTCGCCGGTGATCCCGTTCGAGAACCAGTCGGCGAGGTCCTGGTCGACGCCGCCGTCCGGGTTGTCGTCCGACTTCCAGAGGTACGGCGGGACGGCGCTCGCGAACACGAGCTTGGCGACCTTGCCGGTGCCGTACGTCGACACGTAGCGCGCGAGTTCGCCGCCGCCCATCGAGAACCCGATCAGCGTGACCCCGGTCAGGCCGAGCTCCTCGATGAGTGTGTTGAGGTCCGCCGCGAACGTGTCGTAGTCGTACCCGCCCCACGGCTGCGACGACTGGCCGAAGCCACGGCGGTCGTAGGCGATGACGCGGTGGCCGGCCTCGACGAGCGCGGGGATCTGGCCCTCCCACGAGCGACCGGACAGCGGCCACCCGTGGATGAGGACGACGGGGTCGCCCGTCCCGAAGTCGTCGTAGTGCAGGTCGATGTCGTGCCCGTTCTCGGCTCCGACGGTGATGAACGGCATGCTGCCTCCTGAGGTTGGTCGTCCAGGGAACGCAACCGATCCAACGCCCCGGGACCCGAGCCGACGCTGCACCGGCACGTCTTGCGGACAGCGGGCGGGTGCCCTGGACGTGGGAGGATCGCTCGGGTGACCAGCGCTGCGGAGACGACCCGTGCCTCCAGGCCGGTCCTGGAGGCGCGTCACAGCGCCTGGACCACCCCCCTGCTGCTGTGGCTGGCCTCCCGCGTGGTCAGCACGGTCCTGCTGGCCACCGTGTACGTGGTCGCGACCGCGAACGGCTGGCCGTTCGCGTCGTACCGACGTGACCCGTCCTTCTTCACCTTCTCGGGGTCGTGGGACGCGTCCTTCTACCGGACCATCGCCGAGCACGGGTACCCGACGACGCTCCCGCTGGACGACGCCGGGCACGTCGCCCCGAACGCCTGGGCGTTCCTGCCGGTGTTCCCGACCCTCGTGCGCGCGGTCATGCCCCTCACCGGTGGGTCGTTCTGGATCGCCGGCGTGCTCGTGTCGACGATCGCGGGAGCGGGTGCGTGCGTGCTGCTGTACCGGCTGGTCCTGGCGGTGGGGTGCGCGCGTCGGGCGCGGTGGGCGACGGCGCTGTTCGCGTTCGGGCCGACGGCGTTCCTGCTGCAGGTGGCCTACGCGGAGAGCACCTTCCTGCTGCTGCTGTTCGGCGCGCTGCTCGCCCTCGTGCGCCGGCGGTACTGGCTGGTGGCGCCGCTCGGGCTCATCGCGGCCTTCACCAAGCCCGGGGTGCTCGCGCTGGCCGTCGCGCTCGCGGTGCACCTGGTCGTGCGGTGGGTGCAGGAACGCCGGGCGGTGCCGGTCCGCGACACCGTCGCGATCGTGGTCTCCGGGCTGGTCGTCGCGGCGGCGGGGCTGGCGTGGCCGGTGATCGCCTCGGCCGTGACCGGACGTCCGAACGCGTACCTCGACACCGAGCTGTCGTGGTGGGTGGGGTTCGTCGGCCGGCAGCACTTCGCGCCGCTGACGCCGTGGTTCACGATGGCGGGGACGTGGCTCGGACCGCTCGGCATCGTCCTGGTCGTGGCCGTACTGGCGGGCGCGGTGTGGTTCTGGTGGCGGCGGGACGTCCGGGCACTCGGGGTCGACGTGTGGGCGTTCACGGCGTCGTACGGGCTGTACCTCGTGGCGGTGTTCCTGCCGCAGCAGAGCCTGCCTCGGTTGCTCATGCCGATGGCGCCGCTGCTCGGGTCGGACGTGTTCGTACGGACGCGGCGGCGGGCGGTCTCGTGGTTGGTCGTCGGGGTGTGCCTGCAGCCGGTCGCGATCGTGCTGCTCTGGTTCCTCGGCTACCCCTGACGCGGGCGGCGCCACCCGCGTCGGCGCGCGGCGTCGCGTCTCGAACCACGATTCCGACGTCGAACCGGGACGATCGGCGGGTTCGACGTCGGAATCGTGGTTCGTCGCGCACACCCCGCGGCGCGGTCCCGCTACGCGTCGAACGTGTGGAACCAGGCCGTCCCGCCCGGGTGCTGCACCGTGATCATCTCGTCGAGGTCCCGGTACGGCCCGTCCTGGTTGTGGCTCGCCGACTTGATCCGGATCGTGCCGTCGGGCTCGGTGAAGACCTCGGAGACGATCGTGGTGTGGTCCGGCGAGTCGTTGTCGTTCCAGTCGTAGAACACGATGTCGCCGACCTTGACCTTGTCGCGCTCGTCGAGGGAACGCCGGGTCAGCCCGAACTCGGCGGCGTGCTCGGTGAGCCACGGGTCCATCGTCGGGCAGTACGTCCACGTCGCACTGTGCGCAGCGCCGCCGTCCCGGTTGTACCAGTCGGAGCGCTGCTCCCACCCGCGGGCGATCAACGTCTGGGACACGTAGTTCGCGCAGTCGCCCCCGATCGGGTTCATGGTGCCGTACTCGGCCAGGTTGTAGTCCTTCCAGTGCGCCATCGCGTACTGGAGCTGCCGGTCCACGTCGGTCAGCGTGGCGTAGGCCACGGTCGACGTGGCGACGGCCGTCGAGGCGTCCGGCACCGGAGCCGCAGTCGGGGTCGGCGTCACGCTCGCGGAGTCCTGCGTGGCCCCGGCCTGCCCGTCGTTCGCGGCACTGCCGTTGCCGTCCGACGACTGGTTGGCCGACGGGCTCGGCTCGATCGCCGACGTGAAGAGCGCCACGTCCGCCGACCCCGCCGTGTACATCGCCTGGTGCGGTGCCGTGAAGGTCACCGTCGTCGCGGTGGCCCGGACGTCCCGCGCCGCGATGCCGCCGACCGTGACGCCCTTGACCGCGGCGAGGCCGGCGCCGGTGACGGTGACCTCTACCCCGCCGGCGAGCGGGACCTGCGCCGGCGACACGGACTTCGCGACCGGCTTCGCCGTGGGCGTCGCGGATCCGCCGCCCGACGCCCCACCGGTGCCGCGGCTCGGATCGGAACCCGCTCCGCCGTCACCCGAGGAGCACGCGGCGACGGCCAGCCCGATCCCGGTCACGCCGGCGAGGGAGAGCAGGGACCGGCGGGTCAACGAAGCAGTCATGGTGCTTCCCAGGGTAGGTGACGACACGGCATGATCACTGGCAGGAACCACCGTCGAGAGGATCAGCACCCATGCCCGAGAGCCACGACTTCTTCGTCGCAGCCGACCCCGAGACCGTCCGCGCCCAGGTCCGCGGTGCCCTCGTCCGCGAGGGGTACACCGTCGAGGACGGCGAGCAGGGAGCACTCCGCGCGACCCGCGGCAGCCTCGGCCTCACGCTCCTCATCGGCGGGATGGCGAACGACCGGACGTTCCACACCCGCCTGGACGTGCAGATCATGGTCACGCCCGATGGCCGGACGGTCGCGCGGCTCCTCCGCGGGTCCGGCAAGTCGGCGATCAAGGGCGGCGCGCTCGGCATCTCCCGCGGCAACCGCGCGTTCGAGCAGGCCGCGAACGCCATCCACGCCGATCTGGCGCAGGCCGGCATCCTGACCGAGAGCATCCCGGGCTGACCCGCACCGCCCCGGCCGGCACCGTCGCACCCGGGAACGAGAGAAGGCCACCCGATCGGGTGGCCTTCTGCCGTGGAGTGGAGCTAAGGGGATTCGAACCCCTGACCTTCTCATTGCGAACGAGACGCGCTACCAACTGCGCCATAGCCCCAAGTGCTCGACCACACTAGCACCAGCCCAGCGCGGAACCGAAATCGACGGCTCAGACGGCGCGGCGTCGGCGCATGATCGCGTCGAGGTCGGTCTGCTCGTACGCATCGTCGCCGAGCACGCCCATGCCGGCCCACTTGCTCGGGGGTGCCGGCGGCTCGGCGGGCGCCCGGGACTCGGCGGGCGCAGCCGGTTCCGCCACAGCGGCGGGAGCGGCCGGTGCGCGCAGCCCCAGTCGCTCCGCGAGGCGCCCCTGGTCGTGCGCGGACAGCGCCGAGACGGCCTCCTCGACGTCCGGCCGCATCTGCGACACCCGCGCGAGCGACGGGTCCGACTCGGCAGCGCGGATCGCGGCGGCCTCGGCTTCGGCTTCGGCCTTCGCTGCGGCGACGCGTTCCTTCAGCCGCGCGGCCAGCTCCGCCGCGGACTCCGGCGAGGCAGCCGGTGCCGCCGGACGTTCGACGTAGAGCGGCTTCGGCACGTGGTTCGGGGTCCAGCTGCGGTCGCGCGCGGGTTCGGCGGGCTGCTCGGTGGACAGCGGCGGCGCCGGGTCCGTCCAGGTGGTCGACGGCCTGGAGGCACGGCTCGCGGCCGGCACGACCGCTGCGGTCCGCGCACGGCGGGCCTTCGCGACCTGGTGCAGCTGGGCGAGGACGGCTGCGGACCCGCCCACGGCGATGAGTCCCGCGACGCCGACGAGCCACATCGCCGGGGCCGCGACGAAGACGACGATCGCGACGACCAGGCCGAGCGTGCCGAGCAGCGTCGCGCCGAGCCGGGAGCGACGCATGCGCATCGCGGTGAGGGCGGGCACGGAGGAGGCGCGCTCGAGCACGGGTGCCTGCTCGGCGAGCCGACGGGTGATCTCCCGCTGCCGGGCGGCCTCGTGGGCGCGGACGATCGCGGTGCGCTTCGCCTCCTCGGAGCGGGCCACGCGCTGCGCCTCGGCGAGGGACTTCGCGTTCATCTCGACGCGGACCTCGTCCGGCAGCTCGGCCGTCTGCGCGAGGATGCGGAGCGTCTGCTGCAGTCGGATGGCGTTGCGCTCGGTGGCGAGGTACTGCCGCCGGGCCGCCCAGGACGGCATGAGGTAGACGAGCCAGAGCACGGCCGCGATGAGCAGGACGATGCCGCCGCCCCAGGAGCCGATACCTGCCATGCGAACACGGTAGGGGCGGGGGTTCCCCTGGCAGGTGATTGCCGGACGCGTGTTGCGCGTGTCGCGACGAAATCACGGGAGCCGAGCCGCGCCTCCAGTCGGACCGGCGGACGGGCGCGACCCCTCGGGTCAGACGCGGGGCGTCGTGTGCAGCGGCAACGCCGCCTCGTCGCGCGCGGCGAGCGGGACGCTGCCGACGCCCGGCGGGACCTGTCCGCGGACCCAGCGTTCGAGGACGCCCTCGCGGACCTCCTCCGCGACGAGGGCGAAGCAGAAGTGGTCGCGCCAGTCACCGTTGATGTGGATGTAGCGGCGGCGCAGGCCCTCGTACCGGAACCCGAGCTTCTCGACGACGCGGAGCGACGGTGCGTTCTCCGGTCGGATGCAGATCTCGATGCGGTGGATGCCGACCACACGGAAGCAGTGGTCGACCGCCAGGGCCACCGCGATCGGGGTGACGTTGTGCCCGGCGGCGTCCTCGACGACCCAGTAGCCGATCGACGCACTCGCGAGCGAGCCGTAGGTGATGCCGGAGACGTTCAGCTGCCCGACGAAGCGGCCGTCGAGCTCCATCGCGAAGGGGAGCCCGAGTCCCGCGCGGGCGTTGGCCTGGAGCGCACGGATGCTGCCGCGGACGTCGGTGGAGACGTGTCCCGAGGGGTTCGTGGCCTCCCACGTGCGCAGCCACGAGCGGTTCGTGGCGAGGGCGACGTCGAGGTCACGGGTGTCGCGCAGCCGGAGGGGCCGGATGGTGACCCGCCCGTGGGACAGGGTCGGGATCGTCGTCATCGCGTTGGTTCCTCCGGGGGCGTCGAACGGGCCCGGGGTCTTCCCCCGGACCCGTCCGACGACGGGTCGACTATTCGCCCGCGTTGAACTCCTTGAGCCACGACTTGAGGTCAGGGCCGAGGTCCTCGCGGTCCGAGGCGAGCTGGACGATCGCCTTGATGTAGTCGAGTTTGTCACCGGTGTCGTACCGGCGTCCACGGAACACGACGCCGTACACGCCGCCGGTCCACTCCTCGGCGCTCGCCATCTTCATGAGCGCGTCGGTCAGCTGGATCTCGCCGCCCTTGCCCGGCTCCTGCTTCTCGAGGACGTCGAAGACCTCGGGGCGGATGACGTAGCGGCCGATGATGGCCAGGTTCGAGGGCGCCTCGCCCTGTGCCGGCTTCTCGACGAGGCCGGTGATCTTCACGACGTCGTCGGTGTCGGTCGGCTCGACGGTCGCGATGCCGTAGAGGTGGGTCTGCGACTCCGGGACCTCGAGCAGGGCGACGACCGTGGCGTTCTTCTCGCCCTGGACCTCGATCATGCGCTGGAGCAGCGGGTCGCGGGCGTCGATGATGTCGTCACCGAGGAGCACGGCGAACGGCTCGCGGCCGACGTGCATCTTCGCGCGGAGC